>LNFM01009490.1_pt1:0-2500 | contig 19529 bp, 12 predicted proteins | sample 596031 | NCBI WGS metagenome assembly LNFM01 (sample SAMN04254537, study PRJNA301005) | activated carbon metagenome | isolation source: dual media filters at the Ann Arbor, Michigan drinking water treatment plant | place: USA: Ann Arbor | reverse complement strand
AAAAGACGGGGATGAGCTGTGGATCGGAGTGAAAGGCTAATCAAGCCCGGAGATAGCTGGTTCTCCCCGAAAGCTATTTAGGTAGCGCCTCATGTATCACTCCCGGGGGTAGAGCACTGTTACGGCTAGGGGGTCATTGCGACTTACCAACCCGTTGCAAACTCCGAATACCGGGAAGTGCGAGCATGGGAGACACACGGCGGGTGCTAACGTCCGTCGTGAAGAGGGAAACAACCCAGACCGCCAGCTAAGGTCCCAAAATCATAGCTCAGTGGCCAGGAGGTTGGCTTAGAAGCAGCCATCCTTTAAAGAAAGCGTAATAGCTCACTGGTCGAGTCGGCCTGCGCGGAAGATTTAACGGGGCTAAGCTATGTACCGAAGCTGCGGATTTGCGCGTTAAGCGTAAGTGGTAGGGGAGCGTTCTGTAAGCCTGCGAAGGTGTTCTGTAAGGAATGCTGGAGGTATCAGAAGTGCGAATGCTGACATGAGTAACGATAATGCGGGTGAAAAACCCGCACGCCGAAAACCCAAGGTTTCCTGCTCAACGTTAATCGGAGCAGGGTGAGTCGGTCCCTAAGGCGAGGCAGAAATGCGTAGTCGATGGATAACAGGTTAATATTCCTGTACTTTGTGTTATTGCGATGGGGGGACGAAGAAGGCTAGGCCAGCCGGGTGTTGGATGTCCCGGCTTAAGGTGGTAGGCAGAGGACTTAGGCAAATCCGGGTCCTTAATGCCGAGAACTGATGACGAGGTTCCTTGTGAACCGAAGTGGTTGATGCCATGCTTCCAAGAAAAGCCTCTAAGCTTCAGATAACACGAAACCGTACCCGAAACCGACACAGGTGGGTAAGGAGAGAATCCTAAGGCGTTTGAGAGAACTCGGGTGAAGGAACTAGGCAAAATAGCACCGTAACTTCGGGAGAAGGTGTGCCTCTGAAGGTGAAGGACTTGCTCCGTAAGCTTTTGGAGGTTGCAATAGCCAGGTGGTTGCGACTGTTTATTAAAAACACAGCACTCTGCAAACACGAAAGTGGACGTATAGGGTGTGACGCCTGCCCGGTGCCGGAAGGTTAAGTGATGGGGTCAGCAGCCCCGGTAAACGGCGGCCGTAACTATAACGGTCCTAAGGTAGCGAAATTCCTTGTCGGGTAAGTTCCGACCTGCACGAATGGCGTAACGACAGCCACGCTGTCTCCACCCGAGACTCAGTGAAGTTGAATTCGCTGTGAAGATGCGGCGTACCCGCGGCAAGACGGAAAGACCCCGTGAACCTTTACTATAGCTTTACACTGGACCTTGAGTATGCTTGTGTAGGATAGGTGGGAGGCATTGAAGCGTGGACGCCAGTTCGCGTGGAGCCACCCTTGAAATACCACCCTGGCGTGCTTGGGGTTCTAACCCAGACCCGTTATCCGGGTCGGGGACAGTGTATGGTGGGTAGTTTGACTGGGGCGGTCTCCTCCTAAAGAGTAACGGAGGAGCACAAAGGTACCCTCAGCGCGGTCGGAAATCGCGCATTGTGTGCAAAGGCATAAGGGTGCTTGACTGCGAGACACACACGTCGAGCAGGTGCGAAAGCAGGTCTTAGTGATCCGGTGGTTCTGTATGGAAGGGCCATCGCTCAACGGATAAAAGGTACTCCGGGGATAACAGGCTGATACTGCCCAAGAGTCCATATCGACGGCAGTGTTTGGCACCTCGATGTCCCAAGGGTATGGCTGTTCGCCATTTAAAGTGGTACGCGAGCTGGGTTTAGAACGTCGTGAGACAGTTCGGTCCCTATCTGCCGTGGGCGTTGGAGATTTGAGAGGAGCTGCTCTTAGTACGAGAGGACCGGAGTGGACGTACCTCTGGTGTTCCGGTTGTCACGCCAGTGGCACAGCCGGGTAGCTAAGTACGGAAGGGATAACCGCTGAAAGCATCTAAGCGGGAAGCCTACCTCAAGATGAGATCTCCCTGAGCTTTAAGCTCTCTGAAGGTCCGTCGAAGACTACGACGTTGATAGGCTGGGTGTGGAAGCGCAGTAATGCGTGAAGCTAACCAGTACTAATTGACCGTGAGGCTTGACCATATAACACCCAAGTGGTTTCAGGTGTTGTGTGTCGACGACTGACATAAAACGCATACCCTGCCTTTCTCTATATTCTTGATTGTATTCACGTGAGAACGCACGCAAGACTGCGTTCCATTTAGGTGTGAAAAGGTTTGGCTGGCGGCCATAGCGAGCGGGAACCACCCGATCCCATTTCGAACTCGGAAGTGAAACCGTTCAGCGCCAATGATAGTGTGGGAGTTCCCATGCGAAAGTAGGACACCGCCAGCCTTTATATGCAAGCCCCTTGCAAGAAAATCTTGCGAGGGGCTTTTTTAAAAAAGCATGAAATCATGCTGTTGACTGTCACTTAATGTGATGTATAATAGTCGACTCGGTTGAGCCAAGACGCTCTGCCTTAAGTTCTTTAAAAACGGAAAAGACCGAAGTAATTTGTGTGGGTGCTT
>LNFM01002504.1_pt1 | contig 19529 bp, 17 predicted proteins | sample 596031 | NCBI WGS metagenome assembly LNFM01 (sample SAMN04254537, study PRJNA301005) | activated carbon metagenome | isolation source: dual media filters at the Ann Arbor, Michigan drinking water treatment plant | place: USA: Ann Arbor | reverse complement strand
GGCAAGACCATCGTATCCAGTTCGATCATCGATCGTGTCGCCAGGAAGCTGAACCGCAAGCTGGTCGAAACCCCGGTCGGCTTCAAATGGTTCGTCGACGGTCTCGGTACCGGTGCGTTTGGCTTTGCCGGGGAGGAGAGTGCCGGCGCGTCGTTCCTCAAGCGCGACGGTACGGTGTGGACGACCGACAAGGACGGCATCGTGATGGGGCTGCTCGCGGCCGAAATCCTCGGCCGAACCGGCCGCGATCCGAGCCAGTCGTTCGCCGCTCTGACGGCCGAACTCGGCGTACCCTACTACGAGCGGATCGACGTACCGGCGACGCCGAAACAGAAGAATGCCTTGAAGGCGCTCGGGCCGGACCAACTCGACCTGCGCCAACTCGCCGGCGAACCGGTCAGCGCGATCCGAACCCGCGCGCCGGGCAACGATCAACCCTTCGGCGGCATCAAGGTCGAAACCGAGGCGGGCTGGTTCGCCGCGCGGCCCTCGGGCACCGAAGACGTCTACAAGATCTACGCCGAGAGTTTCCGCGGCCAGGATCACCTCAAGACCATTCAACAGGACGCCCAACGCGAAATCGCCAAGGTGTTTTGATCGGCGAGCGAGGCGGGCTGCAAACAGGCGCTGTTGAAACGGTGTCTGGATACCGAATTAGAGAGGTGGTCGGATCTGGAGAATATTCACTCGGGATCACGCTGAAATCACGAAGGCTTCCGCACTCTTGAAGCCGGTGTTAGCTGCCAAAGAACCTAGCGGAATCGGCAGCTATCGCGTGGGACCCGGGGGAATAAATGACGGCGGAATCGGTAGTATACTATTTGAATCGCGTACCTGAGAGCGATCCGAACGACCAAACCGAGTGGCTGGTAACGGCGTTGGCGCGCTATAGCGGAGCGGAACTGCGTGAGCTGCTTTATGTGGCGGAGGAGCCCGGGTTCTTCGAATTAATGCGCGGATTATTTGCACTTTCGGATGAAAACCGTGCTGTGCTGCAGCATTTCCTGGAAACCGGCCACGCGCCGGCCATGAAGGCGGCGATCGATCAGAAGGGCCGGCTGACTGTCGACCACGTCGACGTTGAGGAGCGGGTAAAGCTCCTTCCCGGGATCGCAAATTAGAACCCGCAACGCCCTCAGGTTGTGTTAAGCTTCTCCCAACTTGAAAAAGTTGGGAGAGTGACACAATGGCGATCAGGAAGTCTGGCCCGCTCGATGCTATGGTGGGGGCCAAGATCCGCATGTTTCGGATCAACCGCGGCATGAGCCAAACCGTGCTCGCCGAACGGATCGGCGTAACCTTTCAGCAGGTGCAGAAATACGAGAAAGGCGCGAACCGGGTTGGCGCCAGCCGGCTGTCGCAGATCGCTTCCGTCCTCGGCATTTCCGTCGGCGACCTGTTCGAATCCTCCGGGGATGGAGTTTCCGGCTTGAATTCCCCGATCCATCTGCTCGCCGAGCCGGGCGCGCTGCGCGTTCTCAAGGCCTATGTACGAACGACCAGCCCGCGCGTGCGCCTCTCGATTGCAAAGCTGGTTGAAAGCATCGCCGATCGCGAAATGGAGGACAAGGCCTCCACAGCAAGGGCGGAGGCCGTCAGCCGGGGTTTCCGCGCGCAGGGATAATTCCAGCCCGCAAGCGCGCGGGCCACTTCTGTTCACTCGGGCTTTTCATCAGCCGGCGGCGCGGATGGCGACGCGCTCTCTCGGCATGCTGCCGGGAATGAATTCGCCGATCCAGTCGCGGCGCGCCGCTTCGATATGCCATGACATCGCCTCGGCCGAGGACGGTGCCGGATCGGGAATGTCCTTGCGGATTTCCTTGCCGTTCTGCCAGCCGCAGCTATGCGAGTAGCGCGCCTTGCAGACGAGGTGGATGTCGTCGTGATCCTGCAGCAGCACATAACCATCGGCGGGGAAGAACGTGCCGGCAAGCTCGATGCCGCCAGGCAACTGGCGCACCAGCAGGAACGTGCTGGTGGATTGGGTAGCCGATTCGGCAACCAGCACGCCGAACAGGCTGTGTATGGGAGTGATCGCCTGCGGCGCGGCAAGTGCGAGGGGCTCGGTGATGGGACCGGCTGTCGCAATCGAAAGATACTCGCCTTCCGGTCCCCAACGGCAGGCTATCAACCATTCCCGGCTTCGGCTGCGAATCAAGGTTGGCTTCGCATAATCCGATCGGGCAATATCGGCTGCCATGGCTATGACTAAGGCTTTCGCGAGCATAAGTTCCTCCAGGCGAGGGTGGGACTGACCTCGCGTGCGACTCTGCTTGTCAGGCGTGAGGTCATCGTGAGCGGCGCTGAACACTCGGTGGAAAGATCCTTTGCGCGCGCGGCTGCGTTATTGCGCGGCGAGGAATTGAACGCTGCCGGCGATCACGATGCTGAGAATCTATTGCAGGCGCTGGAATACTCGCCCGTACCGCCCGGATCACAGTGTGACCCGCAAAGCGCGAATCGCGCCTGCCTGCTGATGGCCGCGTCACGATTCGTGCGGATCTTCGAACTCGCCGCGCCCGACGCGCCGGGACTAATATCCTTTGGCGCGCAATTCTATCCGACCCTCGCTGATTCGTTGCATGCGGGAAGTCCGGTCGTCGGCGTTTCCGGCGTCGGCCTTTCGCTGCAGGAAGCGTTTCAGGGCTGCGTCGGCGAGGGGATCGAATATCTCTCCCAACTGCAAACGCAAAGCGACGAGTTGCTCTATCCGCGCAATGAAGACCAGGCCGGCAAACTCGGCCCGATGGCAGCGGAGCTTGTCGCCGTCTTGTCGGAGCGTCGCACACAGCCGCAGAGGGCGCTCTCCTGGTTTCGTGCCACGAAATCGACCGACGAATCCGAGGTGCTGCTGCCGGCCGACATTTGCCTGCGCCGGCCGCCGGCGCAACGCGAATTCACGCCGCCTTTTCCCTTGAGCATCGGATCTGCCGCTGGTCCGTCACGCGACGCCGCAGCCCTGCACGGCCTGCTGGAATTGATCGAGCGCGACGCGGCGGCGCTGTGGTGGCGCGGCGGCCAGTCGGGCCGGTCGATTCCACCGCAGCATGAAGCCGGCATCGCAGCCGAGCACCTGTTGCTTCAGCTCCGGCGCACCGCAGCGCTGCGGCGCCGGACCTGGTTGCTCGATATCACGACGGATATCGGCGTACCCGTTGTCGCGGCCGTCTCCTGCCGGGCCGATGGTTCCGGTTTTGCCTTCGGTCTCGCCGCGCGGCCTAGGCTGGAGGCTGCGGCGCGCGCCGCGATCATGGAGATGTGCCAAATCGAATTGGCTGACTCTGTCGTCGCCACCAAGCGCAGCGAGCGCGGGGATGCCGCACTCAATGCGCAGGATCGCATCCACCTGCGGCGCGCGATGATCAATGCCGATCATTGCATATTGCTGCAGCCGATTGCCGAGCCCGCCACCCACCTTTCGATCTTCGCAACTGAAGCGAGCGACATCTTTGGAATAATCGTAGAGCGTTTGAAAATGCTGGGCATCGAGACCCTCTGCCTCGATCTCACACGACAACTCCTTGGCGTTCCAGTGGTCCGCGTGATCGCACCTGGTCTACAACTCGAGCCATCCGAAATCGTCACGGCGCGGCTGCGGGACGCCATTGCGCGAACCGGAGGCGGCGCAACCTATACCGGGGGTGTCGCTTTGATGTAATGTGAACCAGAATTAGCCACCCGGTTTCCGGAATATCTTCTCATGCGGGCCAGTGCCAGCGCCATGACTGCAGACAAGGCCGCGGCGGCGCCCGAAATCGCTCCGCGTCTATTGGTGTCGCTTGTTGGACGTTTCGGCTTGAAATTCAATGGCCGGCCGATCGAATTGCGTACCCGCAAGGCCGCCGCCGTGCTCGGCTACCTCGCGCTGTCGGAGATGAAGCAGGAAAGCCGGGAACGGCTGGTCGGCCTGCTGTGGAGCCGTTCGGACGAGGAAAAGGCGCGCGCCTCGTTGCGCCAGGTTGTTCGCGAGTTGCGTTCGGTGCTGGAGGAAGCAGGATTTGGTGGCTTCATCGCCGAGCGGCTGCTGGTCGGCGTCGTAACCGGACAAATCGAAGTCGATATCGAGAGCGTGCTTCAACTGGCCGAAGCCGGACGGGTCCACCCGCTGCTGCTCGATGTGCAGCAACTGGACGAGCGGCTGTTCGAAGGACTCGACGATCTCGATCCGTCGTTCCGAGTCTGGGTGCTGGCCAAGCGTCAAACCATCCATGAACGACTGATGCGGAGCCTCGACGCGGGTTTGAGCGCTCCGCAGGTCGCCATCGACGTCAGAAAGAAGTTTGCGACGGCGGTCGTCAATCTCGATCCGACTCATGAACACGCCTGCCGCTATTTGATGCGGACCCATGCGGAGGACGGGGACACTGCCGGTGCGCTGCGCATATACAAGGCGCTGTGGGATCTGCTGGATCGCGACTACGGGATGGAGCCGTCGCCGCAGACCGAAGAGCTCGTCGCCAACATCAAGCTCGGCGTTTTCGATCAGGCCTCTGATGTCCCCGGTTTCTACGCGGCGAACGATGAATTTTCCGTTCGGACAGTCAAGGGCGCGGTTCTCCAGCCCTTCGTTCCGACGACGCCCGCGCCCAATGCGCTTGCCAAGACGCGCCTGGTGCTGCGGCCCTTTGCGATGCACGGCGTCGATGAAGATCACAGCCATCTCGTGCAGGGCTTCTCCCAACATCTCGCCGCCTGTCTCGTGCGTTTCCGCGAATGGAGTGTCGTCGATCGTCCCCCGGCCTCAGTCGTGCTGCCGACGCCCGACGCGGCGCAATACTGCATCGAGACCACCGCCTATCAGGCTGGCGCCGAAATCAACATCGTGATGGTGCTGCGGGACGACACGACGGGGATTTACGTCTGGAGCGAAAGCTTCCGTCTCGGCCTTGCCAACTGGTTCGAGACACAGCAGCGAATCATCCGCCGCATCGCGACCTCGCTGAATGTGCAATTGTCGACCGAACGGCTGATGCGGCTGGCAGGCGAACCCGACGTTTCGCTCGATCTCCACGACCGCTGGCTGCGCGGGCAGAATCTCATCACCAAGTTCGACCAGGAGAGCTGGCAGCGGGCGGTCGTGATCTTCCGCGACTCGATCCGGGAAAGTCCTGCTTACTCGCCGTTCTACAGCAGCCTCGTGCAGATGAACAACATCGAGCACCTCGTGCATCCCGGGATCCTTCGCAATCTCGACAAGGCAAGGGCGACGCTTGAGCTGGCGAAAATTGCCGTTGAACTCGATCCGGTCGACTCCCGGGCGCATCTCTGTTGCGGTTGGTCATATACGTTCGCGTTGCGCGATGCCGAGGCGGCGGGGCACATGGACCTTGCTTGCGAGCTGAACGACAATGATCCGTGGACGCTGCTGTCCAGCGCTCATTATTGCGCTTTCTGCGGCTCGATCGAACAAGCCCAGCTACGCTCCAGCCAATCGCTAGCCCTTTCGCTGGCGCCATCCCGCCTCGAATGGGGCTATCACTGCATCAATCGCTACATGTGCGGCGACTATGCTGGCGCCATAGAGGCGTACGACCGCTCCTACAATGTCATTCAGACGCTGCCCGCGTGGCGTGCGGCCGCGCTGTTTGAACTCGGGCAGACCGAGTTGGCGCGCGAAGAAGCCCAGCGATTTTTGAACGGAATTCGCTCGTTCTGGATTGGGTCAGACGCGCCGACCGAATTGGCCATCACGCGCTGGTTCCTGCAAGCGCACCCCATCAACATCAGGGCGCGGTGGGAAACCCTGCGCCGCAGCTTGCGCGGCGCCGGGCTTCCGGTTGAGGGCATTGCTCCAGTGAGCTGGTGACAAGGACGCTGGATATCAGGCGCAGGCGCTTATGGTGTAGTCGCCGATACGTTCGGCATGCACCCTGAACTTCTCGCTCTCCGGGATCACCGGATCCATGCCGTTGAACAGGCGCTTGTAGAACGGCGGAAGCGGATAGGTCGCTCCGGGCTGGTTGAGCAGGGCTTCTGAATCCTCGATCATTACCTTCGGCGGCAATTTTACCGTGATCGTGTCCTGCTCCTGCTTCACGAATTTGATGTGCTTGAATCGATCCGGCACGGTGGCGAATACCTGTGCCTTGGCGAGTTGCTCCTTGAACTCTTCCATCGTCTCCGGCAGCGGATAGGCGTTTTCGTCGTCGAGGTAGTTCGTGCCGGTCGCCCAGGTCTTCACCAGCTTGCCCCAACGCTCGTGGTTGGTCACCTGTAGCCTTTCGATGCGCTGCATGGTCTTACTCCTCCGGGGTTAGGTGAGACGGAACAATTCCGTTTCACAAAAATGCTGGCACGGCCTGCTGCAGCTGGGCAATTTCGGTGGTGAATTTCACCAATTGCGCCATGCTTGAGAGGTCGGGAATTTCCTGAAAAACATTCGCTGGATAGTATTCGCGTGACAAATCGGCCAGTTGAGCTGCGAGTGCGTCGCCGCCGGATGACCGCGAATCGCCTGCGAGCGCGCCAAAAATAACTTCCGAAACGATGATCGAGCCGAGTGGTCCAAGGTGCTGGCCTTCTGCCTGTGGCTGCTGCATCGCCTCGAACAGAACGAAGAAGGGCAGCGGCGGGTCGTTCGAGATGGTTCCGACATCTTCGTTCGTCAGTGCGCCATAGGCCGGTGCGGCAGCTAGCCATGTTCGAAGCTGTTCGACACGATAGGTGCGATCGGCCAGCAACCGCGAACCAGCGATGAACTGCGGTTTCCGGGTAGCGATCTCGGTAATCAGCGCGTCCACCGACCACATGCCGGCGATCCCGGCGCCGAGCAGGTCACGGTAGAGCAGGCCAACTCTCTCGGTCTCGTCGAACGCCGGAAAGATCTGGTCGTTGCCTAACGCGTCGCTGAGATATGGTCCGATGCGCCTGCTGAAGTTCGGCCTGTTTTCATTGATCTCGAAGAAGCGCGACCACTGCACCATCCACGTCTCGTCGAGCGGCATGTTGACCGGATCGTTTGCGGAAGTCTTTTCGAGCGTGCTGTACAGGTCCTGAATAGACAGATCATTGATGCAGTATTCGTGTCGCACCATGGCGTGACCGAAGCGAAACGCGCCGTGCGAGAACTCGAACGGAATCTCCCAATCACCGATCGTAAGGCCCTGCCTGGCTTCATCGGGGCGATCGATGAAGTTGGGAACGGGTCCGCTATATGCCGCATATATCGCCGGATGAATGACCCGCCGCATCAGGTCGTTGCGGAGAATGTTGTGATAAATCAGCGTAACGGCCTGGCGGGCGCACAGGAAGCGCTTGTAGGCGGCGCCGAACCGGTCGTTCGGTGTGGTAGCGCGTTCCTGCCGGCGGATGAGATCGATCAGCGCGTTGTGCAACAGCGCGAACAGCGCAGTCAGTTGCGACATCACGGCGTGATCGTCGTTCCGCGGGTCGGCGACCAGGGCTTCGGTGAGAGCAACCCGGACGCCTGCGATGCTGCGGTCGATCCCTGTCACGTTCTCGGCGCGAGCCCGTGCGATATCGCGAAACGGGCAGCCGGTGGCGGGTTCGTTTTCTTTCCAGCGCATTCGCCCGAGCCGCAGCTTGGTGCGCCGGTCGTCACTCGGCGCGTCGAGCGCGTAGATGTGCGGCGACCCGACCGGGCCGCTGCCGTACAGGGTTTCCAGCCGAAGCGGCGTGCGGCGTGCGTTGGCGGTTCCGCCGCCGAGGCCTCCCGCAACCGAAAGCGGGATCGCCGAATGGACCAGATCGTGCGCTACGAACTGCAGCAGATAGGTATACCCCGAAGGAATTGAAGGGTTTTCCCAGTGCTCCGCCGATCGATCCGCGTGTGGCCGCCACTTTATTTCCGCATCCATTCGCCGCGATAGGCGATGCATGAGTCTCCGCAGTTGCGGCAACACCGCGGGCGAACTCAATGGGTCGATACCGAACGCACGGAACCGCTGCGACGGATCAGGGGTCCCGAGGAAGTGGCGAAAGCCGGGTGCTGTTCCTGCTTGAGCGCACGCGTGCACAACACCCTCGGAAGTTCGGGAAGATGATGCTTCAGCAGCGTTCTGCACAGCCATTGACAGCCTCTCGCCCGTTGGCCCTGGCGGCGACAGTGCAAAAAAAGGCGTGAAATTATCGTGAGCTAATTCATTAAACCCTGTGGACATCTGTGGACATCTTTTCCACGCCACGTTTGCCACAAACCCAGCGCACCGCCCCTCGTCACGGCTCCGCTGCGCTGGGACGTGGTCTGACGGACTGCTCACCGTGCCGCTGTGACAACGTTGCCATGCCCTTGCAATCCCGATAGCGATGGCAGCCGGGACTTTTCCAATTGAGGCATGCTTCCTTCATGGCTGATTTCCACGGCGTCTTTCCCTATCTGGTGTCACCGGTCGATGGTTCAGGCGTGGTCCGAACTGAAGTGCTGGGCCGGCTCTGCGATGACCTCATCAAGGCCGGCGTGCATGGGCTGACACCGCTCGGTTCGACCGGCGAGTTCGCCTATCTCAACCAGGCACAGCGCGCGACTGTCGTGCAAACGACGATCGAAGCCGCAAATGGCCGCGTGCCGGTAATTGCTGGCGTTGCGTCGACGTCGACGGCGGACGCGGTGGCGCAGGCGAAGGCGCATCAAAAGCTCGGCGCCGACGGCATTCTCGCGATCATGGAAGCGTATTTTCCGATCGCCGACGCGCAGGTCGAATCCTATTTCCGCGCCATCGCCGATGCGGTCGATATACCCGTCGTGATCTACACCAATCCGCAATTCCAGCGGTCAGATTTGACGCTCGACGTCATCGAGCGGCTCGCGAGCCATCCGCGCATCGGCTACATCAAGGACGCCTCCACCAATACCGGCCGGCTGCTGTCGATCATGAATCGCTGCGGCGACGAAATCCGCGTGTTCTCTGCGTCCGCCCATATTCCGGCGGCGGTGATGCTGATCGGCGGCCTTGGGTGGATGGCAGGACCTGCCTGCATCATTCCGCGGCAGAGCGTCGAGCTCTACAATCTCTGCAGGGCGTGCCGCTGGGATGAGGCGATGAAGTTGCAGCGCAGGCTGTGGCGCATCAACGAGGCTTTTGCGCGCTTCAACCTGGCCGCCTGCATCAAGGCCGGGCTCGACATCCAGGGTTATGCGGTCGGCGATCCGATCCCGCCGCAGGCAGCCCTGACGGCTGAGCAGCGCAAGGTGGTCGAGGCCGCGCTGCGCGAGGTCGGATAAGCCTTCGCCGGGCTGCTCGGCTTGCAGGAAAGTTCGCGGTACCTAGATCATGGCCGGTGGCGCCCTTGGATGTGCCGACAAGTCGCTGAAATAACCGGAAACCCTGGACCGGCCGGTGCGTTTGGCTGGTTCCCGCATCAGCCTTCCGCAGGCTAGCGGCATTGCCTGGTGAGTGATCGATGAACCGTCGCGTCGCGCTTTTCGTAGCCATTGTCGCCGCCGTGCTGGTGGCATTGACCCTTTCCAATATTCGCTACAGCCCCTGGACCAACACGGTCGCGCGGACGGTGGACCAGCGAGGTCCGCTGTCTGATGCGGAGCGTGCCAACATCGAACTGTTCGAGCGCGTGTCGCCGTCGGTCGTGCAGGTTGCGGCGCGCTCCGCCGGCGCCAATCCACTGGACGAGGACGAGGAGCAGGGCGCGGGAGGATCGTCAGGCACCGGCTTCGTCTGGGACAACAACGGCCATGTCGTCACCAACAATCACGTCGTACAGAACGGCAACGAAGTCGCGGTGCGCTTTGCCTCGGGCGAGGTGGCGCAGGCCGAGGTGATCGGCGTGGCGCCGAACTATGATCTGGCCGTGTTGCGGATCAAGAATGCCCGTCAATTGCCGCCGCCGGTGGCGCTGGGCAGTTCGAGCGACCTCAAGGTCGGTCAATTGGCGTTTGCGATCGGCAATCCCTTCGGGCTCGATCAATCCCTCACCAGCGGCATCATCAGCGCGCTCAAGCGCAGGCTGCCGACCAGCAGCGGCCGCGAGATCGCCAACGTGATCCAGACCGATACGGCGATCAATCCGGGTAATTCGGGCGGGCCGCTTTTGGATTCTGCGGGTCGGCTGATCGGCGTCAACACCGCCATCATCTCGCCGTCGGGCTCCAGCGCCGGCATCGGATTTGCGGTCCCTGCCGATATCGTCAATCGCGTTGTCCCTGAACTGATCAGGAACGGCCGCGTGCCGACGCCCGGCATCGGCATTGTCGCCGCCAGCGAGGCCGTTGCGACGCGGCTGGGCATCGAAGGGGTGATCGTCGTTCGCACCGCGCCCGGAGGTCCCGCCGAGCGTGCCGGCATCCGGGGCGTCAATATCAATTCCGGCGCGATCGGCGACGTGATCGTCCAGGCCGATGGCAAGCCGGTCCACCGCCTGTCGGACTTGACCGACCAGCTCGAGCAGGTCGGCGCCGGCAAGAGCGTTCGTGTCGGCGTCAAGCGCGGTTCGGAGACGCGCGACGTCAATGTCGATATCGTGGATATCGCCCGCGGCCAGTAATCCCCGTCTGACGGCAGAATCTTACCCGTTCGCGGTGCTCCTCGATCGCGACTCGTTTGGCTTGCGAGTTGCATGGGATCGGGCCGCCTCGTCATTCCGGGGCGATGCGCCAGCATCGAACCCGGAATCTCGAGATTCCGGGTCTGGTCCTTCGGACCATCCCGGAATGACGGCGTGAGTTGTCTCGCAGCGAAAAACCGCTAAAACCCAGCCCAATCCGACAAGAAGCTCGAAGGACAAACTGATGAACATTCTTCCCGGCAATATGCGTTTTGGTGCGGGCCAGCCGGTCAGGCGTTTGGAAGACCACAGACTGCTCACCGGGAAGGGGCAGTTCATCGACGACAAGCCCGAGGAGGGCGCGCTGTGGCTGCACGTGCTGCGCTCGCCCCATGCCCATGCCAAAATTGTCGCGATCGATGCCACGGCTGCCACCGGGATGGCCGGTGTCCAGGCCGTCTACACCGGCGCCGATCTGGTGAGGGACGATATCGGCACCATCCCGACCCTTGCGATCTTCAAGCGGGCGGACGGCTCGCCGATGACGGTGCCGCCGCGGCGGCTGCTCGCCCACGAGGTCGTGCGCTATGCCGGCGAGGCGGTGGCCGCGGTCGTGGCGACGTCGCGCGTGCTGGCGCAGACTGCCGCCGAGGCGATCGTGGTCGATTACGAGGCGCTGCCCTCGGTGGTCGATCCGCTGGAGGCGATCAAGCCGGGCGCGCCGGTGGTCTGGCCGGAGGCGCCCGACAATATCGTCGCGGCGATGAGCTATGGCGACGCAGCGAAGGTTGAAGAAGCCTTTGCAAGCGCGGCGCATAAAGTCTCGCTCGACCTGGTCAGCCAGCGGCTGGTCCCGTCGGCGATGGAGCCGCGCTCGACCATTGCCGAGATCGACAAGAAGTCCGGCCGGCTGATCCTGCACGTCCAATCGCAAACGCCGGCCTCGACCCGCGACGTGCTGGCGGAAGCCGTATTGAAGCGGCCCAAGGACAGCGTCCGCGTGCTGGTCGGTGACATCGGCGGCGGCTTTGGTCAGAAGACCAATCTCTATCCGGAAGACGGCATCGTCGCCTATGCCGCGACCAAGCTGGCCAAGAAGATCCGCTGGCGCGGCGACCGCACCGACGAATTCGTCGGCGGCACCCACGGCCGCGACCTGACTTCCACCGGCGAATTCGCGCTCGACGCCAAGGGCCGCGTGCTCGCCTACCGCGTCGGCTCGGTCGGCGGCACCGGCGCCTACTCTTCAGGCGCCGCGAATATTATTCCCTTGGTGCTCGGTCCGTTCGTGCAGACCGGCGTCTACGATCTGCCGCTGGTGCATTTCGAGGTGAAGTCGGTCATGACCAACACCGCACCGGTCGGCGCCTATCGCGGCGCGGGGCGGCCCGAGGCGGTGTTCATCGTCGAACGGCTGATGGATGCTGCCGCGCGCCAGATCGGCATGGATCCGCGCACCATCCGCAAGGTGAACTACATCAAGCCTGCGCAGTTGCCCTACACCAATGCGGTCGGCCAGGTGTACGACTCCGGCGCCTTCGCGCACATGCTGTCGCGCGCTTCCGAACTGGCGGACTGGGATGGCTTTGCCGCGCGGAAGAAGGCGGCGAAGAAGAAAGGCCTGCTCTACGGCCGCGGCCTCACCAGCTATATCGAATGGACCGGCGGGCGCGCGCATACCGAAAAGGTCAGTCTGCACGCCACCGCCGAAGGCCGCATCGTCCTGCATTCCGGCACCATGGCGATGGGGCAGGGTTTGCAGACCACCTACACGCAAATGGTATCCGACACGCTCGGCATTGCCATGGACAAGATCGACGTGATGCAGGGCGACACCGATCTTGCCACCGGCTTCGGCAGCGTCGGATCGCGCTCGCTGTTCGTCGGCGGAACGGCGGTTGCGGTCTCGACCAACGACATGATCAACAAGGCGCGCGAGAAGGCCTCGAACGTGCTGGAGACCTCGATCGAGGATATCGAGTATCGCGACGGCTGGCTGACGGTGGTCGGCACCGACAAGCGCATCAGCCTGTTCGAGATCGCGAAGAAGGAAGACGGCGCGCGCCTGTCCGTCGATTCCGAAGGCGAGGTCGATGGGCCGAGCTGGCCGAACGGCACGCATATCTGCGAGGTCGAGATTGATCCGGAAACCGGCGTCAGCAAGGTGGTGCGCTACACCACCGTCGATGACGTCGGCATCGCCGTCAATCCGATGCTGGTGACCGGCCAGGTGCATGGCGGCGTTGCCCAGGGCATCGGGCAGGCGCTGTATGAGGGCGTCGCCTACAGCGAGGAAGGCCAGTTGCTGACCGCGAGCTATCAGGACTACTGCGTGCCGCGCGCCGACGACATTCCGCCGATTGCCGTGACGCTGGACGATTCCGCGCCGTGCCGCACCAATCCGCTCGGTGCCAAGGGCTGCGGTGAGTCCGGCGCCATCGGTGGACCGCCCTGCGTTACCAACGGCGTGATGGATGCGCTGAGCGAGCTCGGCATCAAGCAGCTCAACACGCCGCTCACGCCGGCCAAGATCTGGCAGGCGATCAGGGATGCGAAGGCGGGGGTGTAGGGCAGGCGCTCTCCTCGTCATTCCGGGGCAACGCGAAGCGTTGAACTATGATGTGCAATCGCACATCTGAGAATCCATCGGGCAGCGTGCTCCGTAGAGAAATGGATTCCGGGTTCGCGCTACGCGCGCCCCGGAATGACGAGAGACCGCTACAGCCCCAGCATCATCTTCGCGATGATCTCGCGCTGGATCTCCGACGAGCCGCCGAAGATCGTATACGCCCGGCCATTGAGATATTCCGGCACGACCGGCAGCAGTTCCTCCGGGATTCCCGGCGTCTCGTTCAGCCGGTAAAGCGGCCGCACCGGCTCGACATAGAGGCCGTCGTTGCCGATCACGTCGACGCCGAGCCGCGTCACCGCCTGGCGGATCTCGCTGTTGCGCAGCTTCAGCAGCGACGACACCGCGCCAGGATTTTGTCCGGTCTGCAACGCCGACAGCACGCGCAGTTCGGTCATTTCGAGCGTATCGATATCGACTTCGATCTCGGACATCCGAAACGCGATATCGGGATCGTCGATGGCGCGGCCGGTGACCTCGGACTCAGCGAGGTCGGAAATCGTCTTCAACGCGTCGCGCAGCTTGGCCGAAGCGATGCCGGCGCCGCGCTCGAACTCGAGCAGGTATTTTCCGTAAGTCCAGCCCTTGCCTTCCTCGCCGACGCGATTGGCGACGGGCACGCGTACGTCGTCGAAGAACACCTGGTTGACCTCATGGTCGCCGCCGATGGTCAGGATCGGCCGCGTGGTGATGCCCGGGCTCTTCATGTCGATCAGGATGAAGGAGATGCCGTCCTGCTGCCGCTCGGTCTCGTTGGTGCGTACCAGTGCGAACATCCGGTTGGCGTGATGGGCGTGCGTGGTCCAGATCTTGGTGCCGTTGATGATGTAGTCGTCGCCGTCGCGCACCGCACGGGTTTTCAGCGAAGAAAGATCGGAGCCGGAGCCGGGCTCGGAATAGCCCTGGCACCAGTAGTCCTCGCCGGAAAGAATTCGCGGCAGGTAAAAATTCTTCTGCTCGGGTGAGCCGAAGCCAATGATGACGGGTCCAACCATCTTGACGCCCATGACGTTGACATTCGGCACGCCGGCGCGGGCGGATTCGCTCTCGAAGATCCAGCGCTGCGCCGGCGTCCAGTCCGGACCGCCATGGTCCACCGGCCAGCCCGGCGCGCCCCAGCCCTTCCTGTGCAGCGCACGCTGCCAGGCCATGCCGATATCCGGATCGGAGAACACCGATGGCGTCAGCGCGGTGGCGCGTTTCATTTCCGGCGTGAGGTTTGCCGCGATGAAGTCGCGCACTTCCTTCTCGAAGGCGCGCTCTTCGGCGCTGAAGGTGAGATCCATGGATAGCGCTCCTTTTAGGCCTGGACGGCACGGCCGCCCAGTGCGGCGTAACGGCGATAATGATGGGCGCTGCCGCCGAACAACGTGTCGAAGGCGAGCAGCCGCTTGAAGTAGGAGCCGATGTCGAGCTCCTCGGTGACGCCCATGGCGCCGTGAAGCTGGACTGACTGCTCGGCGACGAAGCGCGCGCATTTGCCGATCTTGGCCTTGGCGCCGGAAGCTGCGCGGCCGCGCGCGACCGGTTCGGCATCCGCCATCAGGGCGGCACGCAACGCCATCGAACGCGCCTCGTCGCATTGCATCGCCATGTCGGCCAGCCGATGCCGGATCACCTGGTTGGCGGACAGCGGGCGCCCGAATTGTTTTCGGATCTTGGTGTATTCGAGCGTCTGGTCCAGCAGCGTCTGCATAATGCCGACGGCTTCCGCGCCTAGCGCTGCCATCGCGCGATCGACCGCGCCCTCGATCGCCGGCGAAGCGTCACTGCCGTCGCCGAGCAGCGCGTCGGCGGGAAGTCGCACATCGCTGAGATCGAGGTTGCAGGCGCGGCCGCCGCCGAGCCGTGCGAAATCGCGCGAGGTGAGGCCGCTTGTGCCGTGCGGCACCAGAAACAGGCCGAGCCTGCCCGGCTTGCCATCGCCCGCATCGACGCGGGCCGAAACGATGATCTGCCCGGCAGCGTTGCCGTCGAGCACGGCGGTCTTGTGGCCGTCGAGGCGCCAGCCGTCAGGCGTCTTCTTCGCGGTAGTCCGAACATCAGCCAAATCGAAGCGCGCCTGACGTTCCGAATGCGCGAATGCCAGTACCAGCGAGCCGTCGGCGATCTTCGGCAGCAACGCCTGCTTCTGCGCTTCGCTGCCGCATTCCGAAATCAGCGCTGCGCCGATCACGACGGTGGAGAGATACGGCTCGGAAACGAGCCCGCGGCCGAATGCTTCCATCAAAATGCCCACCTCCACGGCGCCGCCGCCGAGGCCGCCATCGGCCTCCGCGATCGGCAGCGCCAGCCAGCCGAGTTCGGCGAATTGCTTCCAGAGATCGGTGCTGAAGCCGAGCGGATCGTTGGCGATCCGGCGGCGGTGATCGGCGGTATAGCTTTCCTTGACGAAGCGGTCGGCACTTTCGCGCAGCAGCCGCTGCTCGTCGCTCAAGGTGAGGTCCATCTGATCAACTTTGCTTTCTTCTACTTTACCGGTGCCGCTTTCCGGACCGAGGGATGCAGGCCGGTCGGATCCACCACCATGCCGAATTCCTGCAAATTATGCGCGTGGCAGAGCTGATGCAGCGCGAACGCCTGGTCGATCGCCGCCGGTTGTCCCATCACGTCGACCGAGCGGTTGACGGCTTCCTTCGTCAGTTTGAGCGCGAAGGCAGGTTTTGCCGCGATCCTTTCGGCAAGCTTCATCACGAAAGCGGTAAGTTCGGCGCGCGGCACGACGTGATTGACCATCCCGAGCCGGTGCGCTTCTTCCGCGTTCCAGACGTCGGCGGTGAACAATAATTCCTTGGCCTTGCGCGGGCCGAGTTCCCAGGGATGCACGAACCATTCGACGCCGCAGACGCCCATGGTCACGACGGGATCGCAGAACTCGGCGTCGTCACTGGCGACGATGAGGTCGCAGGCCCAGGCCAGCATCAGGCCGCCGGCGATGCACTTGCCGTGCACTTCCGCGATCATCGGCTTGGCCAGGTTGCGCCAGCGCCGCGTGATCTGCAGGTAGATTTCCTGCTCGCGCGCAAAGCGGCCATGGGCATTGGGTTCGGCGAAGCCGCCCCAATTTCCGACCGGCGGAAAATCTGTGCCGGCGGTGTTCTTGGCCCCAGGACGCAGGTCATGCCCTGACGAAAAATGCGGGCCGTTACCGGCGAGAATGATGACCTTGACCGCATCGTCCTGCACCGCCTGGTCGAAGGCGGCGTTGAGGTCGTAGGTCATCTGCAGGTTCTGCGCGTTGCGCGCCTCGGGCCGGTTCATCACGACTCGCGAGATGCGTGGCTCCGGCCGCTCCACGACGATGGTCTCGAACGCGGTCATGGGCTCTCCCTGTTATTATTATCCGGCCATGTTGTTATTTCGGCAAACGATACGCAAGGGCCATCGGCTGCGAAATGGAACTGGAATCGCTTTGGATGCTTACCTGTCGCGGCCATTCTGATACCGTGCGCCGGAAATAACAGGGGAGAGTTCGATGCGCAGATTTTGGACCGTGCTGGCGGCGCTGGCGTCGCTGAGCCTGACCAATTGCGGCTATAACGCCATCCAGACCACGGACGAGCAGGTCAAGTCGGGCTGGTCGGAGGTGGTCAACCAATACCAGCGCCGCGCCGACCTGGTGCCCAACCTCGTTAATTCGGTAAAGGGTTTTGCGCAGCAGGAAAAGGACGTGCTGCTCGGGGTCACCAATGCGCGTGCCAAGGTCGGCAGCATCCAGGCGACGCCTGAAGTGCTGAATGATCCCGCCGCGTTCCAGAAATTCCAAGCCGCCCAAGGCGAACTCTCAAGCGCGCTGTCGCGGCTCTTGGTCGTGACCGAAAACTATCCGCAGCTCAAATCGGATACGCTGTTTCGCGATCTGATGGCGCAGCTCGAAGGCACCGAAAACCGCATCACGGTGGCCCGCAACCGCTACATCAAGGCGGTGCAGGACTACAACGTCGGCATCCGCACTTTCCCGAACAACATGACGGCGATGCTGTTCGGCTACAAGGAAAAGCCGAACTTCACGGTCGAGAACGAGAAGGCAATCTCGACGGCACCGAAGGTCGACTTCAATCCGACGCCGGCACCGGCCAAGTAGCGGCCGGTTAAAAAGATAAACCGCGATGAACGCTGCAAGAGCATCCTTTCTTGCGCTGCTGCTGTGCTGGGCGGGTGCCGCGCTGGCGCTCGTCGCAGTGCCGCCGCTGAGCGGACGGGTGGTCGACCAAACCGGCACGCTCGCGGCCAGTGACATCGCCTCGCTGACACAGACGCTGAGCGAACTCGAAACCAAAAAGGGCAGCCAGGTCGCAGTGCTGATCGTGCCGACCACCGACGGCGAGGCCATCGAGCAGTATGCGCTGCGCGTGGCGGAGGCCTGGAAGATCGGCCGCAAGAAGATCGACGACGGCGCGCTGCTCGTGATCGCCAAGAACGATCGCCGGCTTCGGATCGAAGTGGGGTACGGCCTCGAAGGCGCGCTCACCGACGCCACCACCAAGCGCATCATCGACGAGGATATCACGCCCAAATTCAAGACCGGCGACTTTGGCGGCGGCGTCGCTGCCGGGGTCGACAAGATCGTGCGGATCGTCAATGGCGAGAAACTGCCGGAGCCCGAACCGCCGCACTGGCGGGATTCGCAGTCGTTCGATCCAGAGGCCCTGCTCAATCCGTTTCTCATCATTCCGGCGATATTGTTCGGTGGGTTGTTGCGGAGCCTGATGGGACGCCTGCTGGGCTCGGCAACCGCTGGCGCGCTGACGGCCCTGCTTGCCTGGTTCCTGGTCGGCTCGCTCTTCGCGGCGGTCATTGTCGGCGTCGTCGCCTCGCTCTTTGTGTTGATCAGCGACGGCTTCACGTCAGCGGGGCCGGGCCGCCGCGGCAGCACTGGCGGTTGGTCCGGCGGCTCCGGCGGCTCATGGTCCAGCGGGGGCAGCTCGGGCAGCAGTGGCGGCTTCAGTGGCGGCGGCGGCAGCTTTGGCGGCGGCGGCGCATCGGGGAGCTGGTAGCATGGGCATCAGGCGCATCGGCAGGCATCTGCTCGAACACCGCTGGCGGGTGCGGCGCATCTTCCCGCCGCGGGCGCTGGCGCGGATCGAGCAGGCGATCAGGGCGGGCGAGGCGACCCATTCCGGACAGGTGCGTTTCGTGGTCGAGGGCGCACTCGATGGCGCGCCGCTGTTTCGCAACCAGCCGGCGCGCGAGCGGGCGCTGGATATCTTTTCGCAATTGCGGATCTGGGACACGGCGCACAATAACGGTGTGCTGATCTACCTGCTGCTGGCTGACCACGACTTCGAGATCGTGGCCGACCGCGGCATCGATAGCAGCGTCGGCCACGACGGCTGGGAAAGAATCTGCCAGGAAATGGAATCAGATTTCCGGGCAGGTGACTTCGAACGTGGCGTGATCAAGGGCGTTGAGGCGGTGTCTCGGGAACTGGCGAGGCACTTTCCGCGACAGGCTAGCGGACCGAATGAACTGCCTGACGCGCCGGTGGTGATGTAGCGTTCCGCATTATCAACGTCATTGCGAGGAGCGTAGCGACGAAGCAATCCATCTATCCCCGTGCGGTGAGATGGATTGCTTCGCTTCGCTCGCAATGACGACAGCGAACGCCTTAGGCCTTTGCCGAGGGCCGCTCCGCCACACGCGCCATCCATGCCACGATATTGGCATTGGCCGTATCCAGCGGCTGGCCGACCGTGGCGGCGAAATCGAGCCAGCCATAGAGCAGGATGTCGGCCATCGTGAAGCGCTTGCCGCAGAGATAGTCGCGGCCGTCGGCCATTTGCCCGTTGAGCCATTGCAGGCGGTTGGCGGCGATCATCTTCAGGCCGGGCGAGGCCTCGGGCGCGACTGGGATCCGCTTCTCGAAAAACTTCAGGCCTTCGCCGAAGCGAAAGCCGTTGCCCATGTGCTCGCAGATGTTGAGATCGACCCGGCGCGTCCACATCCGGCATTCGGCGCGCTCTTCCGGCGTCGCCCCTATCATCGGAGGTGTCGGATGCTTCTCTTCGAGATATTCGCAGATCGCGGTAATCTCGGACAGATAGTTGCCATCGTCGAGTTCGAGCGTCGGCATCTGGCCGTGCGGATTGCGCTTCAAATGCTCGGCCTCGCGGTTTTCACCCTTGCGCAGATCGACGGCCTGCTTCGGCATCTCGATGCCCTTTTCCGCCATGAACATGCGGACGATACGCGGGTTGGGTCCGACCGAGTCGTAGAACTTCATGGTGCTGTCTCTCCCTGGTTGTTTTTGTCAGGCATGATTGTTGGGAGCTGTTGAACAGGCCGCCGCAGCTTTTGTCAAACGGGCATTGGCCCGTCCGCACCTTTTATCATTTGGGTTTTCTGTCGCCACGTCATATGTGGACGGCCCCTATTGGCAAGCCCTTTTTGACGTGTCGAACGAGTTGGTCTGCTTCGGTCATATGTCCGGCCTGTTGGTGCG
>LNFM01006346.1_pt1 | contig 19531 bp, 16 predicted proteins | sample 596031 | NCBI WGS metagenome assembly LNFM01 (sample SAMN04254537, study PRJNA301005) | activated carbon metagenome | isolation source: dual media filters at the Ann Arbor, Michigan drinking water treatment plant | place: USA: Ann Arbor | reverse complement strand
CTGCACACCTATTACGGGTCGAGCCATATCCTGCGTGGGGTATCGCTGAAGCTTCGACCCGGCGAGAGCGTGGGGCTGATGGGCCGGAATGGCATGGGGAAGTCGACGTTGATCCGCACGATCATGGGGCTTGTCCGGGCGCGGGCCGGGTCGGTCTCGATCGACGGCGAGGATGTCACCGGAGCGGCCACGTTCCGGATCGCGCGTCGCGGCATCGCCTACGTTCCTGAAGGACGCGGCATTCTGGGTTCGCTTTCGGTCGCGGAGAACCTGGCCATTGCCGGTCGCCCTGCTCTCGACGGCATGTCAGCGTGGACAATCCCAAGGGTGCTCGACCTTTTTCCGCGCCTTGGCCAGCGTCTCGACAACCGGGGCAATCAGCTCTCGGGCGGCGAGCAGCAGATGCTGGCGATCGCTCGCGCGCTCGTCACCAACCCGCGCGCGCTCATCCTCGACGAAGCGACGGAAGGCTTGGCTCCGCTGATCCGGGACGAGATCTGGCGGACCATTCGTCTGGTCCGCGAGACGGGCATCGCCACGCTCGTCGTCGACAAGGCGGTCGCGGAGGTTGCGGCGGTCGCCGATCGGGTCGTGGTCCTAGTGAAGGGAGAGGTGGCCTTCGAGGGATCACCGGCGAGACTCACCGGCGATCCCGACCTCATGCGCCGACATTTAGGGGTCTAGCTGCCCCCGCTATTTGACGCGCTTCCACTGCGTCTCGATCGAGCCGCCGCCAGAGGCCGACGGCACAGTCCAGACCAACTCGTCGGCGCTCAGCCTTACGATGGGGCGCTTCTGCGAAGTGCCGTTCCAGTTCGGATAGGTTGCCCCCTCGATCGCCAACGTCACAACCTTGTCGGCGAGCGTGTAAGTACCGAACGACGCATTCGAGCCCTTCACGACAGCGGCGTTCTCCTCGGGCGTACCAGTGAGGCGATTGTTCGAGGCAAACTTCGGGATATCCGAGCGAACGAAGAATTGGGCGAACTGCCCATTGCTGGTCAGGATGAGCCGGGTCAGCGGATTTTCTCCGAAAGCGGGGCTCCGCTTGCCATCCGCAGCCACGTTCTCGATTTTGACGACGGTCCACACGCCAGTCAGTTCGGCAGTGCTCTGAGCTGCAGCGGGGGTGGCGAGCGCGATGAGTGCGAGCGTATGAAGGGCCAGCGTTTTCATGATTGTTTCCCAATCGTAAGATGACAGAACGCAACCCTGATACCCTACGACATCAACTGCGCGGTGACACCAGCCCCGGTATTGGCAATGCCCCACACGCTGATCGACGGCATCCGGCTCGAGACGCGCGTCATCCCCGGCGCGGCAAGCAAGCCTTGGCTCGTCTTTCTGCACGAGGGGCTGGGCTCGGTTTCATTGTGGCGCGATTTCCCGGACAAGCTCGCGCGTCGACTCGACATGCCGGCGCTGATCTATTCGCGACGTGGATACGGCGCTTCCGATGCCCTCGCGGGCCCGCGCCAGCCGGACTTCATGCATCGCGAAGCGCTGGACGTGCTGCCGGCATTGCTGGACGCCCATGGCATCAACCGGACGCTCCTGATCGGGCACTCCGATGGCGCTTCGATCGCACTTATCCATGCGGCCAACCACCCGGATCGGGTTGCAGCAGCCGTGCTCATGGCGCCGCATGTGATGGTGGAAGCGATCTCGCACCAGAGTATCGCGCGCGTCACCGAGACCTACGAGCGGGGCGAGCCCAGGAGCCGCCTCGCCCGCCACCACCACCATGTCGACGACGCGTTTCTTGGCTGGTCGCGCATCTGGCTCGACCCGCGCTTTCGCACTTGGTCGCTCGGGGCGGAGAGCGCGCGTCTTAAAGTGCCGACGCTTTTGATCCAGGGCGAGGACGACGAGTACGGAACACTCGCCCAACTCGATGCCATCGAGCAGGTTGCCCTGTTGCGGCCGACGCGACTGGTCCTTCCTAAGTGCGGGCATGCGCCTTGGCGAGAACGGGAGGCTGACGTGATCGAGGCGATTGCGCGAGTTGCAGACGCATTTCACGCAGGCGCTTGACCGGGTGCCGTCCGCCCGCGCACCCTTGATGCCGGTCACGTGACGCTCTACGACTTCTCGTGGAGATCCAGGTCCGGACAAATCAGATTGACCTTGCCGCCCGTCCCCATGGGCTGGCGAGATGCCCCACGGGAGACGCCATTGAGCGATAGCGACAGCATCGTTGCCGAGACGGCAGCGCGGATCTTCGCGGATCTGGCCGATCCACAAACCGTCAATGCGGCCAAGGATCAAGCCTGGAAGGCGCCGCTTTGGAGCGCACTCGAGGAGAACGGCCTGACGCTCGCCTGGGTACCGGACGACCTCGGCGGCACGGGCGCCAGCCTCGCCGACGGCTTCGAGGTGATCTCGGTTGCCGGCCGGTTCGCGGCTCCGGTGCCGGTCATGGAGACGTTGCTCGCTGGCTGGCTGCTGACGCAGGGAAGGATCGCATCCCCGGCCGGCATGATGACGCTGGCGCCGATGCGGCCCAAGGATCGCATCACCCTCGGCGGCGATGGCATGCTTACAGGTCGGGCACGGGGTATCCCGTTTGCTGGCGACGCTGCCCACGTCGCCGTTCTCGCACATGGTCCCAAGGGGGCTGTCGTCGCTCTTGCCGAGACCAAGAGTGCTCGCATCGCCGAGACCCGCGGAATTGCCGGCAATACGGTCTTCGAGCTTACCTTCGACAAGGCGAAGCCCTTGCAAGTGGCCGATGCTCCGGCCGGTTTCAGCCAGGAAACGTTGATGCTGATGGGCGCCACGGTGCGTAGCCTCGCTTCGGCGGGGGCACTCGCGGCCATTCTCGACATCTCTGTGCGCTACGCGGGCGAGCGTGTCGCCTTCGAGAAGACGATCAGCAAGTTCCAGGCGGTTCAGCACAACCTCGCCCGGCTCGCCGGCGAGAGTGCCGCGGCCAGTGCCGTCGCGACCTCGGCCGCGGATGCCATCTCGAGCGCCGTGACGCTGGCTGCCCCTGGCATCTATCTCGAGGCTGCCTCGGCTCGGATCCGAACCGCCGAAGCGGCAACCGAGGGATCGGCAATCGCACATCAGGTGCACGGCGCCATTGGCTACACCAAGGAGCACATCTTGCACCGCTACACCCAACGCCTGCTCACGTGGCGCGACGACTTCGGCAACGAGAGCCAGTGGGCCGTCGATCTCGGCACGAAAGTCGCGGCAGCCGGTGCCGACGAACTCTGGCCGCTGGTGGCGTCGAGGTGAATTTCACTCTCCTCGTGCTCTGCACTCGCGCGGGGAGACGTCGAGGTAAGGGGCGGCCGCACGCTCCGACCCTTTTGCTGCCCCTCACCCTAACCCTCTCCCCATTCGCGAGTGCAGAGCGAACAGGGAGAGGGGACGAGACCGCCCCATGACAACCGCCCTCAATTTCGATCCGATCCGACTGCCCAAAGAGTGCGAGGACCTGCGCAAGGAGGTTCGTGCGTTCATCAAGCAGGAGATCGCCGCCGGCACCTGGGACCCCAGTGCGGTCGGGCGCGACGAGGCGTTCAACTACGATTTCTCGCGTAAAGTCGGCGAGAAGGGCTGGATCGGCCTCACGTGGCCGAAGAAATACGGCGGTCACGAGCGCACGTTCCTCGAGCGCTATGTCGTCACCGAGGAATTCCGCGTCGCGAACGCTCCGACGCGCGTCTTCTTCACCGCTGACCGCCAATCCGGGCCGACGCTGCTCAAGTACGCGAACGAAGACATCAAGATGGACATCCTGCCGCGCATCTGCCGCGGCGAGTGCTGCTTCGGCATCGGCATGAGCGAGCCGGGCTCGGGATCGGACCTTTTTGCCGCGAGCACCAAGGCTACGAAAGTCGACGGCGGCTGGCTGATCAACGGATCGAAAATCTGGACGTCGAATGCGCACCGCGCCGACTACCTGATCGCCATTTTCCGCACCTCGCCACCGACCCGGGAGAACAGGCGGCATGGCCTGACCTCCTTCTTGGTCGACATGAAGAACACCAAGGGCATCACCTGCAATCCGATCATCCAGCTTTCGGGTTTGCACGAGTTCAACGAGGTGGTGTTCGAGGATGCGTTCATGCCGGACGCGCATCTACTTGGCGAAAAGGACGGCGCGTGGAAGCAGGCGACGAGCGAGCTGGCGTATGAGCGGTCCGGCCCCGAGCGCTTTCTCGAGACGTTTCAGGTGATGATCGAACTGGTTCGGGTGCTCGGCGAGAAGCCGGATGCGCGCGGTGCCGAAGGTCTCGGACGGCTCGTTGCCCAGTTGCATACGCTGAGGCGCATGTCGGTTTCGGTGAATGGGATGCTTCAGGCCGGCAAGGAGCCGGTCGTCGAGGGCTCGGTGGTGAAAGACCTGGGCACGATCTGGGAGCAGAAGCTGCCGCACAAGGTTCGCGAGATCGCAGCGTTCGTCGAGCCGGAGGACACAGCCAATCGCGTGGCCTTCGAGGAGCAACTCGCGTTCGCCACCACGATCGCGCCGAAGCTCACCATCCAGGGTGGCACGACGGAGGTGCTGCGCGGCATCATCGCGGCCGGACTGGGCTTGAGGGGGCGATGAAGAGGCAACGTGTCGTGCCGGGGCTCATCCCTGGCCTCTATTCAACCGCCTGCGCCGACGCCAACTGATGTGCGCAGCCCACCAGCAATGAGAACTCAAGCGCCAGCGAAAGCTGCCCGATGGGTCCCGGGCACAAGGCCCGAGATGACAGAGATCGGGGCGCGGCGGAGGCAAAGGAAGCACGACCATGAAGCGAGATATCGGCGCACTGTTGAACCCGAAATCGGTGGCCGTCATCGGCGCGGCGCCCAAGGGCCAAGGCCTCAGGGGACGTATCCTCGAGTTCATGCGGCTGCATCCGTTTGTCGGCCCGATCTATCCGGTGAGCCGAAGCCACGACGAAGTGCAAGGGCTCAAGGCCTACGCCTCGATCGGTGATTGCCCGGGGCCAGTCGACCTCGCGGTGATGATCATTCCCGCAAAGTTCGTCGCGGCGGAACTCGAGGCCTGCGGAAAGGCCGGTGTCAAGGCGGCGGCGATCGTGTCCTCGGGTTTCGCGGAGGAACCGGGCGAGGCGGGAGCGCGGATGCAGGCCGAACTCAGAACCATCGCCCGGCGCTACAACATGGCGGTCACGGGACCTAACTCGGAGGGCTTCGCCTCCATCGACGCATCACTTCTGCCGACGTTCAGCCCCGTCGCCGGACCGTCGGATATTCCTCTACTGCCAGCCAATCGCTCGAATGGCCGCGTGGCGCTGGTCGCTCAGTCGGGCGGCATGGGTTTTTCCTTCTTCGATCGCGGCCGGCCCAAAGAGATGGCGTTCGACTACATCGTCACGACCGGCAACGAAGCCTGCCTCGAGGGGATCGAGATCGTCGAGCACCTACTCGATGCGGGCCGGACCGACGCCTTCCTGATGATGATCGAGGACATCAAGACGCCGGAGACATTCAAGCGTGTCGCCGAGAAGGCTCTGCGCGCAGGCAAGCCACTGATCGTCAACAAGATCGGCAAGACGGACGCCGGGGCCCGGGCTGCCGCCTCGCACACGGCGGCCCTGGCTGGGTCCTACGCCTCGTTCCAGGCCATGGCGCAACGCTACGGCATCATCGAGGGCGCGCAGGTCGAGGAGATGGTCGACATCGCCAACGGCTTCATGTGTTGGAAAGGACGCCTGCCGCAGGGGGGGCGGATCGGCATCTGCACGGGATCTGGCGGCGGCGGCGCGTGGCTGTCGGATGCCTGCATGTCGGCGGGTCTCGAGGTGCCGACGCTCGATGCCGCGACACGGGCGATCCTCGATCCATTGCTGCCGAGCTACGGCACCTCGCAAAATCCGGTCGACGGCACGGCGCAGGCCATTCGACAGATCGGCTATGTGGGCCTCGCCGGTCCTCTGGTCGAAAGCCCGGTCATCGACGGCGTGATCTGCATCATGAGCGCGCGCTCCTCTGAAGGGCTGACGCACGAGAAGGAGAAGCTGAAGGCGCTCAAAGCCACTGCTAAGAAGCCGATCCTGATGTGGTCCTACACCATCCCGGCACCGGCCTCGGTCGAGGTGCTCTCGGAAGCGGGCTTCCCGCTCTACACCAATATGCAGAATGTCGTGACCACGATGCGCCACATGGGCGAGTGGAACGCGCACCGTGAGCGGTTCCTGAAGGTGGCCGAGATTCGGACGACACCGACGTCCGCAAAGGCAACGGTCGCGGCGGCGCTGGCCAAGGCGGGCCCTGTGCTGAGCGAGGCGGCCTCGAAGCCGCTCTTGCAGGCCTACGGCCTGGCGATGGGCGCCAAGGAGAAACTCGCTGGCACGCGCGAGGAAGCGATTGCCGTAGCCAAGGCCATAGGCGGTTCGGTGGCGCTCAAAGTGCAATCGCCCGACATCCTGCACAAGACGGAGGCTGGCGCGGTTGCACTTGGCGCGACGAGCGCTGAGGAGGTCGGCGCGGCCTACGACCGCATCATGGCGTCAGCCAAAGCCTACAAGGCTCCCGCCAAGATCGAAGGCGTGCTCGTGCAGGCGATGGCAGCCAAGGGCCGCGAAGTGATCCTTGGTATCAACCGCGATCCGCAGTTCGGCCCGATGCTCATGCTCGGCCTCGGCGGCATTCACGTCGAGGTGCTGAAGGACGTGGTGTTCGCGCCAGTGCCAGTGTCCCGGTCCGAGGCCGTAGCGATGATCGGACGGCTCAAAGGGGCCGGCATTCTGGGCGCGGTGCGCGGGCAACCGGCCGCCGACAAGGCGGCGCTGGCCGACATGGTCGTCAAGCTCTCCGAGCTTGCCGCGGACCACGCCGAAACCATCGCCGAGATCGACCTCAATCCCGTGATCGTTCACAACGAAGGGCATGGCGCGACAATCGCGGATGCTCTGATCGTGAAGGTGCAGAGCTGACGTCGCTCTCCTCGTTGGCCAGCACGTGCCATAGGGAGAGTGTCCAGGGTGAGAGACTGCCGTCTCTAGCCTTTTCGCCCCTGAAGCTTATTTGGTGGCATCCTGGGGCTTGCCCCGAGGATCCATCGCCCGGCAAGCTCCGTGGGTGAGATCGTTGCGGGGTCGCGTAGGGCTGAAACCTGCACCTCCCGCGCAAGTGGAGAAATGGGTCCTCGGGACGAGCCCGAGGATGACAATCGAGAGCGAGGAGCCTCCCATGACCCAATTCACCGACATCGGCGTAGAGACTCAAGGCCACGTTGGCATCGTCGAGATCCGCAGACCGCCGCACAATTTCTTCGACATGTCGCTGATCAAGCAGATCGCCGACGCGTTCGAAGGCTTTGACAAGGACACCAACATCCGAGCCGGCGTGCTGTGCGCCGACGGCAAGTCATTCTGCGCCGGCGCCAACTTCGGGGACGGCTCGAAGCTCGACGCGCAGGGGAATCGCCCGAACGAGAACCAGATGGGCGGGCATCTCTACCAGGAAGCGGTGCGGCTCTTTCGCACGAAGAAGCCCATTGTCGGCGCCATCCAGGGGCCGGCCATCGGCGGCGGCCTCGGCCTCGCGCTGGTGCCGGATTTCCGCGTGGCGTGCGCCGAGTCTCGGTTCGCGGCCAACTTTACGCGCCTTGGCTTCCATCCAGGCTTCGGGCTGACATACACGTTGCCGCGCCTGATCGGCGACCAGAAGGCCAACATGATGTTCTACACGGGCTGCCGCCTCAATGGCGAAGAGGCCCTCAAGATCGGCCTTGCCGACAAGGTGGTACCGCTGGCCGAGGTCCGTTCCGCGGCGATAGCGCTCGCCAAAGAGATTTCCGAGTCCGCGCCACTGGCGGTCCAACAGACGCGAGCGACCGTGCGCAAGGGAATGGCTGACGCCGTGAAGGCTGCGACCGACCACGAGCTCAAAGTGCAGAGCGAGCTGAGGCAGACGGAAGACTTCAAAGAGGGCGTGCGCGCCGTCAACGAGCGCCGCGTCGCAAACTTCCAGGGCCGGTGAAGCTTCGTCCCCTCTCCTCACGGTCCGCAATCCGATGGGGTCATGGATAGATTGAGGGGCGGGACTGGCTTCGTGCCGGTTTCCGCCCCTCGTCGCCCTCGCTAAGGGCTCGAAATTCCTCGCTGGCTCATCGCATCGCGAGCGAGGAGAGAGAAAGCGCCATGTCAATCCAGATTCCTGACGATCCAGGCCTCAGCAACAAGGTGGCAATCGTTGCCGGAGGCGGAGCAGCCGATCCCAATGGCATCGGCAACGGGCGTGCCGCATCGATCCTGCTCGCGAACGCGGGCGCGAAAGTCCTCGTGGTGGATAATGAGCTAGCGCTCGCCCAGCGCACCGTGGAGTTGATCAACCAAGCCGGCGGCACGGCCGAGGCGCACAGTGGCGATCTGACCAAGCCCGCCGAGTGCAAACGCATGGTGGAGGCGGCTGTCGACCGCTGGGGACGGCTCGACTTCCTCGACAACAACATCGGCATCTCGTCCAAGGGCACTGTCGTCGACGAGTCGCAGGAGACCTGGCAGCGGATGATGCAGGTCAACGTCGAGGTGATGTTCCTGACGGCGAAGCACGCCATTCCGGCCATGATCAAGACAGCCGGCGGGGGCGCGATCGTCAACATCTCGTCGATCTCGGCGCTGAGACCGCGTGGCCTCACGATCTACACGACGACCAAGGCGGCTGTGATCGGTCTCACGCAGGCTATGGCAGTGGACCACGGAAAAGACGGCATTCGCGTCAACTGCGTGGCGCCGGGCCCGGTCTATACGCCGATGGTCTATCACCGCGGCAACGGCATGGAGCCCTCAGCGCGCGATGCACGGCGCAAGGCGTCGGTGCTTGGTCTCGAGGGCACGGGCTGGGACATCGGGCACGCGGTTCGCTTCCTGATGTCGGACCACGCGCGATACATCACGGGCCAAGTGCTTGTCGTCGACGGCGGCGTGACGCTGCAGGCGCCCGAGCGCGAAAGCCGCACGGAGGAGGGCTCGCACTAAGCGTGCGAGTCCCTCGAACGGCGCGACATACGGTCGTTCAATCCCGCGGCTTCAATCCCGGCAGCATGCGCCGGAGAACTCCGTCGCCGCGAATGAAGTGGTGGAAGATTGCCGCGCCGACGTGTGCAGCGAGGGCCACTAGCATCAGCATCGCGCCCCAGAAGTGCAGCACGAACACCAGCTTGGCCTTCGCCGCACCTTCCGCTGCCCCCGCCGGCACCGTGAAGCCGATGAGCGACGCCACACCGCTTGCCGCTTGGTAGAGCGCGTCCTGCCCCGGCATCGCCGGCAGCTTGAACCCGCCGACCGTGCCGAGTGCGCCGAACAGCGTCACACCCAGCCAGCCGAGCAGCGGCACGGCGAGGAGGAGGCCGTAGAGGCCCCAGTGCGTCAGGTGCGCGCCGGCCTTCTGCCACCACTCTAGCGTCGGCTCATCAGGGGGGGCGCCGTGCGCGAAACGATAGATCAGCCGGATGACCACCAACCAGAGCAACACGAAGCCGGCGAGCTTGTGGGCGGAATAAAGCGTGTTTGTCGTCGCGTCAAAATTCGTCGTGGCTGCCCGCTGGACCATGTAGAGGCCAACCGGGATGAGGATGGCCACGAACAGGACCGTCAACCAATGCAAGGTTCGCGCTACAGGGGAATAGACAAGGTGCTCGCCTGCCGGTGCGTGCGATCGCTTCTGCGCTTCCATCGATCACTCTCCATGCGAGATTCGCATATCGCAATCGAATAGCACGTCGCCGTCTGCAAGCACATGAACGTCAGCGGCCGGCCTGAGGGCCTGCGCCAGGCGATCAATAGGCTTCAGGGTGAGCCCCGGCTTGCCGGACCCAAGGATGACGGGCGCGACGAGCACATGCAGGCGGTCGACGGCCCCGCCATCGATGAAACCGGAAACGGTGCCGGCACCGCCCTCGACGAGAAATGTGCGCAGGCCGGCGTGGAAGAGGGCCGCGATCACCTCACGCGGCGAGAGGTGCCCGTCGGCGTCGGCCGGCACCTCGAGGACGTCTGCCCCGGGCACCAGAGGCTGAGCGCAGCCAACCGCCCTGACGATGATCCGGCGGGCGCCATCCTCGGCCAGAAGCTGGGCAGTTGCTGGCATGCGGCCCTTCGGATCGATCACGACGCGAGCCGGGTTGCGGCCGGGCACACGGCGCACGTTGAGCTTGGGGTCGTCAGCGACGACCGTTCCGACGCCGACGATCACGGCATCGACGGCGGCCCGGATGCGGTGGACGTGGATCAGCGCCTCGTCCTTGTTGATCCACTGGCTCTCGCCCGACAGCGTCGCGATGCGCCCGTCGAGCGACTGCCCCAGTTGCGCCACGACGAACGGACGATCAAGGGGCGCCGCAGCGATGCGGGAGATGGGGTTTGTGGTGATAGTCGCTAGCTCCATCACAAGTCTGCATCGCCGGGCAGGGCATCGCCAATTTGGTGGTGCACAGATCCGGGGCCTTCACACGTTCCCGCCGGGTGACGATCCCGGCACTTCACTCACCCCGCTCATCGCGGTGCTGTTCCGGCCGGGAACGCAGGACAAGCTTTAGCTGGCGCGCCCTACGCCACCGTCCGCACATCCACGAACCGGCCGGCGATCGCGGCGGCGGCGGCCATGGCGGGGGAGACGAGGTGGGTGCGGCCCTTGTAGCCCTGGCGGCCTTCGAAATTGCGGTTCGAGGTCGAGGCGCAGCGTTGACCGGGCAGCAACTGGTCGGGGTTCATCCCAAGGCACATGGAGCAACCTGGCTCGCGCCAGTCGAAGCCGGCAGCCTTGATGATCTTATCCAGCCCCTCGGCCTCGGCCTGCAGCTTGACGAGACCAGAGCCCGGGACGACGTGGCCGTAAGCGAGACGCGGCGAGATGCGCTTGCCCTCGACGATCTTCGCCACCTCGCGGATGTCCTCGATGCGGCCGTTGGTGCACGATCCGATCCAGGCGACATCGATCTCGACGTCGGTCATCCGGGTGTTGGGCTTGAGGCCCATGTACTCGAGCGCGCGAATGACCGAAGCGCGGCGGGCCTCGTCCTCGATCTTCGCGGGATCGGGCGTCGTGCCGTCGATGGTCACGACCATTTCGGGGCTCGTGCCCCACGACACGATGGGCGGCAGGGCGCCGGCATCCAACGTGATGGTCTGGTCGAAATGAGCGCCGTCGTCAGTGCGAAGCATTTCCCAGTGGCGCAACGCGGCATCCCAGGAAGTACCTTTCGGCGCCTTCGGACGGCCCTTCAGATAAGCGAACGTCTTGTCGTCGGGTGCCACCATGCCGGCGCGGGCACCACCCTCGATCGACATGTTACAGACGGTCATCCGGCCTTCCATCGACATGGCGCGGATTGCCTCGCCGCCGTACTCGATGACATAGCCGGTGCCGCCGGCCGTTCCGATCTTACCGATGATGGCGAGCACAACGTCCTTTGGACCTACTCCGGGCTTGGTTTTCCCGTCGACGGTGATGCGCATGTTCTTGGCTTTACGCTGGATGAGCGTCTGCGTGGCGAGCACGTGCTCGACCTCGGACGTGCCAATGCCGTGAGCGAGGGCTCCGAAGGCGCCGTGCGTTGAGGTGTGGCTGTCGCCGCAGACGATCGTCGTGCCAGGCAGCGTGAAGCCCTGCTCGGGGCCGATGACGTGCACGATGCCCTGCCTGGGATCAAGCTCGTCGTAGTACTCGACGCCGAACTCCTTGACGTTGGCGGCGAGCGTCTCGACCTGAATACGGCTCTCCTCCTCCTTGATGCCTTCGCGCCGGTTGGTCGTGGCGATGTTATGGTCGACCACGGCGAGCGTGCGCTCGGGCTGGCGCACCTTGCGACCAGCGAGACGCAGCCCCTCGAACGCCTGCGGGCTAGTGACCTCGTGCACCAAATGGCGGTCGATGTAGAGCACGCAGGTGCCATCATCGCGGCGCTCGACCACGTGGTCCTCGAAGATCTTGTCGTAGAGCGTGGTGGGGGCGCTGCCGGCCATGGGAAACCCTCGGATTTTTCTGGCTGTTGCAGGCTAGATAGCCCGGCTGGTCGCGCCCCGCAATCGGCAGCGCGTACGGATCTCGCCGCCACAACTCGGAAAGCAGGAACGAGAGTTCAAAAAAGAAAAACCGGGCACCAGTTTCCTGAGCCCGGTTGGAGGTCTTTTTCTGCGCTCCGTAGAGCGCAGCTGAAGGCGTCAAAGGGAGGGTACGACCTTCAATAGCTGTCCGTCACAGCTGATATGTACGTACTTACTGCTGCCGGACTGAGCAAGGTGGGCAGCTGCATGCAAGCCATGACCAAAGCGCATGGCTCTCTGCGTTAGAACTTCCACTGTCGTGCCTTCGCGACCACGAAGTCTCTGAATACCTGGACTTTCTTGGCCGTCTTAAGCTCCTCTGGGTACACGAAATAAACGGGCAGCCGAGTGATCTCGATCTCGCGGAGTACGGGCACCAGATCCTTCTCCTCCTCGACCAGATAGTCCGGGATCAAGCCGACGCCAATGCCCGAACGGACGGCATATTTGCAGGCCAAGACGGTGGACGCGCGGAACACCGGCAAGCGCGGCTCACGGCCCTCACGTCCAAGCGTCTCGAGCTTGTTGATGCTAACGAGATGGGCCGGTGGGTTGCCCATGAACGAAACCAAACGATGGTGATCGAGGTCCGCAATGTTCTGTGGGGCACCGAAGCGACGGATATAGGTTGCCGAGGCGTAGGCATGAACCTGCATCGAAAACAGTGGCCGTCGGATGAGATCGCTCTGCAGGGGTTCGCGCGCCCAGATTGCGACGTCGGCCACGCGCATCGAGAGATCGACCGGCTCATCGTTGAGGATCAGCTCGAGGCGGATGTCGGGATAGACGTCGATGAACTCGCGAATTCGCTGCGTCACCCACACAGCACCGAGGCTGACTGAGGACGTGATGCGCAAGTCGCCAGCAGGCTTGGTGGTCGAATCCGACAACAACGTCTCGGCAGTCTGCAGCCGGTTCATGACATCGCTTGCCGTGCGATAGAGGATCTCGCCTTGCTCGGTGAGAACCAAGCCACGTGCATGGCGATGAAACAGCGGAATGCCGAGGTCTTTCTCGAGCGAGGAGACCTGACGACTGACTGCCGACTGGCTCATGCGGAGGCTTTCGCCGGCATGCGTGAAGCTGCCGGCCTCGGCAGCGGCATGGAAGATCCGAAGCTTGTCCCAGTCCATCACACCGCCCGGCTGGAGTTGCCCTGTCGGCCTCTTATCACTCGCGCGCTATTCCGCGGCCTGAGCCGTCGCGTGATGCCCGGCCAGATATTTCTCGGACTCGAGAGCTGCCATGCAGCCCATTCCAGCCGCAGTAACAGCTTGGCGGAACGTATCGTCCTTGACGTCGCCGGCCGCGAAAACGCCGGGCACGGATGTGGCAGTCGAATCGGGCTTCGTGATCAGGTAGCCGGACGACTTCATCTCGAGCTGACCTTTGAAGAGCTCGGTTGCCGGAGCGTGACCAATGGCGACGAAAACGCCGTCGATGCGCCGCTCGGTTACGGCGCCGGTCTTCACGTTCTTCAACCGCACGCCGGTCACCGACTTCGGGTCAGCTGTACCCAGCACCTCGTCGATCGCGGTGTCCCAGACGACCTCGATCTTCGGATTCTTGAACAGGCGATCCTGCATGATGCGCTCGGCTCGGAAGCTGTCGCGCCGATGAACGACAACCACCTTGCTCGCGAAGTTCGTGAGGAAGATCGCCTCCTCGACGGCTGTGTTGCCGCCGCCGACCACGATCACCTCCTTGCCGCGGTAGAAGAAGCCGTCGCAAGTGGCGCAGGCCGATACGCCGTGCCCCTTGAAGTGCTCCTCGCTCGGGATTCCGAGCCAGCGGGCCTGAGCGCCTGTGCAAATGATCAGCGCGTCGCAGGTGTAGACGTCACCGGAATCGCACTCGAGGCGGAACGGACGCTGGCCGAGATCGACCTTGGTGACCTGGTCCATCACAAGCTCGGTGCCGACGTGCTCGGCCTGTGCCTTCATCTCGTCCATCAGCCAGGGACCCTGGATGACCTTGGCAAAGCCCGGGTAATTCTCGACATCGGTGGTGATCGTGAGCTGTCCACCAGGCTGTATACCCTGCAACATCAGAGGCTTGAGCATGGCACGCGCGGCATAGATGGCGGCGGTATAGCCGGCTGGCCCGGAGCCCAGGATCAGGACGTGGACATGTCGTGCGGTCGTCATCTCGAAGCCTCTTGCAGCCCTAGGTGGCCTAGCTATGCGTTCAGCGCATATTGGCGAAGGACGGCGATATGGCAAGCGCAACCCCGCCATGCAGACAGGAAACGCCTGGGATACCCACCCTTACCTCGACGGATCGGCGGCTCCTCCCCATATGGCGGCCAACTGGAAACCTCGAACGGCCACCCGACCGACCGGAGAATGAGCCATGACGGTCATACAGACGCAGGGCGTCCATCACATCACACTCAATGGCGCCGACCGCCAGACCTCCATCGACTTCTGGGAAGTCGTTCTTGGCATGCCGCTGGTCTTCGAGCAGCCCAACCTCGACGACCATTCGGTCAATCACCTCTACTTCGACCCCGGTGACGGACGGCTGATCACGATCTTCACCAGCGAGGACCGGCCGCGGGATGCCCGGCCCAATCCGAACGGCATCGGCAATCTGCATCATCTGGCTTTCATCGTCTCGCGGGCGGCCTACACGCAGGCGTCGGAGCGATTGTCGGCGGCCGGTTTCGGCACGTCGGGCGAGATCGACCGCGGATTCATGGACTCTCTCTACTTCCGCGATCCGCTGGGACAACTGATGGAACTCGCCTGCTACAAGTTCGAGCCGCCATCGGGTTCTACCCATGCGGACGTGCTGCGCGAAGCGCACACGATCCGTGTCGCAGCAGGTGACCTCAATATTGCGGACGCGCATCTGGCCGATGCCATCGCGGCATTGACGGCACGACGGAGTGGACGCTCGGCAGACGGGGCGTAACGGGGCGCAAGAGCCCGCTGCCCGAGATGGGAATTGGCTTTCGGGCACGAGTCAGCGGCTGAGTTCGGGGTTTGCTCTCCGGCCAGCCGTGCATCGCCAGCCATCGGGCTGACAGGCGATACCGGGAAGTGAGCACTTCAGCGTTCCCTGCTCTCCGCCACCGATGCAGACCTCGCAGCCGTTGGTGCGCTCAGCACAGGAAGGATTGCGCTCGACCGCAGAAGCAAGTGTACCCGCCGCAGGGGGAACGCCGCCAATGACCGGTGGCACGCTCGGCAATGGGAGCGGCTCAGCGCCCGCTGCCGTGAGCAACCACCCCATGGCAGCGAGCGCCATAATGACCAAGCGCTTAGAACCCTCGTGGCTCACGTATGCACCCGACACGTTGACGCTTTCTGCAATGATTGTGGGCCTGCTTGTGCTTGGCTCAGCATCAGCCCTGTCAGTAGCCGCGCTTGCGGTCGACCAGGTTCAGCAACGGCTTGCCCGCCTCGAAGTCGCGGATCTGGGCGACGATGTAATCCGAGATCGCCTCGGCATCGCTGTCGGCAGCATTGTGCGGCGTGACCGTGACCTTAGGATGGCGCCAGAACGGGCTGTCGGCCGGCAACGGCTCGGTGTGGAAGACGTCGAGCGTCGCGGCGCCAAGCGTGCCGTCGTCGAGGCATGAAAGGATGTCGGCCTCGTTCTGCAAGCCACCCCGACCGGCATTGATCAGGACGGGTGCGCCGAGGCGGCCGTCGCGCGCGAGGCCAGCGAAGAGCTTGCGGCTCAGGATGCCCTCGGTGTCGGGGGTAAGTGGCACCAATGCGACGAGAATGTCGGTCCTGGCGAGGAACGGCGCAAGCTCGGCCTCGCCCGCGAACGACTTCACACCGGCTACGGTCTTGCGGGTCCGGCTCCAGCCGGCGACGTCGAAGCCGATGCGGACCAGCACTCCGGCCGCGTCTTGACCCAGTTCCCCCAAACCGAGGATGCCGACCCTGACGGCCGCGGCGGCCCACTGATCCTTTGCCGCCCACTCGCCGCAAGTTTGTGCCGCGTCGAGCATGCGCTGGCGCCGGTGATGCATGAGGCAATGCAGCACGACGTACTCCGTCATGCGTTTGGTCAGGTCCTCACTGACGACGCGCACCAAGGGGACGGCCGGCAGCGTGGCGTCCTTCAGCAGAGCATCGACCCCAGCGCCGAGGTTGAATATCACCTCGAGGCCCTTGCAGCGGGCGAGATAGCCCGGCGCGGGCTTCCATACGGCGGCGTAGCGAAAGCCTTCTCTGGCGGGCTCCTGGTCGCTCGCGATCTCGATGCGCCGGCCGGGGAGGCGCTCGTGAAAGCGCCTGAGCCATGGCTCGGGACCCCAGTTCTCGCCGGACCCGTTGACGATGAGGAGAAGGGACATGGGAATAACTCCACTAAGCTCAGGCCCTCCCTTCATTGCAAGGGAAGTGCGATGGGGTGAGAGAAATCCGTTCACGCCGCCGTCGCGCCGCGATGCGTTACTTCGAGGTTCAGGGCCGCGGCCAGCAGGGCCTTGGTGTAGTCCTCGCGCGGCCGATGGAAGACTTCGCGCGATGGCCCCTCCTCGACGACCTTGCCATCCTTCATGACGATGACGTGATTGGAGAGGGCTCTGACGACGCGGAGGTCGTGGCTGATAAAGAGATAGGCGAGATCGTGCCGTTTCTGGAGGTCGCGCAACAGGTCGACGATCTGGGCCTGGACGCTCATGTCGAGAGCGCTGGTCGGCTCGTCGAGCATGACGAACTTCGGACCGAGGACCATGGCGCGGGCGATGGCGATACGCTGGCGCTGGCCGCCGGAGAACTCGTGCGGGTAGCGATCCTGCGTCGCGGGATCGAGACCGACCTCCTCGAGGGCCTTGGCGACGCGGGCGCGGCGCGCCTCGGCATCAAGGCTGCGGTCCTGGATGATGAGCCCCTCTTCGATGATCTGGCTGACCGACAGGCGTGGCGAGAGCGAGCCGTAAGGGTCCTGGAAGACGATCTGCATCTCCTTGCGGAGCGGTCGCATCGCGCGCGAATCCAGGCCGTCGATGCGATTCCCCAAGTAGACGATCGGCCCCTCAGAGGAAACGAGGCGGAGAATGGCAAGGCCGAGGGTCGTCTTGCCGGAACCGCTCTCGCCGACGACGCCCAGCGTCTCGCCGGCGCGCAGCTTGAGGGTCACGCCGTCGACCGCCTTGATGTGTCCGACGGTCTGGCGCAGCAAGCCGCGCTTGATCGGAAACCAGACCTTCAGGGCCTCGGTCTCGACCACGACGGGGCCGTCCGGGTTCTCGGCGGGAGGATCGCCCTTCGGCTCGGCAGCGAGGAGGTGCTGGGTGTAGGAGTGCTTGGGAGCTGAGAAAATCTGCTCTACCGGCGCCTCTTCGACGATGCGGCCCTGCCGCATCACGTAGACGCGCTGCGCCATCTTCCGGACGATGCCGAGATCGTGGGTGATCAGCAGCATGGCCATGCCGAGTTCGCTCTGCAGCTCCTTCAACAGGGCCAGGATCTGAGCCTGGATCGTCACGTCCAGCGCGGTGGTTGGCTCGTCGGCGATGAGCAGGTCCGGCTCATTGGCGAGCGCCATCGCGATCATGACGCGCTGGCGCTGACCGCCAGACAGCTGGTGCGGGTAGGCGTCGAGCCGCTCGGCTGGATTCTGGATGCCGACGCGCTGGAGCAGCGCCAGGGTTCGATCCCGCGCTTCCTCGCGGCTCATGCCACGGTGTTCGCGCAGCACCTCACCGACTTGTTTCTCGATGGTGTGAAGCGGGTTCAGCGACGTCATCGGCTCCTGGAAGATCATCGAGATGCGAGCGCCGCGGATCTCGCGCATGCCGCTCTCGCGAAGTTTCAAGAGATCACGCCCCTCGAAGAAGATCTCGCCGGTCGGGTGCGAGGCCGAGGGGTAAGGCAGCAGCTGCATGATGGACAGCGCCGACACGGACTTTCCGGAGCCCGACTCGCCGACCAGGGCCACGGTCTCGCCTTTCCCGATCGCGAACGAGACGCGATTGACGGCCCGGGTCGAACTCCGTCCGGACTGGAAGTCGACCGAGAGGTCGCGCACCCAGATCAACGTGTCGGTCGGCGGGCGCTCGGTCATCGGAAGGTCTTTCTCGGATCGAAGGCGTCGCGCACGGCCTCGCCGATGAAAATCAGCAGCGCGAGGAGGAGTGCGATCGAGAAAAACGCCGAGAGCGCAAGCCACGGCGCCTGGAGGTTGCCCTTGCCCTGAAGCAGCAGCTCACCTAGCGAGGGCGAGCCGGGCGGGAGGCCGAGCCCGAGGAAGTCAAGCGCGGTGAGAGCGGTGATCGAGGAGGACAATGCGAATGGCAGGAAGGTGAGTGTCGCCACCATGGCATTCGGCAAGAGGTGCTTGAACATGATCGCAGCATTCGAGAGGCCGAGCGCGCGGGCCGCCTTTATGTATTCGAAGTTGCGCCCACGCAGGAACTCGGCACGCACGACGCCAACGAGGCTCACCCAGTGGAACAGCAGCAGGATGCCGAGCAGCGTCCAGAAACCCGGCACGAGGACGTTCGAGATGATCAGCAGAACGTAGAGCGATGGGATCGCCGACCAGATCTCCAGAATACGCTGGAATACGAGATCAACGACGCCGCCGAAGTAGCCTTGGATCGCCCCCGCAGTTATGCCGATGGCGGAGGAGATCAGGGTCAGCAGAAGCCCGAAGACGATGGAAAGACGGAAGCCATAGATAATGCGGGCAACGACGTCTCGGCCCTGGTCGTCGGTGCCGAGCCAATTGCGGTTACCCAAGGTCTCGTAGCGCGCGAGTTGGTCGGGCGGCGCCTCACAAGAGGTGAGGCTCGTCGCCCACGGCGGAGGGCCAGGGAAGCCCAGACATCGCCCCTCGGCGTTCTTGAGCCGCGGATAATCCTTGTTGATCGAGCCATAGGAATAGCGGATCGGAGGCCAGAGTATCCAGCCTTCCTTCTCGATCTCATCGAGGATGACCGGGTCCTTGTAGTCGGTGACGGCGAGAAAGCCGCCGAACTTCGACTCGGGATAGTCGACCAGCACAGGAACCAGCATCTCGCCCTTGTAGCGAACGAGCAGCGGCTTGTCGTTGGCGACCACCTCGGCGAACAAGCTGAAGACAAACAGGCCGAGGAAAAGCCAGAGGCTCCAATAGCCGCGGCGGTTGGCCTTGAAGTTCTCCCATCGGCGCAGATTGATCGGTGCGAGGCGAAGCTCGCGTCCGAAAAGGCGGCGGGCTCGGGCGGTCTCGGGGGGGGCGACATTGTCGGTTCGCGCATCCATGCCGCTAAACCTCCCGCGTCTCGAAGTCGATGCGTGGATCGACCAGAGTATAGATGAAGTCCGAGAGCACGTGGAGCACAGTAGCCATCAGCGCATAGATGTAGACGGTGGCGAAGACCACTGGATAGTCGCGGTTGATCAGCGATTCAAAGCCGAGGAGCCCGAGGCCGTCGAGAGAGAAAATCTGCTCGATGAGAAGGCTGCCCGTGAAGAACGCGGCGACGAAAGCGCTCGGGAAGCCGGCGATAACGATCAGCATGGCATTGCGGAAGATGTGCCCGTAGAGAACGCGATACTCCGAGA
>LNFM01006345.1_pt1 | contig 19532 bp, 5 predicted proteins | sample 596031 | NCBI WGS metagenome assembly LNFM01 (sample SAMN04254537, study PRJNA301005) | activated carbon metagenome | isolation source: dual media filters at the Ann Arbor, Michigan drinking water treatment plant | place: USA: Ann Arbor | reverse complement strand
GAAAATTCCGACTGTGAAGCTTTGCGGCCAACCAGTCCTTCTTTTGACTCAAGTCCGACTCAATTCGGGGTTAAATAATTCTGATTGGGTTCAACAAATGACTCCACTTTTTCCAACGGATTCACTTGTCGCGTTTAAGGATTTAGGTCTTGTTGATGGCAAGCGCAAAATTCAAATCAAGTCGCGTTTCGTCAGCGGAGATCCACCGATAGGAAAAAGAGACGTCGACTTTGTCCTTGAGGCGTCGCAAGTGAATGTGACTCAACATCTTATAAGAAACTTTGGCTTAGATTATGGGAACTACACATTGCCAAGATTGATCGGCAGCCCGACGCTGATTTGTAAAGCTGAGCTTACGGTGGGTACAAGTCAGAACTGTGAATTCAGCGGCAAGCCTGAATTGGACTTTTTATTGACATTAAAGGACTCAGATAAAAATGTTTTTGAGGCTTTAGTTTCGAGCGAACATTCAGCCAGTCGAAACTTTAGTCGGGTGAATTCTCGACAGATGTACCCCAATTTTGCGGGCGAGATCGAGAATAAAGGAGAAAAAAAAATATCACTTCGGTTTGATAATCAGTATCGAAATTCAAAACTGATTGTGGTTTCTGAGTCTGGCGATCGTGTTTTTTCCGACGTCTTTACGCTTTTAGACTTTAAAGGGGTTGTGGAGATTTCTAAAAGAACGCTTTCAAAATCAACCCGTTTTTATTTCTTCCTCATCCAAATATCTGCTGACATCCCAAAGGGAATGAATTCATCAGCACGCGCTGAATCGGGATTTCGTTTTGGTGTGACTGAAGTCTATTTGCCAGAGCATAAGTCCAACGACTTTGATTTTAAATTTGTCAAAGTTAAAGGTCAAAAAGGCCTTCGAGTCGACTTTAAGGCTTCAGAACATTTAGAAAAGAAAAAAGCGAATTTTTACAAAGTAGGGTATCTTCTAATGCCGAAAGAGTTGCTCGGAGAGATTCAAAACGATTCTGTTGAAAAGTTTGTCATGCGAAACGATGAATTGTTTTTCTCTTTGAGGTCAAGCTCGATGAAAGAAGCTCAGTCGAGAAGTCGCGCGACAAAAAATCAAATTAAAGGGACCCCACGGCCTGTTCCTTCAATCGGTAACCGTAACACGACTATTAGAATGACTAATTTTGGAGTTCTTTCGGCCGCAAAGCTTCCTTTTCTGATCCCCATTCCAGACAATCCATCGACAGATTTGGTGGCTTTAATTTTTGTCATGAGCCTAGAGAATAAAAGCTTTTCGCTGACTATGGCGGGGGTGGGTGCCGAACAAGTATTTGAGAATCAAGTTGAGCCGATTCTTAAGACGGACAATTGGAAAGTAACATCACCAAGGACAGAATTTATTCCTCCAAGAATGTCTTATGCTTTCCCTTTGGAAACTGAATCAAAAATCATTTCTAAAAATGAAGAATTTTTAGAACTTAAGCGTCAACAACGACCGTCGGACCTACTTGTATTGGATCAAGATTCATATCCTTTGGCGACCTTTCGGCAAGACTTTCAGCGAAGATTTTTGGTCTGGGCTGATCTGCCTGACTTTTCAAATCAGCTTGTGAACTTCGTTTTACAATCGGAAGATCAGACTTTTTTTGAAAATTCGGGAGTCGATTGGGGCGCATTACTGTCGGCGGCTACCCAACGAGCTCTGGATGGTCCTGAATCAACTCGTGGCGGCGCTAGTACGATATCTATGCAACTTGTCGGATTGATGGGACAGGTACCGCGCTCTGGCCAAAGAAGTTTCGTGGATAAGGCGCAACAAATTAAATTGGCAATGCAGCTGGAAACAAAATGGTCAAAACAAGAAATTCTAGAAGCTTACTTGAACCTAGTTCCCATGCGAGGCGAAGTCGTGGGCGTGCCGACTGCATCCTTGCTGTTTTTTGAAAAGCCCGCCGCCGATCTGAACGAACTTGAAGCCGCTTGCCTAGCCGTCATGATTCGATCACCCAACGCATCCAAGGAACGCCTGAGTGAAAGAATGCGATTGCTTTTGCCCGGGCGAGAAGCGAAGGAAATTAATCTGTTCATCGAAAAGGCGCTTACCGCAAAGAAAGTCGGTTATGACCAAAATTTTGTGTTAGATCAAAATAGTTCTTTGGGCGAAAAATCAAATCAAGTCATCAAGACGTCGATACAAAGGAGTCTACAAACCCGAGCCAGAGGTCTTCTCGAATCACATTTACAAAAGTATAAATCAGAAGGCTTGACGGATGCAGCCGTTATCATTTTGGATAATAAAACCGGAAAAACACTGGCCTACATTGGCAATGGCGGAGCGACTTTTTCAAGTAATGACAAAGTCGATCACATCGCGCAATACCGACAAGCTGGTTCGGCTCTTAAGCCGATGCTTTTCGCTGCAGCATTCGAAAAGGGCCTGTTTAAATCTAATTCGTTAATATTAGATGAGACCTTTTTTGAAATGCAGAAAAATGGTTTGGTATTTTCGCCACGAAACGCGACCCATCAAAATTATGGGTTGGTCTCGATTGGCGAAGCGTTGGGCAATAGTTTAAATACGACGGCAGTTAAAACGCTGCAAAGATTGGGGCGTTCTTATTACAAAAATTATTTAAATCAGAATGGTTTTTTGACCCCGGACTATGATTCTAGCTTCGGATCCTCTGCGGCTCTTGGTACGATTTCAATTACCTTGAACGAGTTGTCACAAGCCTTTCTAAGGATCGCAGTTCCTTCGAGTTTGAAGGATTCGTCCCGGTTTAAATTGATCGATATTCTATCTGACGATAGTTTTAGAAGATTTATTTATGGAACTGATCAACATGTGGCTTTTCCTTTCGATGTTGCGGTTAAAACCGGTACATCCAGTCTATATCGTGACTCATGGAGTGTTGGTTTTACGTCCGAGCACACAATCGGGGTCTGGACCGGTCGCTCTGGTACGGGGCTTCCATCACAGGTGGGGAGCGCAAATGCAAGTTATCTTTGGCGAGAAATTATTTCTTCATTGTATCGGGAAAAATCTCCTCAGCGCTTACTGACGACAAAGCGCACGTCCGAAATGTCCAACGGCGAGGTTGTGCTGAGAGGGGACTTAGAATCATCAGTGTTTGAGTTTCCAAAAAATGGAATGCATTTTGCCATTGACCCCAATCTGGATTTAAAAAGGCAGAGAGTTCCAATTTTTCTTAAAGGTGGATATGAAAAAGTTAGCGTGCAGCACAACGGAAAGGAAGTAGAGTTGCATGACGGTATTCATCAAATTGACTTAGTGTTCGGCGAAAACACAATCGTATTGCAAACCGAATCACAAACTGTCCTTGAAAAGATTCGAATTTATCTTGATTAGCGATGAAGTGAGCAGACCCAAAATAAATGTTTAGATTTAAATGGTTAATATGGTGCGCGACTAGTACTCGTCACCATTGCGGGGAGCGGGACCGACCCAATCGGCTGGGCGGCCGCCGAAGCTCCAATAGTAGAGATCTTCAACCTGGAGGCGAGCCCATTCCGTCTTCTTCAGAAAAACCAAACTTGATTTTAGACTAGGGTCCTCATTGAAACACCGAATGTAGATCCTTCGACCTAAATCCGCCCACCCATATTCTTCGACGAGAGCGCGGACCATCATTTCTAAGGTAACACCTTTTGGGGGATATTTATTATTTCGAAGTTTCGGTAGTTTTGCGTTGTTCATATCTAATTCCGAAAGAAAGTCTATTTGGATGGGGTAGTGACCAATCCACTAAGCCATTGAAATGCCTTTAAACTATATCGAGCGCTAATAGACAACGAAAAGAAATACAATCTTCTGTGGAAAAAACTGGAACGAGCAGAGCTGAGGAGGGACGAAAATTATTCAAGGTTTGCGGCGATTGAAACGATCGTCAAGCAGGTTGGGCGAGGGTAAAAATTTTCAATCAAGGACGAAATTTGCATATCCTGGCTGGTCCAGTCGAAACTTGGACGAAGATCTTGTTCGGCTCAGTCCAGTTAAAGGGTTCCATGTAAAAGACCGAATGGATTCTGGATTATCAGACGAAATTTCGTTTTCGGAAAATGGAGAGCTTGTGGAATTAAAATTTAAGCAGAAATCAGCGACTGAAACAGACGTTCTTTTCACTTACGATTCAAAAGAAATGGCAGATCGATTTCAATCCTTAAAAGAGGAAACGTTGTTAAAACTGAAGTCTGCCTCAAGCCAGGGCCAGCTTTTTTTGGATGCAGAAATGAACGATCGAATCGAAAAGCAGACACGAACAAGTCTCGTCACTCGCATCATGCAAGAGTCGACAAAAAAAGTGGTTGAAAAATTCAAAATAAAACCTGTGTCACCGATTCTGTTCAAGTTTGATCCTTGGGATGGGAAACACGATTTTGAGTTCACTGCACAAATCGAAATGGCTCCGAAGATCAAAGCTATAAAGGTTCCAGCTCTGAAATTTCGCGAAGAAAAAGCAGAAATTAGTAATTCAATGATTGATCGGGCTATCGCGAACATGATTCGCATGCACATTGTACCTGAAAAAGTTGAAAAGATCCGTCGCCTAAAAAAAGGGGATTTAGCGATACTAGAAATCGAAGCTTTTGAAGGCGACAAACGTTCAGCCGAAGCGAGTGCAAAGGGATTTCAACTCGAAATTCAAGACATTAAAAAGCAGTCTTTTCTTGAAAAGCAAGTTGTTGGAATGAAACAGCAGGAATCGAAAACCTTCGACTATAAGTATGAAAATAGTTTTCCCAATCCACTGCTGGCAGGAAAGACCATTAAATTTAAAGTTCTGGTCTCGGAAATCAGAAAATTGATCGTGCCAAAATTAGACGAAAATTTTGTTCGCAAAATTTTTGTACCTTATGAGTCCGGTCGCAGTCAAAGTCCCCACCTTCCTAAATCGGTGGCGGACCTACGAGCTTTTGTGAAAAAAGAATTAGAGTTCGTTGATCAAAGTCGAAAATTTGAACAGAAAAAAGAAATTATAATAGGACGAATCGTCAGTCAGAATCCGATAGAAATCCCAAAAACCTTGCGTGCTAATCAGAAAAATTCTCTTATTTCCTTTGAACGCGAGAGATTGAAAGCAGCCGGTCAAACCCTTGACATTGAATCTGAAATTCAAAAAAGAGACGCTGAATTCGATGCGACGGCCGAAAAAATGGTGCGATCAGCACTTATTGTCGACTTTCTGGCAAAGCGAAATAACATTGACTGTACAGATCATGATATTGAAAAGTTTGTCGCTGAAAAATGTCGGACCACGGGTGAAGACAAAACAAAGGTTTTGCAGTTGGCGCAGAACCACACCTTCAAAAATCAACTTAAGTTTGCAGTTCTAGAGCAAAAAGTAACTCAAGTCGTTTTGGACAAGATGGAAAATAAAAAATCTGCCTGATATGAAAACTAATGGCTGTACGGGAAATTTTATTAAACTGCTAAGCCAGGATGACAGACTTCTGTACCAATCGTTGATCGTCGATAGTTTTTCAAACACGGCAGAATTTAAGGCTCATAAAAATACTTTGAGATGGACGCAGACCGATGATCATTACTACGTGCTGGGCCTGTTTCATCATTTTGAACTTGTCGCATTTTTGCGACTTGAAACTATTTTGTCCAAAGAAGAGTTGCTTTATAAAGTCGATGAACCTTCAGTCGAATTTGACACACAATTTCCAATAGGATATTTGGCAAAGGCGGGGACCTGCCAGTCGCAAAAGAATCAAGGTTGGAATTCGCTTTTAAGATATCATGCCTTGCAAATCTTTTTGAAAGCTGGGCTAGGTGATGTGATTGGTGTGATCGCGCAGGATTCGGCGCGGCAACGGACCATGCAAGACATCGGATATCAGTTTTACAAAAAGAAATTGTCTTGGAATGGAAACTTTGCATCTGAACGGACCATCTTGATCGGAGTCCTTAAAAAAGATCATGTTTTGGTTGCGATAGAAAAGCTTCAGCAGAAAATTGGCTTTAAAAAATTAAGTCACTATCCTTTGCTATTTAAAGTCGAACAGTTCCAAACCCATGGGCGAACAAAGATTGTGTTTCCGTGGAGTCATCAAGCCAAAAAAAGTGCCTAAAACTTTGTAAAGATTGTGGACAGAGGCTGTCTCGAAACGAGAAGTTTTAACAACTAGCCCTTGTTTCATTTAATCTTATACACCCTCGTCCGATACAACATTGATGACTATGTACATCTGAGGAGCACGCGTGGCTATTTTTCAATTTTTAAATCAATTCAAGCAAATTCAGTACGATGGAAAATCAGGTGGTGGTGGTGGCTACTATGATGGGAAGGGAAACTATATTTTTACTTCCGAAGTCGAACCTGTTCCTCAGCCTTTTGTGCCGCCAGCGATAATTCAACCGGTTCCCCAATCGGCACCAATGCAAACGAATTCCTACAATAACCGTTACCAAAACTACGAAGACTTCGAAAATTATCAGTATGATCCTGATCAGCAGGCTTACACTCCGGTCATCCAAGTTAGTTCTGCGCCCGCGCCCGCACCAGTTGCCATGCAAAATCAACCGGCGAATTTAGCAGCCAGTATGGTGGTCGAAGATTATGGACTTTCGACAGCTCCATCGCAGCCATTAACCGCAACCCACGCGGCAGCTTTGAGCGAACCGCAAATGGAAGATTTTTATGGTCGACCGGATGGTCGTGGAACCAATTACAATCCGTACGAACCTGATATTGAATACTTACAAACAGCTCCAGCTCCGGCAGCTTCACAAGTCCCTGGCCAGCGGCCTTCGATCGGAACTTCGATGGTCGTGAAGGTGCCGACGGATGCTGAATTGATTCAACAACTGACAGTCGTTGAAGACTCTTATTATGATTCAAAAAGCCAAAGCCCGATTATCATTACTCCGGGATACACTCCAGACGCCGCGGCCGTCGCGGCAGCAAAGCACAAATCCATTTTGCAACAACAACAAGAATTTGCGCTTTCTCTGTCTCAACATTATGGATTGACCAACGATGATCGTGATTCACTCGTGCGAATCATGATGTCGGATACAACGTTGACAGCTGCGAAAGCTGAAGAATTCATTCGAGAGAACCCAACTCACTATTCGCACTATTTTGAACGCTATGACGGAGCCCTTGCGATTGCAAAACTGATCGGGTTGTCAGATGAAATGCGCGGCCTAGTTGAGGTCGCCATGATTGCCCGGCAAGATCTAGATTTTATCGGGATGACAAATTTTATTGATCGACACCCAACAGATTGGCCAGATCAATTAATACTTCTTTTGAAAAAAGCAGACTCTGTGGCTGCATTTGATCAAAACTCAGATTTAATTGCCGATCGAAATAATGCTACGGCTCCGGTTGTTTACGGCTCGGGAATCGCGGGACTCACCGCAAAACAAGTGGAATGGAAATATGAAAAAACATTTGATCAATACAAAGCAACAGTAGACAGGAATGATCAATCACTTTGGTCAATGAAATCTGTTGTCGTTGGAACGACTGAAGAATGGCAAAACTATGATGGTAAAGGTGGCGGGTGGGTTGAAGTGCCGGTCTATGCGAACCGTCTTTCACCTCCTGATGATGTGGACTTACACGCGCACTACGTGAATTTTTTCGGTAATCCTTTGGAAAAAATGTTGGGGCGGTCCTTCAATGCCTATTGGCAGAATAATGACCAGTATGATGGTAAGGGCGGAACGATTCCAAAGCCAGCAACATTGCAGTTTATTAGCACTCAGCGGGTTGCCGTTGATCGTGACAATCGTTACCGCGATATTCAACATAATGGCTTTCATGAAAAGGTTGAAGCGTTTCATCAAAATGGAACTTTTAATGGCGTGAGTTGGCGCGACTTAAATGCGTCGCTTGTTCCTTTCTTGAGTGGACCGCATTACATCGCTCGACAACTTTTAGACATTTCGAAAAAAGCCGGATTTTCTTACAACGTTCCTGCCGGCGATAAGCTGATCGATCTTTCAATTTATTTAGATTCTATTGGAATCAAGGATGCGACGCAAATTTACGTTGAAAATGGTCGTTATGTGGATCGATCAACCGGACGTGATCTAGGTGAATATGTCGCAGGAAATGCGTTTTGCTACACAGCACTTGGTGACGGGTGGACGGATTTTGTTCCGCAAGTCTTGCCATCTGGGCAGGTCATTTTCATTCCGAAATGGGCAGACAATTCTGATTTGGGAACGATCATCACGATCGTCGCGATTGCGCTTGCATTTACCGGCGCCGGCGCTGCAATCGGGGCAGGCTTGCTGTCAGGCGTGGGCGTGGCCGTCGGTGCGGCCGGATCGATTTCCGCTATTGCGGCAACCGCACTTGGGGGCGCGATCATCAGCACTGGTTTAACGGCAATAGCAGGCGGCGATGTTTCGTTGAAGTCTTTCGGAAAAAGTTTTGCCATGGGTATGGTCGGGGGCGGCGTTTCGTCCTTCATCAGTGGCCTTGGTGGTGTTGCCGGAATTGCGGGAATCTCAGAACTAGGTACCGTTGGAAATGCAGTGAACACAGCAGTCACAGCAGGCCTTGCGAGCGGGGTGACATCAGTCATTTTCGGGGACAGCTTTGCTGATGGCTTTGTCGCAGGTGCGGTCAGCAGCGCGGCTTCGCAAGCTGGTGTTGGCTTAGTTTCAACTGTAAATGCAGGGCTAGGTCTGAATATCAGCACGGCGGGAGTTGCTGCAGCTGGGAACTTCATAGGGAACTACGCAGTGACCGGTGATCTTGGTCAAGCCGCAGTTTCAGCTGCAGGAGCTTACGCTTCTGGGGTCGTTTCTACGCAAACTTTTGATGACGGATCAAAAATTGAAACAATGGGTGATGGCACAATTAGGGCCATTGATACTGCCGGACAGGTGTACGTCCCGGGCTCGAATCCAAATCTTCCTCAAAACATAGTGCCTCCGCAGGTTATTAAGTTTGATGATGGATCCATTTTAACGATCGCTTCTACCGGTGCTGTTTCTTCAGTGGATTCATCCGGGCAAAACTATGTCCCAGGATCAAATCCCAATCTTCCACAGAACCAACCGGCGCAACCTGTAGCGCCGCAGAATCTTGATCCGAATCGCGCAGTCAAAGTTACAGAAGATGGATCAGGAAAAAAGGTTGTTGAATTTGCCAATGGCCGAACGGCAACAATTGAGGTGACGCCGGAGGGTGAAAAACTGGTTGCAGGAAGTTACGTCGATCAGAAGGGTCACGTGCATTCGGTTAACGATGGCGTTGCGATGATAACTGATCCTACGCAAAACGATAAAGTTCTTTATTTCAAAAACGGTGACGTGGAATTTCGCGTGAATGCGAGTGATAACGCAACTGTTGTAAAAGTTGGTGAACAAGTTTTCTTAAGAAATGAATCTGGCACGCTCTTGCAGTCGGCTGATAATGCATCCAAAGTCGTTCTCACCTACAATGAAGCAGGTTTGGTCGTTCACGCAGCGACTCTAGATGGAAAACTGATGACCGATGCTCAACGTGAAATCGCACATCAAGCGGCGATCACGTCAGGTGTCAAAGGTAGTGTGGAAATAAATCGAGAATTCGATGACGAAGGAAATTTAACAATTTCGTATTCAGATGGGCGTCGAGCATCCTTTATGGGTAAAGATTTCGTCCACGGAAGTTTACTGGATAAAAATGGCTTAGAATATAGCCTAGCTGGGTCCGCGATTATCGTGAAGGATCTTACTCTCACTGGAAATCAGATAGTGCGCGTCGAAGTGGATGGAAAAACGACCTATCAAGCCCTTGAAGGTGGCCGGGCCATGTTCAATACAAATGGGTCGATTGAAATCCGCGAAGCTGATGGAACTTTGATTCAAAGAATAGATGAAAGTAAAAAAATTCAATACACGTTTTCAAAAACTGGCCAGCTTCTTGATGCGCGAAGAATTGACGGCGCTACGATGTCGTTGGCCGATCGCGAGGCCGCGTTCAAAGTGGCTCGTGAGACCAATTCCGTCGCTTATCAAATTAATGGTGGCCCGAAAGAAGGCGGCACGGTCGTCGCAGCCTTCACGCGTACGGAAGCGATTGAAAAACAGTTTGGAAAAGATGCTCTGACCGAATACAACAAAATGGGGGATTCTCAGAGAAACTATGAAACCTTTATCGCGACAAAGTTATCACAACCAGCGATTCCTAATATTCCATTTGATCCGCAATCTTATTTAACAAATCAGTCTGCCGGCTCGGCTGGAACATCGATTGGTTTTGGTGCGACAGGATCGACTCCGGCTGCCGCGACGAGTTTGAATTTGGGAGCATTCGTCAACGGAAGTTTCGGTACGACTTTGAATTCCAATGGCCAGTTTGCACCCCAAGCGATCAGCGTTGTGAATTCTAGTTTTCCGAACACGATGGCTCCGATTGCGAGCTCGGTCCTTGATCCTCGCACGAGCTTTGCGGGGTCTGCTATTAGTGGAATGACGTTCGAACAATTTTCTAGTTTGCAAGCCGACATGAAAATCACGGGACAAACGATTCAGCAATTGGGTCTCTATGATGATGGTGTTCGAACGAACAATGCAGCTGTGGGCGCGCTTGCGACTGCGGCAACCACAGTGGGAAGTTTTGTTCAAGGTGTAGCTCGGTTCGCAGAACATTGGGGCGATCGTGCTGAATTGGCAGTGCCACTTTCAGGACTGAGTGAACATCAAATTAAAAATGAAAATCAGCTGCAAGTCTTATTCAATATTGCAGATTCAATGAATCGGTATGGTCAAAGTCTTGGTTATGCAGCGTCTACAAATCTAAGTGATTTAAAATCTGGGAATCCATTAACTGTGCTTCAATTTATCGGTGAGCGTTTAGTCACTTCTGCGCCCCAGATGGCGCTCGCTATTTTAAATCCGCAATCTCTTTTTGTTTCGACTTCAAACAGTACGCTAAACACTCGTTTGGAACTTCAAGGCATCAGCTTAGATCAAGCTCAGTGGCATGATTATACAATTGCGGCTGGAACCGCCTTTGTCGCGACTTATCTTGAGCGAATGGCACTTACTAAAAATTTGTCACCTGCAGAATACGGAACCAGTATGGTGGGATCGCTTTTCCACGCTGGGACACGAGAGTCTGTCACGGAAGTTCTTCAAACGGCTCTTGAAGTCGTCGGAGGGCAACAAGGCACCGGCGTCAATCTTTTAACACTGGATAATGGTGCGAGACTTTTAGAAGCGGCAATTGTGGGTTTCGGATCAGGACCGGCCATAAACGGTGGAGCAACCGCCGTCAATCGATTCACCAACGCAATAACTGGCGGTGATTTAAGTAGCAGCGTGCAAGCATCTATCTTTCAAGGCGGGATGGGCTTTGCCCCATCAACCTTTGCATCGAATTTTATGCAGGCTCCCAACGTAACGATCGCAACTCTGGATCCTGCAACCCAAGGTTTTAGTATTTCAAATTCAGCTATGAATAATCGAATCGAGCCTGTGTTTGATTTTCCAGATGTGCAACCTGCAATGACGCCATTTACAAATAACATTTCGAATCGGGTGCCAAGTTCAATTAATACGCCCAACTTTACGATCACCCCAATCGCAATGGAAAATTCTTCGATTCCTAACTTTGGTGTTCGACCTTTTGAAGGCTCGTATGGTCAAACACAAGCCCTATTTTCCGGAAACCCCGTTGTGAATCAAAACTTCGGTACTTCGTTTCCTTTCATGCCGGCAGTATCGAACATGAATCAGCCTGGATTTAATCAACCCGCTATTGCACCGGAAGTCCTCGAGAATTTAACGATGGCTCCGCTGACCATGGGTTCGAGCACTTTTGTGCGAGGTGCTCGATTTGAACAACCTGTGGTGGAAGCTCCAGTTATGGATTCAAACGGTCAGCCGTCAGTTGGAAGCGGAACTGAAAGTACGATGGATCCAAATAGTTCAAATTCACCTGCGGCAATTTTGGAGCGTGCATTTTCATCTAATTGGGACGGATTAAAATTAAATTCGTCAGCAATTCTTTCAAATGTTGCGGACTTATCTGGGCAGCAAGGAGTTTCCCACCTCAAGCTGCAGACTGGGGAAATCAATGGCACTAAAGTATTTATAAAAACTGGTTCTGAGACTTTAAATGACTTGCGCAATGGTGAGGCTTCTGGTGCAGAAATAGAAGCCTATTGGTATAAAGCATTGAGCGAAATGAATATCGGGCCGAAGTTTTTTGGCGTCGACGAGGTCACGATCAATGGAAAAACCCATCCTGTCCTTATCACAGAATTTGTTCAGGGTACTCACCTGCAATTAAATACGATCGGGTACTATTCAGGGCCCAATTCACTAGACATCCGAAATCAAATTTTGAAAATTGGCCAAACCTTAGATGAAGCAGGAATTAGTCCTGTTGATTTGCAGTTTCGCGTAACAGATGCTGGGAAAGTTGTTGTGATTGATCCTGAATTGTTTACGCTTCAATCTCCAGACTCGTCGCTGACAGGCGCACAAATGGCTCAGCAGTATGTGGACCGTTTGATTCAGTCTGAAAATCGAGCCTCTTCTGTAGTTACGGCCCAAAGCCTTTTTGATTCCTTGTCGGAAGCCGCAAACTATTCGTCGAATATTCGTTTATCAATTGAAATTCAAAACGGGGCCCAAAGACTTATGTCTGGTGGTTTCAATGCTGCCATCGACACAATTGCAGATGCACGGATGGCGATTGGCGAAGGTGGTGCAGAAGCCGCAAATGCTAAAATTTATTTGGGTCATGTACGTGACCAGATGAATGAGATTTCAAAAGCAGCTGATGTCGTCATGAGTCATACGCAATTCGTCAAAAATGAAATCGAATCGGACGGTTTTGTAACGACAGTTTATGATTCTGGAAATGGTCAGTTGAAAATTTCAGTCATAGATCAAGGCACAAGTCGATTGAGAGTTGACCTGGATATTATCGATGGCGCAAAAACAACGACTCTTCGAGTTTATGTCGATGGTACGTTAGATCGTAGCCTAGTTGAAATTATGAATGAAATTCGTCCTTCGCTTCTCGCGGATTCAAATCAATCACGAACAGTTGCAAAAGATATTGAAAGCTTACTGGCTAGGAATGATTTCGAATCGATTCAAGTGCAGCCGCAACCTGGCAATCAGCAAAATCCGGTTTCGATTTTTGATGACCCGTATGTTCGTAATTTTGAGCGTGGCCCCGATTCAACAGTTGGCAGCTTTGAAAGTCAAAGTATGCCCGGCATCAAGTATGAAACAGTTCAGCGTGGATTTACAAGAGAATCGACAAGCTATGAATCCGTTTTCAAAAATACTGATGGAACCGAGATCGGACGGATCGAATATGAAGTCGATGGAAATCTTATAGATCTAGATTTGACATTAGTCCCTGAAGCTTTCAGACAGCAAGGGATCAATATGAATATGTTCCGCGATATTCTTGCGCAGCATCCGAACGTTAACGGCATTCGAGCGGGGAACTTAATTGATGTGAATTTAGAAAAATACACAGAGGCTTTCGAAGCCGCGAGAGCTCTTGGAAAGTCGCCAGCCGAAGCCATGCGCCTTGGTATTGAAAATACGCCGCGATATAAGTCGAATATGAATCTTGGATTTACTGAATTAGAATTCAATCCAATGAACTCAGGAACACCTGAATTTGTTATGCGCAAGCCTGACATTTCGGTTGCGCAAATGATGGACCCAGCAAGTGATGCAAATCTGGATGGAATACATGTTTCAGGTTTAAGTCCGCGTTTTATTAATGAAATAGATGCGGCGTTACGTTCAAACGATGACCTCAGCAGTAGTTTCAGAACCATTGAGCAAACGACGGCTCGTGTCACCAGAGATTTGGAAAACGCCAAATCTTGGAATGATTTGGTCACTCATCGAGATGCGGTGATGGCTGAGGTTGAAGCTAAATATAGAATTCTTCGGGTCGACATAAATCACCCAGAGCTTCAAGGTAAGGCAAACGGCGTTGCCGTCGGCCAAGATGTCATTTATGTGAATACAGCATTGTCATTGAGTCAGGAATTTTCAGTGATTCTTCATGAGTTGAATCACTTACAACTAAGTCCAACCGGAGCGAACCTTCGAATCAATTCATCTATCGATGGATTAGGAACTGGCCGCAGTTACGGAGACGGGTTCCGCACTGATGAAATTAAATCATCTTCGATTGATTTTGCGACGAATGCGCAAACCATCGCAGCGATCATCAATCGAACCGATTTGACTCAAGTCGTAGATGAAAGTTTTCTGGCCATGCAGAATTCCATCGCTCGTCGGTCGGCCTTTGTAAATGATATTGAGAGAACCGGTAATGAAGTTCTGAGTAGTGGAATCACAGTTGATGGACTTTATAATGTTGGTCAGCACACGGTCGCATTTACAAGGGATGGAATTACAACCAATACCGTCGTGAATAAATGGATGTATGAAATCAAAAACTCTGGTCTGGGCGATCATCCAACTTATTTTGAATTCACAACAGAGCCAGGATTGACTGGCGCACAAGCCGCAGACAAATTTAAAGAATTCATCCAAGGTGAAATGAATTCGCTAAATTTTTATAAAGTTCGATTGGCTGATGACATTGCATACTTGAACGAGTTGAGTAGCCGCATAGAAGCTGCACGATTTAACAATGGTCTTGACGTTGCTGAGGTTGACGACATCGACTTTTCACAATTTTTTAATCAACCCAATTCTACCGGAATAGATCCGCAAGTTTCGATTGATTCATTCCAATTCGCAGATACGCCGAACTCCTCATTTGCAGCGCAGGCTGGTCTTTCAGATTCAGAATTGGTCGATGCATTCCGGCAACGAATTTTAACTTCCGCTGGTGGTAACGGCCAGGCAGCACTTGAAAAGCTGGACCTAAATGGATTGGCCGCACGCCCGCTTTCGGGAAGTGAGCGTGAAATTCTTGCCTTCTTGCAATCCCCAGAAGGATTAAAAGTTGATATTCGAATTCACGCTATTTCAAAAGATGACAACTCAAACGGTTCATTGAGGCCGGAAACTGATGGGACTTATCTTGCAGAGTTTGGCTTAACTCCTTTAGATGGACGTTCTCCGTTTGAAATGGCGAAGCACGAAATTTCCCATGTCATAGATGGGGTTCTAGCTTATAAAGGCGCGCCACATTTGAAGGGATATATTTTTCCAGATGAATTTGGTCGTGGATCAAATCACAATATTGTCTACCAAGAACTTCGTGCAAACTTATTTGGCTTTGATGGTGATTTTGAACGTGCATGGGAAGTAACGAAAAAAAGCTATGCACAAGGAAATTTTTGGTCGGGATCATCGTGGGATATCACTGGTTTAACAGGTCGTGAAGCCTATGATCTTATGAACGCCTTAGTTAAAAATGTTGGCAGCTCACGTCTGTGGCCAGGATCTGATGATGCGGTCATGATGTCGGTTATTGCTGATCTTAATCTACAAACCAAATTTCCAGAATTGTATCCTGATTTCAACTCGGGAACAGCAATGAATATGAATGTCCGATCACAGGACGCAGGTCTAACGGATGCCGATTATCGATCAACCCTGAGTGTCCTTGCTTACAATAATCCGGTTGCAAATCCTTTTTCGCATTCAAGTTTTAATGGTAGCGGATATGTGTCGGGTGGTGGGATTCGTGCATCGACCGAAGCCATGAATGAGGCCGCTGAAGCATTGCGAAATAAAGACTACAACTCTGTTGAGCAGAATGCCGAAGGCGCACGAACAGAGTTAGTCAATCTGCGCTCAGCAATTGATATGTCGCAAGATTGGGATAGCTCTCGTTTCGAGGTGCAACAATCCATTTCAGATGACGTGCGCATCTTTTCTAACGGAGTTTCCACCATTCGAATTGTAGATGCGGACCACGGTGCCCGAATCACAATCATGATCAATTCTACAGAAAATAAAGTGGGACACAAAATTGAATTCAACACGGCAGAAGTGAATCCTTCGGTACAAAATGTGATCGATTCCTTTAAGCAAGAAGGTCAAAATCTGATCCCGGTTGTCAATAAAGTGATATCTGATGCAGAAGCTCTGTTAAGTATTGTACGCGTGGAGCGAGCCATCGCGGCAACCCCGGTGCAAATGGCCGAACAGAGAATCATTAACGATTTTCAATCTTCAGTGCAGTACCTAGATGGGCGATTCCAAGTTGGTCATGCTGAGGGTCAGGGTCTTGCGTGGTTTGATGCCAATGGAAACCCAACCGTACGTGTGAATGCACTGGCCGGCGAAGTTCAATTAGATTCAGATGATTTGCAAATCATTGGGTGGACGCCACAGGCTACGGCCGTTGCACGGCATGAAGTGGCCCATGTTCAAGATGTTCGGGAAGCTGCAAATGCCCAAGGACAGTCCCCAAATTTAATGGCGTTCAGGGATTCAAGTGGCGAGCCGTTCTTCCGTTCAGAAATAAATTCGACTGTAACGACTCTGCGAGCGCAGTTGAATGGATTTATCGATGCATTGGTTCTTCGAGATGCGACGACTGCAAGTCGAATTTATGCGGAAGCTCCTGCAGTTCTGCGTGAACTTGAAGGTTACATTGCATCAATCGGACATGCAGATCGTTTTGCTCTTTCGCAGCAAGGATTAGAATTAATGCGATCAAGCTTAGTCCTTGATGCGACTTCAAAGCCGCTGAATCCAGGTTTTGTTCGCTACAAGTATGATATTTTGGATGTAAATGGGGTGCGTGTTTCACTTTCAGCAGAAGTCCCTTCTAGTTCAACAGAAAATTCAGCTTTCGCGCTGATCAAATTACAACACGAGCTTGGCCTTAAAGAAGTGAATGCGATTGCCTCTGCGCTAGAAGACAGTGTTGATTCATCGGGAAAAATTGTTATTGGACTGCGACGTCAGGTTCAAGATCTGATTGTGACGGCAGACGCCCGCGGCCTTGATCCGATTCACACAGACTATTCATTGAAATTTAAGTCCGACGATGAAGTAGGTAGTGGTGTCGTTATGCATATGAACGTGCAAAGTGGATCTCAAGCAGCAGCTTCAGAACAAAACGATTTCCTGAGCTTACTTCTGAAAGGTGATGTGCGCACTGCGGAGTCTCGCGAGCCACAAGTTGAAGTGACTCCGACGATAGCTCCAACGACACAAGAATTGCTTGCCGCGGCAGAAGCACGCTATCAAACGATTTCTTCAAATCGAAATTCCAATCCGGTCGATCGCTTGATCGCAAGGTTAGAACGTGACGCTTTGACGCAACAACTGATCGATTCAAATGTTGAGTCGAATCGCGATGATTTTTTAGCACTGCTCAATAAAGATTTCCGATCATCAAATGAAGGAATCACCGTTCAATCAAACCCGACGGCCCAGCCAATTTTAACGGTTGAAGAATCGCAAAAGCTTGCTGCGCGCGCACGGCAAATGGTTCAAAACGGTGAGACGTCTGGCATCGATATGCTGCTCGCGCAAATGCGTCGTGAAAGAACCGTTGAAGACATCGTGAATGAGCTTGCACGGCAGGCATTGGGTCCAAGTCCAGCGGAAATTCAAAGGATTAGAGATTTGAAATCTGAATTGGATACAGCGAACCAGCTTCAAATACTTGTTGATCCGCGATTGCAAGCTTTAGACAAAGAGCTTTATTCCATTGAACGTCGATATCGACCATTCAATGCGCAGGAACGTCAAATCTTTGAGGCCGTTGTCGAAATTCCGCGGGATACCGTGAAGCTAACAAAAGCAGAAGAAAGGTATATCGAAGATATTAGGAAAGCCGTCTATGGGCCAAATCAGAAGTCCCAATTATTTCCAGATGATGTCCAAGCCATCGAAGGAGTAAATAAATTACTTCAGCAGATCGCTCAAAATCGCGCGAATGTCGTAAGTGATTCAAAAAATGCACTTCGTGCCATCAATGAGTCTTCTTCACCTCAGGCGACGGTCGTACCTTTTGAATTCGAAAAGGCCTTCAAAGCAAAGTTTTCGATGAGTCAAAGAACTTACCATGATGGTTATTCTGGAAAAAGTATCGACGTGTTGGAAGCGATGGTCAAACTTGTAAAGATGAGTCCAGAACAAGCAGTGAGTAACTCAATGTTTCAATATGCTCAGCAATTTTACTATAGCAACATCGTGACTTCGTCGGGAGCTTTGCGAAATACAGTCCAAGGGAATCCGGGCATTGAATTTTTTCACTTAAGAATGGAACAACTCAACCGGATTGCAGAAATTCGCGAATTGAATGTGTATAACGACATTCCAAAACCAATTTAATTAAGAATGCGATGTCTCGGACATCGCATTCTTGTTAACTATTCTAACGTCAACCCTTTGATAGGCCGAGTCGATCTCTTTTGTGATCTCATTCACATCGAAATAACAAGATTCTGTTATGCCTCTTGAATACTAAAAAAACTTCCTTATCCTGAAACTGTTCTAACGGATTTAGAACATATCAGTCCAAACGGAGGGACATCATGAAGACACCGACAAATTGGGTTTCCATTTTTCTTTCTTTTTTTTCACTCCTGACATTTAGTTCTTCAGGGCTTGCAAGCAGGCCTTCTGATTCGCGGAATGAAATCAAGATTGCACTCATTGGCGATACAGGAGCTGGTCGAAATTTTGGTTCCGTCTTAAAGATGATCGCAGCTGAAAAGGCCAATGTCGTGATGATCAATGGCGATTTCGGCTACGGCGCTTCTCCAGAGGACTGGGAAAAACGAGTCACATCTTCGATCGATATCAATTCAATCTCGGTGATTGGCACATTGGGTAACCACGACGTCGAACGCAACAACACGAATAAATACATCGCTGTATTGGATGGCTTTAGAACCGCTAATAATAAATTAAAATCGGCTTGTTCGGGAAGAACGACAGTGGCTGAGGGTCGCGACATCACTGGCGCCGACGAAGTCTGCACGTTCGGCAATGTTTCTGTGATCGGAAGCGGCATTGGCCAAGTTCTAACAGAGTCGTACCTTGAAAATCGTCTTGAACAAAAACTTTCAGCAGTTCCGAGCGAAAACTGGAAACTAGTGGGCTATCACTATACTTTGGCCAGCATGAATCCGGGGATCAAAAGTGATCAAGCGACTCATCGATTTTTTGACATCATTCGAAAACACGGCGCCATTGGTGCTCAGGGACACACCCACACGGCGATGGCCTCGTGCCCCATCTCATCATCGTTTCTCAATGGTAATCGACTTCCGCAATGTCATCCTGAATTTACGGATCCGGCAGAAAGATTTATTTTGCCAGGCACGGGGATCTACGTGGACTCTTCATTAGGTGGCAAAGACACTCGGAAACGAAAGCGTTGCAAAAATCCAAATGAACAAGGCTGTCATCACATGGTGGATCTGATTTCAGAGGAAGGCTACACGCGGACAGACGGAGTCAAGAAAACGGACTTCAACCCCTACGGAGCACTTTTCATTGTTTTTAATAAAGGGGGCGATCCGTCGCTTGCCCAGGCTTATTATAAGTCGATCGATGGCCAGGTGATTTTTCAATTTAACATTTCTCGTTAGCTTTTGAACGGAATTGTTTTGTTCTAATTAAAAATTTGATGGAACGACTTTTTAATGAGACGCGC
>LNFM01006344.1_pt1 | contig 19533 bp, 19 predicted proteins | sample 596031 | NCBI WGS metagenome assembly LNFM01 (sample SAMN04254537, study PRJNA301005) | activated carbon metagenome | isolation source: dual media filters at the Ann Arbor, Michigan drinking water treatment plant | place: USA: Ann Arbor | reverse complement strand
AACAGACCGTCATGTTTGCACGCGAGCGCAGCGCACGCGGCCACATGAAGTCCCCCTCCATCGCCCAGCGGGGCGAGGGAGGGGTTAGGGGAGGGAGTGGGGAGTTGAAACTACCGCCCGAAGCGAACCGGGGACGCAGCGTAACGCAGCAAAAAAGTCACCCTTCCACCACACTCCGCGAAATCACCGGCGGGGTTTCCGGCAAATGAAACGCCAGCTTGCGGTCCCGCAGCGCCACGTCACCCGCAGTCACGCGGTCAAAGCGGCGCAGGTGTTCGGTCCAGGACTCGTCGGTGATCTGCTCGATGTAACGGCCGGGGTCGGAGATGTCGCGCAGCAGCTCCCACGCCAGCGCGCCCTGGCGCAGGCGGCTGCGCCGGCTCTCCTGCATGAGCGCGCGAAACTCCGCCGCCTTGGCCGGGTCGATCTGGTACTCGATGGTGACGCGCACATGGCCGGTCAGGGGCGGGGCCTCGGCACTGGGCGCCTTGAACTCGCGCGAGGGCGTCATGTCTTCCTCGATGCTGCGGTCCTTGAAAAGCCACTGCGCGGCGAAGTTGGCCAGCGCGCCGGTCAGCGCCGCCACCAGCATGGCGGTCGGAACGCTGCTGACCGTGGCCACCTGGCCCCAGACCGCGGCGCCGGACGCGCTGGCGCCCATGATGGCCATCTGGAAGATCGACATGCCGCGTGCCCGCACCCAGTCCGGCAGCGCGACCTGGGCCGACACGCTCAGGGTGTTGGCCGTCGCCAGCCAGGCCGCGCCGGCCAGCGCCATCGCCGGCGCGGCGATGTAGATATTCGGCGCAACGGCCACCAGCGCAGTCGCCACCGACTGCAGCAACACGCCGCCCAGCACCAGCGCGTCGCGCGACAGCCGCTGGCGCAGCCGCGGCAGCACAAACACCAGCGCGATGGCGCCGAAACCCATGGAGGCCAGCAACAAGGTGAAGGTGCCGGCGCCGCCGCCCAGGCCGCGCGCCACCAGCGGCAGCAGCGCCAGCAGCGCGGTGGAATGGAAGAAAAACAGCGCCACGCGCAGCAGCACCGCGCGCAGGCGCGCCGACTGGCGCACAAACTGCACGCCGACACGCATGGCGCTGACCAGCCGTTCGCGGCCCAGCGGGCTGGGCACATGTTCGCGGCGCCAGCGCATGATGACAAACCCCGAGATCAGCGACAACACCGCGTTCAGCACAAACACATACTCGCTGCCGGCGCCGGCGATCAGCGCACCGGCCACCAGCGGCCCGATGATGCGCGAGGCATTCATGGCCAGACCGTTGAGCGCCAGCGCCGCCGGCAACTGCGTGCGCGGCACCAGTTCCGGCACGATGGCGGCAAACACCGGCCAGCGCATCGCCAGCCCCACGCCGTTGGCAAAAGTCAGCGCCAGCAGCAGCGGCGCGGTCATGCCGTCCATCACGATCGTGATGCACAGGATCACCGCGACGGCCGCCACCCAGAACTGCGTGATGATGAAATAACGCCGCCGGTCCAGGATGTCGGCCAGCGCGCCGCTGGGCAGGCCCAGCAAAAACACCGGCAGGGTCGAGGCGGACTGGACCAGGGCCACCCAGATCGGCGAGGTGGTCAGCGAAGTCATGAGCCAGGCCGCCGCCACATCGTTCATCCACATGCAGATGTTGGCGGCCAGCCAGGTGAACCACAACATGCGGAACACCGGCGAACCCAGCGGCGCCCAGGCAGACTGGGGACGCTTGTCGGACGGAGGAGCGGAAGGCATGTCGCCGCGGGGGCTGGGATCGGGCATGGGCCTATTGTCCCCAAACTTTCATGCACGGTCCCGGCATCAGGCCCTCACATCGGCCGTCACCGGATTTTCAACCGCCCTTGAGTTCCCAGATACGGCCGATCTGTGCCGACAGTTCCATCGGGTCAAAGGGCTTGTGGATCACGTCGATGGCGCCCAGTGCCATGTACTGGGCCACCTCGCTGGCCTGCACCTTGGCCGTCATGAAGATCACCGGCGTCTGCGCTGTCGCCGGCAGTTCGCGCAAGGCCTTCAGGGTGCTGGGGCCGTCCATGCCAGGCATCATCACATCCAGCAGCAGCAGGTCGGCGGCCGCGCCCGGCGCGGCCGCAAGCGCCTCACTGCCGGATGCGCAGGCGATCACGGCAAAACCGCCGACGGCCTCCAGCGCCATCTGGGCAACCATGCGGATGTCGGGTTCGTCTTCCACATACAGGATGCGGGCAAGTGGTTGGGGCATTCGGGTGTCCTTCAGTCTTTGCGGCCAGTATGCAGTCCAAACCACACACCGGCAAACAGTCTACCTGTTCAGTCCGGAGGCAGGCTGGCCTGCAGGGCGGCGACCGCCAGCGCGATCTCCGCGTGTTGTGCCGACGTCAGCGCCGCGCCACTCCCACCGGCCCGGACCAGCAACTCTTCAAGCGCCCTGGCCGCGGTGCCTACGTCACGAAAGCCAAGGGTGCCGGCGGTGCCAGCCAGGGTGTGCGCCTGGCGCTCCAGCGCGCCCAGCGCTGACGGCGCAGCCCCCGGGGCCAGCGCCAGCCAGCACGCCTGCAGCTGCGCCAGTTTTTCCGGCAACGCACGCTGGTAATCGGCGCGCTGCAGCGCGAGAAAGGCCCGGAACTGTTCTTGCGGCGTGCTCATGACACAGCCTCTTGCGGTACGGCCGGCGGCTCGAACAGCGCCGCCACCATGTCCGACTGCGTGATGATGCCGACCAGCCGGCCATCGTCGCCGATGATGGGCAGGTGGTGGTGGCCGGAGCCGCCGAACAGGGGCACCAGGTCCACGAGGAAGCGATACATGCCGGCGACACGCACCTGCCGCGTCATGATCTGCCCGACCACCGGCGGCTTGCCGGACGCACCGATGGCGCCCAGCAGCTTGCGCAGCCGCGCGTCCATGCCCTGGTAACCCTGGCCCTGCAGTTCGGCCGCTCGCATGAAATCGGCCAGCGTGACGATGCCGGCGATGCGGAAGTCCGCATCCACCACCGGCAGCGCCTTGATGCGGCGCTGACGCAACAGCGCCCAGGCATCTTCCAGCGGCGTGCTGTGGGTGACCGTGACAAGGTCGCGCGACATGATGTCGACGCAGCGCACGCCCGCCAGCTTGCGCTGGTAAGCCTGCCACTTCACCTGCTCCATCAGCGCCTGCAGGTCATCGCGGCTCACGTCCAGCACCTGGTTGTAGCGTGCCAGCACCGCGTCGAGATCAGCTTCGGCGTCACGCACCTGCGGTGGCTTGCCGGTGTCTGGCGGCACCCGGCGCTGGGCATGCGGATACGGCCGCCGCGTGGCGTTGTTCCAGGCCATGCCGGCGCACGCCAGCAGCACGGCATTGAGCAGCACGGGAAACAGCGCAAACCAGGGATCGGTGATGCCGGCCAGCACCATCATCAGCGCCGACGCACCGCCCGGCGGGTGCAGACAGCGCAGTGCCAGCATCAGCCCGATGGCCGTGCCCACCGCGACGGCGGCGGCCAGTTCGGGCGGCCCCAGCCAGCGCGCGCAGGCGATCCCGACCAGGGCCGACAGGGTGTTGCCGCCAACCACCGACCAGGGCTGCGCCAGCGGGCTGGACGGCACACCGAACACCAGCACCGCGCTGGCACCCATGGGCGCGACCAGCCAGGGCAAGGCGTCCAGCGTCGCGCCGCCGGCAAGATGGCTGAGCCCGCCAGCCAGCAGGATCCCGAGAAAAGCACCGATGACGATGCGCCAGCGCTCGCGCGCATTGATGCGGGTGCGCGCCGGGCGCAGCGCCTGCAGCCACGAGAAAACGCGCGCCGGCAAGGGCTCGCGCACGGCAGCGTCGGGCGGGATGGAACTCATGGTGGAAAGCGCAGCTTAGCGCAGCGCTTGTTGGGGCAAACCCGCAAACAGGCGCGCCGGCCCCTCGAACTCATCCCTTGCGTGCACGCTCATACAGCGGCACCACGCGCGGCAGGTTGCGTTCCATATCTGCAATCCGGGTGGCGCCGGCAGGGTGGGTGCTCAGCCATTGGGGCGGCGCATTCTTGTTGGCCGCCGCCATTTTCTGCCACAAGGTGATGCCGGCGCGCGGATTGAAGCCGGCGCGCGCGCCGAGTTCCATGCCGACCAGGTCGGCCTCGGACTCGTCTTCGCGGCCGAAGCGCAAGTTCAGCAGTTGCACGCCGTAGCTGGCCACCGTCTGGCCCAGGTCGCCCAGGCCGAACAGCTGCGACAGCATGCTGGCGCCTATGCTGGTGGCGGCCGACTTGCCCATGCGTTCGCGTGCATGTTCGCGCAGCGCGTGCGCCATCTCGTGGCCCATGATCATGGCCACCTCGTCGTCCGTCAGCTGCAACTGCTCGAGGATGCCGGTGTAAAACGCGATTTTTCCGCCGGGCATGCAAAAGGCGTTGATTTGTTTGCTGCCGATCAGGTTGACCTCCCACTGCCAGGCCTTGGCGCGCGGGTTCCAGGCTTCGGCGTGCGGAATGATGCGCTGGGCAATGCGGCGCAGGCGCTGCAGCTGCGCGTTGCTGGGGGGTGCGAGTGCATTCTGCGCCGCCGCTTCCTGCATCATCTTGGCGTACTGCTGCTTGGCGGCCTGTTCGATCTCCTCGGCCGGGACCAGCTTGGTGAAGCCGGAATTGCCACCGACCTGTACACCGTCGTTCTGGGCCAGGGCCGGGGCGGTGCCCAGCAAAAAGGCCGCACACAGGGCGGCAAGGTTCAGCTTGGAAGCAAGTCTCATGGGTTCTCCAGATGAAGCGGCGTCTTCGCGCCAGGGGTCACAGCGTATTATTCCCGCATGAGCGATACCGTACCCGAGAATCCGCAGGCTGCGCGTCAGCCGCCGCCGCATCCGGCCGTCGCCCTTCCACCCGACCACAAGCCCGGCTGGGGCGCGACACTGCGGGTTTACCTCGAGGCGCCCACGCTGCGCATGCTGCTGCTGGGTTTTTCCGCCGGCCTGCCCCTGCTGCTGGTCTTTGGCACCCTGAGCTTCTGGTTGCGCGAGGCCGGCATAGACCGCACCACCATCGGCTACCTGAGCTGGGTCGGGCTGGCTTACGGCTTCAAATGGGTCTGGGCACCGCTGGTGGACCGCTTGCCGATCCCGCTGCTGACACGCCTGCTCGGGCGGCGGCGCAGCTGGCTGTTGCTGTCGCAGGCCGTCATCATGGCCGCGCTGGTCAGCATGGCGCTGACCGATCCGCGCGCCGCGTTGCTGCCGGTGGTCTGGTGCGCGCTGGCCGTGGCCTTTGCCTCGGCCACACAGGACATTGCGCTGGATGCCTTCCGCATCGAGTCTGCCGATGTGCGCCGCCAGGCGGCGCTGGCCGCCACCTACCAGACCGGCTACCGCATCGCCATGATCTGGGCCGGCGCCGGTGTGCTCTGGATCGCCGCACGCGCCGAGGTGGCCGGCGCAGGCAGCTACCAGCACGGCGCCTGGCAGACCGCTTACCTGGTGATGGCCGCCTCCATGCTGCTGGGCATGCTGACGGTGTTGTTTTCACCGGAGCCGGCCGCGCGTGACATGCCGCCGGCGCGCAACGCCGCCGAATGGCTGCGAAGCGCGCTGGTCGCGCCGTTTGCCGACTTCCTGCGCCGCTACGGCAAACACGCGCTGCTGATCCTGGCGCTGATTGCGGTCTACCGCATCAGTGACGTGGTGATGGGCATCATGGCCAACCCGTTTTATGTCGACATGGGCTACACCAAGGACGAAGTCGCCAGCGTCACCAAGATTTACGGCGTGCTGATGACGCTGGTGGGCGCCTTTGCGGGTGGCGCGCTGGCCATGCGTTTTGGGGTGATGAAGGTGCTGATGCTGGGCGCGGTGCTGAGCGCCGCCAGCAACCTGCTGTTTGCCTGGCTGGGCTCGCGCGGGCACGACGTGCAGGCGCTGATCTTCGTGATATCGGCCGACAACCTGTCCAGCGGCATCGCCTCGGCGGCCTTCATCGCCTACCTCTCGAGCCTGACCAACATCAATTACTCGGCAACGCAATATGCGCTGTTCAGCTCCATGATGCTGCTGCTGCCGAAGTTCCTGGCCGGTTATTCCGGCAGTTATGTGGACAGCTTCGGCTACAGCCACTTTTTCACCGCGACCGCGCTGCTGGGTCTGCCGGTGCTGGCATTGGTGTGGCTGGCTTCGCGCATGAAATTGCCCGCCAGCCCATGACTGGCAAGGTTAACCAGCTATTAAAAATATAGCAAATCAGCCTCCGGGCCGGCAACGGTTTACCTAACTTTACAGCCGCTTCAACGCGACTTGTTGCGGCCGGCGCAGCATGGCCTGTCTGGTTCACGACGGAGAACACCATGAGCGACCACCGCAGCAGCACAAGCCACATGACCGACAGCCCCAGCCCCTTCACCGGGGCGGACGTGTTTGCGCCTGACAGCAGCCCCGCCAGTGGCTACACTGGGTCTGCATCCGCACAACGTCCAGCGAGCCAGACCATGACGCAACAACTCCTGATGATCGAGGACGACACCCGCCTGGCGTCCATGGTGGGCGAATACCTGAGCAAGTCCGGTTACGGCTTCACCCATGCCGTTGACGGCGCCAAGGGGCTGGAAGCGCTGGAAAACAGCAAACCCGATCTGGTGATCCTGGACCTGATGCTGCCCGACATGGATGGCCTCGAGGTCTGCCGCCGCATCAAGAACCTCGGCGGAGACAGCGCCCGCACCGCGGTGCTCATGCTGACCGCCAAGGGCGACCCGATGGACCGCATCGTCGGCCTGGAGATCGGTGCCGACGACTACCTGCCCAAACCTTTCGAGCCACGCGAGCTGCTGGCCCGGATACGCGCGGTGCTGCGCCGCGGCGGCGAAACCGGCTCGGCCGCAGGCACCCAGAAAACCATGCGATTCGGCTCGCTGGAAATCGACCGGGACGCGCGAACCGTGCAGGTCAATGGCAAGACCTGCGACCTCACGTCCTACCAGTTCGACCTGCTGGTGGCGCTGGCCGAACGCGCCGGCCGTGTGCTTTCCAGGGACCAGATCATGGAAGCCGTGCGCGGTCGGGAACTCGAGGCTTTTGACCGCTCCATCGACGTGCACATGGGCCGCATCCGCAGCGCCATCGAAGTCGATGCCAAGGACCCCAAACGCATCCTCACCGTGCGCGGTGTGGGTTATGTTTTTGCCAAGCAGCAGGACTGAAGCGCGCTGCGGCGCGCTGTGACGTATGTGGTCAAGATTTACGACGCACCTGTATGTGCGCATCTGGCTGGCGGTGGTCGCGACCGTGGTCGTGCTGGCCTTCCTCGTGGGCGCCGCCTGGCAACTGAGCACCGATCCGCCGCAGCTGCCGATTCGTGAAGTCCTGGTCTACAACACGGCCGGCGAGATCATCGGCAGGGCCCAGACCAAACCCGACCGCAAACTCGGCGAAGGCCTGGAGTTCGATGTGCAGACGCTGGACGGGCAAAAGCTGCGCCTGGAGCTGCCGCGGCCCAAGCGCCCGCCGCCCAACCGCTGGACCAAGGCGCCCTTCGGCTTCGGCTGGATGCTGGGACTGGTGGCGCTGGCAGTAGCGCTGGGCACCTACCCCATCGTGCGCCGCCTCACGCAGCGCCTCGAAGGCCTGCAGCGCGGTGTCGAGCGCTGGGGCGACGGCGACCTGTCGGCGCGCGTCACCGTGCAGGGCAGCGACGAGGTGGCATTCCTCGCCGAGCGTTTCAACCACGCGGCCGAGCGCCTCGAAACCCTGATGGACACGCAGAAGTCGCTGCTGGTCTCGCACAAGTCGCTGCTGGCCAATGCCTCGCACGAGTTGCGCTCGCCGCTGGCGCGCATACGCATGGGTCTGGAACTCATGGGCGACGGCGCCGGCTCGGCGCAGCGCGCGGAGATTTCGCGCAGCATCAATGAGCTGGACCAGCTGATCGACGAGATCCTGCTGGCGAGCCGGCTCGACGCGCGCCAGACCGACGCCGAGCCTTTCGAGATGCTGGACCTGACCGGCCTGGCCGCCGAGGAGTGCGCGCGTGTACAGGCCGAGCTGGGCACTGCCGCGCAAACCCACAGCCTCACGGTGCAGGGATCGCCGCGCCTGCTGCGCCGCCTGATCCGCAACCTGCTGGAAAACGCCAGGCGTTACGGCACCGGCGAAATCAGCCTGGAGCTGTCGCAGTCGGGCATGGGCACGCGGGAAAGCGTGGTGATCCGGGTCAACGACCGCGGCCCGGGCGTGCCGGCCAACCAGCGCGAACGCATCTTCGAGCCCTTCTACCGGCTGCCCGGCGCCAGTGAGCGGGAGGGCGGTGTCGGCCTGGGACTGGCGCTGGTCAAGTCCATCGCCGAGCGCCATGGCGGCACGGTGCGTTGCGAGGACCGTCCCGGCGGCGGCGCATCGTTTGTGGTGGAACTGCCGGTGCAGACAGCCACCTGACCGGTACGCCCGCCCCCGCTCGATCAATGGGGGTTGATTGCGGCCGCGAGACCGCCGGCGTGAAATAAGTCCTGATTTCAGCGCGTTTTCGTGCTGAAAGCGACACCTCTCCCCTATTTGGGGGATGCCGCAATAGCCCTCCCCACCTACAGTCACCGGGTTGCTGTGACAACATCGTGAACTGAAAAACAAGGCAAAAAGGCGGGGAAGCAGGTCGACCAACAGGCCCGGGAAATCTCAACGACGTCCTCGAAAGAGGGCTTTGAAAGCCACCGCAAGGTGGCTTTTTTTTGCCCGAAGGCGGGTGGCGCCGCGTTACCATCGGTGCCGCAAGCACCCAACGCAGGAGTCCCCGTGACAGCAAGCCCTACGCCCCCGCCCGTGCCCCAGGGCTTTTCGCCCCTGCCGCAGGAGCGGCTGCCCATGATGGCTGAACAAGCCATGAGCGCGGCGCAGCGCGCATCGGCCGACGAACTGATCGCAGGCCCGCGCAAGGCCGTGCTGGGCCCCTTTATTCCCCTGCTGCGCAGCCCCGAGCTGATGGCCCGCGTCGGCAAGGTCGGCGAATACCTGCGTTTTGACTGCGTGCTCGAGGTGCGCGTCCGTGAGCTCGCCATGTGCCTGGTCGCGCGCGCGCTCAGCAACCAGTTCGAGTGGCTGGTGCATGCGCCACTGGCGCTCAAGGCGGGTGTCGCGCAGCCTGTGCTGGACGCGGTAGCGGTCGGCAAGTACCCGCACAGCGCGGCGGCCGACGAGGCCGCCGCGATCGACCTGGTGGCCGAGCTGCTGGCACACCATGGCGTGTGTGATGCCACTTATGCGGCGGCGCTGGCGGTTTTCGGCGAACGGGGTGTGGTCGAGTTGACGACGCTGGTGGGCTACTTCGCAATGGTCTGCTGGGTCATGAATGTGGCGCGCACACCGGGCCAGCCGCAGGCCGGCTTCAGCGCGCTGGGCGCTTTCCCCGCCTAGTACCGCACCCCGAAAATAGCGAAACATGAAAGCGCGTCTTCGCGCCCATGGCGGCGTTGCAACCCTTGCGAAGGCGCACAGCCTTCGCTGCGGCTTGCGCCTTGCCCTGGGCACGAATCCATCACTTTCATTTTGTTTCGCTACTTCCAGGTTGCGGTACCGGCAGAGCCGCCAGCACCCGGGCCGGACTGATGTCCTTCAGGCAGCGCGTGTGACCCAGCGGGCACTCACGCTCGAAGCAGGGCGCGCAGTCCAGCGGCGGCTGGTAGTCAGGATCGTTCTTCAGCCACAACACCGCGGCGCGTTCACTGAGCGGCGGCGTGTGCAGCGGGCTGGACGAGCCGAAAATCGCGACCTGCGGCACGCCGAAAGCCGCCGCCACATGCATCAGGCCCGAATCATTGCTGACCACCTGCCGGGCAGCAGCGATCGCACACAGGGCCTGGACCAGCGTGGTTTTGCCGGCGAAGTTCAGGCAGCGTCCGGGCAACAAGGCATTGACCGGCGCGGCGATCTCCTCACACAGCGCCGCCTCCTTGCCGGAGCCCAGCAGCACCACCGGCAGGTCCAGGCTTTGCGCCAGGGCCGAAAAATGCGCGGCCGGCCAGCGTTTGGCCGGGCCGTATTCGGCACCCGGTGCAAACACCACAAAAGCGCCGCGCTGCAGGCCGAGCTGGGCCAGCGCCTGCGCCACCTCGCCTTCCGGCATCTGCAGCACGGGCCTGTCGCCCGCCAGGTCCGTCTCGCCGCTGAGTGCCGAATAAAACGCCACCATGGGCGGCCGCTGGCCCTTGACCGGGTTTTTCAGGCGATGTGTCAGCAGGCCGATACGCGCCTCGCCGAGGTAACCGATACGTTTGGGGATGCCGGCCAGCAGCGGCAGCAAGGCGCTTTTGAGCGAGTTGGGCAGCACGTAGGCGGTATCGAACCGGCCGGCGATGCGTTTGGCGAGTGCGCGGCGCGCCTTCAGTTGCAGGCCGCCGTGTGCGAACGGGAACTCGATGACTTCGTGGACCTGCGGCATGGCGCGGTACACCGGCGCCACCCAGGGCAGCGCGCCGACGGTGAGCCGCTCGCCGCGCGCGTGCAGGCGCCGCAGCAGCGGCTCCGTCATCACCGCGTCGCCAATCCACTGCGGCGCAATGACGAGGGCCTCAGGCATCACATCTTCCCTTCCAGGGCCATCGCGGAACCGGCTTTGCCGGGCCGCAGGTGGCGCCCCCTGGAGGGGGAAGCGGCCGCAGGCCGCCTCGGGGGTGGGTCAATGTCCACCGCCGAAGTGCTCGCCGTCTTTGAGCTTGTACACCGTGCCGCAATACGAACACTTGGCTTCGCCGGTGCGCGCCACATCGAGGTAAACCTTGGGGTGGCTGTTCCAGATCGCCATGTCGGCCTTGGGGCTGGGGCAGAACACGCCGCCTTGCGGGTTCAGGTCTTTGGCCAGCAGTTCAACAGTGAAGGAGGTGGGCATGATCAGACTTTCGCGAGCCAGTGGGCATATGTCGGGTTGCGTCCGTTGACGATGTCAAAAAACGCGCTCTGGATTTTTTCGGTGATGGGGCCGCGCGAACCGGCGCCGATCTCGATGCGGTCCAGTTCACGGATCGGCGTGACTTCGGCGGCGGTGCCGGTGAAGAAGGCCTCGTCGGAGATGTAGACCTCGTCGCGCGTGATGCGCTTCTGGACCAGCTCCAGGCCCAGGTCCTTGCAGATGTGCAGGATGGTGTTGCGCGTGATGCCGTTGAGCGCACCGGCCGACAGGTCGGGGGTGTAGACCACGCCGCCCTTGATCACGAAGATGTTTTCGCCCGCGCCTTCGCTGACAAAACCCGAGGCGTCGAGCAGCAGGGCCTCGTCGTAACCGTCGTCCAGCGCTTCCATGTTGGCCAGGATGGAGTTGGTGTAGTTGCTGACCGCCTTGGCCTGCGTCATGGTGATGTTGACGTGGTGGCGGGTGTAGCTGGAGGTCTTGACGCGGATGCCACGCCGCATGCCTTCCTCGCCGAGGTAGGCGCCCCAGGGCCAGGCCGCAACCATCAGGTGGATGGTGTTGCCCTTGGGCGAAACGCCGAGCTTTTGCGAACCGATCCAGGTCAGCGGACGCAGGTAGCAGCTTTCCAGCTTGTTCTCGCGCACCACGGCTTTCTGCGCCTCCATGACCTCTTCCATGCTGAAGGGGATCTTCATGCGCAGGATCTTGGCGCTGTTGAACAGGCGCTCGGTGTGTTCTTCAAGCCGGAAGATCGCCGTGCCGCCGGCGGTGTTGTAGGCGCGCACGCCTTCGAAGGCGCCGCAGCCGTAATGCAGGGTGTGGCTCAGGACATGGATCTTGGCGTCACGCCAGTCGACCATCTGGCCGTCCATCCAGATTTTGCCGTCACGGTCTGCCATCGAAGGTGCAAGGGGGGACATGGTGCGAATCCTCTGTGGGTGGTTCTGTAGGTGCTGTGGCGGGCAGTCGCTGCATTCGGCAAACACCCGAAGCGCTGATTTTAAGGGGCGGGCGGCGCCTGGCCGGAATCAGCGGCTGGCGGCAATGCAGGCGCAAGTTCCGGCTCGGGCTGCGCGGGCCGGAACAGTTCGTAATGGCGCAGCTTGCCCTCGGCGAAAGTGCAGGTCACCGACGAGCCGGCCGTGTCGGTCCAGACAAAAATTTCGGGTTGCTCGTTTTTGGGGGACCGCAAGGCGCCCAGCGAGCGTGTCATGGCCACCACATGCAGCAAGGTCAGCCCCGGCTTGAGCTTGGCATTGAGCATGACGGCGCTGGCGACATAACCGATGGGCTGGTCGGCCGCCCGCTTGAGCACCTGCATCATGCGCGTGAAATGCAGCAGCACCCACATCAGCAGGCCGCCGACAGCGGCTGCCACGCCGGGCCAGCCAAAGCCGCGGTAAGCCAGCAGCACCACGGCCACACCGGCGATGGGAACAAGTATTTTCTGGAAGTTCATGGCGCCATTTTCGCAGCCACAGCCAGCCCGCCGGCTGCGGGGAGTACGCAGAAAAGCGCCGCGCCGGCCTTTTCACAAATCTTGCAAGGTTTTTTGCCCTTGGGCCCCGGCGGGGCCTCATCAGTCGCTATCTATTTGATAGCAAACAGGCAGCAGGAACAGCCGTCATGCCAGGCTGCGCACCAGATCGATCGCCTGCTCGACCCGTTCGACCGCGTGGATGGTCAGGCCCTCGATGGCTTTTTTGGGCGCATTGGCCTTGGGCACCACAGCCACGCTGAAACCCAGCTTGGCGGCTTCCTTCAGGCGCTCCTGGCCGCGCGGCGCAGGACGTACCTCGCCGGCCAGGCCGACCTCGCCGAAAGCGATGAAACCCTTGGGCAAGGGTTTGCCGCGCAGGCTGGATGTGATGGCCAGCATCACCGACAGGTCGGCCGCCGGCTCGCTGATGCGCACGCCGCCGACCGCGTTGACAAACACATCCTGGTCCATGCAGGCAATGCCGGCATGGCGGTGCAAGACCGCCAGCAGCATGGCCAGGCGGTCCCGGTCCAGGCCCACCGACAGACGCCGCGGGCTCGGGCCGCCGCTGTCCACCAGCGCCTGGATCTCGACCAGCATGGGCCGTGTGCCTTCGAGCGTGACCAGCACACAGCTGCCGGGCACCGGTTCGCTGTGCTGGCTCAAAAAGATGGCGCTGGGATTGGTCACGCCCTTGAGGCCTTTTTCAGTCATGGCGAAAACGCCAATCTCGTTGACCGCGCCGAAGCGGTTCTTGATCGCGCGCACCAGCCGGAAGCTCGAATGGGTGTCACCCTCGAAATACAGCACGGTATCGACCATGTGTTCCAGCACGCGCGGGCCGGCCAGCGCGCCCTCCTTGGTCACGTGGCCGACCAGGATGATGCAGACACCGCTGGCCTTGGCCGCGCGCGTCAGGTGCGCCGCACATTCGCGCACCTGGGCCACCGAACCCGGCGCCGAGGTGAGCTGGTCCGAATACACAGTCTGGATCGAGTCGATCACGGCCACCGCCGGTTTTGTCGCCTCCAGCGTGGCGAGGATTTTTTCGAGCTGGATCTCGGCCAGCACCTTGACCTGGGAACCGTCGAGTCCCAGACGGCGCGAACGCAGCGCCACCTGGGCGCCGCTTTCCTCACCGGTCACGTAGAGGGTGTCCAGTCCGGCGCGCTGCAGCGAATCGAGCGCCTGCAGCAGCAGCGTCGATTTGCCTATGCCCGGGTCGCCGCCTATCAGTACCACGCCGCCTTCGACAATGCCGCCGCCCAGCACCCGGTCCAGTTCCTCATGGCCGGTGGGGGTGCGCGCCATGTCGGTGGCCTCGATGTCGGCGAGGGTCGCGACTTCCGAGGGCTTGGCCAGCGAGGCAAAACGGTTTTTGACGGGGGAACTGCTTTCGGCGGCCGACTCGCTCAGCGTGTTCCAGGCGCCGCAATGCGGGCACTTGCCCAGCCACTTGGGATTGCTGCCGCCGCATTCGGTGCAGCTGAAAATCGTCTTGTCTTTGGCCATGCCGGATATTACTGTATTTATACACAGTACGGGTAAGTCCCGCCGCCAGCCCACAGGCAGTCGGGCCCGTCTTCATTTAACATGTTAAATAAATTCCGGACTCCGCATGACCACCCCGTTCACCCATCGCAATTTGCCCCGGCTGCTGCTGCAGGCGCGCGAGTCGGTGATGGCGCACACGCGGCCACAGCTGCGCGAACATGCGCTGAGCGACCAGCAATGGCGTGTGCTGCGGGTGCTCGGTGAACACGGCGTGGTCGAAACCGGCAAGGTGGCGCGCGAAGCCTTCATCCTCGGCCCCAGCCTGACCGGCGTGTTGAACCGCATGGAACGCGACGGCCTGATCCGCCGCGCGCGCGATCCGGCCGACCAGCGCCGCACGGTGGTAGCAGCCACCGACAAGGGCAGCCAACTGGTCGACACCCTGTCGCAAACCATCGAGGCGCATTACGCCTGGATGGAGCAATCGCTGGGCAAACAGAAGCTGTCACAGCTGTACGCGCTGCTCGACGAGCTGATCGAACTGGAGCAGCCATGAGCTGGATACCTGAGGGAACGGTGTACGGCGTGCTGCTCAATTTCAGGAACGAAATGAACGCCCTGGCGCCGCAGATGACCCAGGCCCCCTACAAGGCGCCGCCCCAGGCCCCGGTGCTGTATGTCAAGACCGCCAACACCTGGAGCGCCCACGGCGCGGCGATTGCCGTGCCTGCGCGTGTGCCCGAGGTCGAGATCGGTGCCAGCATTGCCATGGTGACGGGCGACGCCGGCCAGGTGCAGGGCTACGTCCTGATGAACGACCTGTCGATTCCCCACGCCAGCTTTTTCCGGCCGCCGGTCAAGTTCAAAAACCTGGACGGCTTTCTCGGCGTCGGTGAGCGCCTGCTCCCGGCCACGCAAGCCGGCGATCCCTCCACCTTCACGCTGGAAGTGCGCATCAACAGCGCGCTGAAGCAACGCGTCGATTTTTCGCAGCTGGTCCGGCCGGCCCCGCAACTGCTGGCCGATGTGGCCGCATTCATGACGCTGCAGCCAGGCGACGTGCTGATGCTCGGTTGCGACGCGGGACGGCCAGTGGCGAAAGAGGGTGACCGCATCGACATCACGGCGCCGGGATTCGGCACGCTGAGCAACACACTCGTCGCGGAGGCCGGATGAAACATGCCCGGGTGATGCACGACGGCGTGGTGCACAGCGCCACCGAACGCGACGGCCAGCTTCTGCTCGACAACGGGCAACTTGTCGCCGAGGACGCCGTCAGCTGGCTCCCGCCGCTGGCCCCTGTGCCGCGCCCGCGCACCATCCTCGCGCTGGGCCTGAACTACGCCGACCATGCGAAAGAACTCGAATTCAAGGCGCCCGAGGAGCCGCTGGTGTTCATCAAGGGCGAAAGCACGCTGACCGGCCACCGGCAACTCACGCGCCGCCCGGCCGGTGTGCAGTTCATGCATTACGAATGCGAACTGACCATCGTGGTGGGCCGGACGGCGAAGAATGTCAAGCGTGACAACGCGCGCGACTTCATCGCCGGCTACACCATCGCCAACGACTACGCGATCCGCGACTACCTGGACAACTGGTACCGCCCGAACCTGCGCGTGAAAAACCGCGCCACCTGCACGCCACTGGGCCCCTGGCTGGTGGATGCCGCGGACATCGCCGACCCGATGGCGCTGGCGCTGCAGACCACGGTGAACGGCCAGGTCACGCAGTCGGGCAACACCCGCGACATGATTTTCAGCGTGGACTTCCTGATCGAGTACTTCAGCAGCTTCATGACGCTGCAACCCGGTGACCTGATCCTGACCGGCACACCCGACGGGGTGGTCGACTGCCGCCCCGGCGATGTCATCGTGACCCACATCGACGGCCTGGGCGAACTTGTCAACACGATTGAATGAAAATGAAGATTGACCACCTCATCAACGGAAAGTCTGTCACCGGCGGCAGTTATTTCGAGACCCTCAACCCGGCCACGCAGGAGGTGCTGGCCGAAGTCGCTGCGGGTGGCGAAGCCGAGGTCAACGCCGCCGTTGCCGCCGCCAAAGACGCTTTTCCCCAGTGGGCAGGCATGGCCGCGCCGGCGCGCGCCAGAATCATCCGCAAGCTGGGCGACCTGATCGCCGCACATGTGCCCGAAATTGCCAACACCGAGACCAACGATTGCGGTCAGGTGATTGCCCAGACCGGCAAACAGCTGATCCCGCGCGCGGCCGACAATTTTTACTACTTCGCCGAGATGTGCACGCGGGTCGACGGTCATACCTACCCGACCGAAACCCATCTCAACTACACGCTGTACCACCCGACCGGTGTCTGCGCGCTGATCTCGCCGTGGAATGTGCCCTTCATGACGGCCACCTGGAAGGTCGCGCCTTGCCTCGCCTTCGGCAACACCGCGGTGCTCAAGATGAGCGAACTCTCGCCGATGACAGCGGCACGGCTCGGCGAGTTGGCCCTCGAGGCCGGCATCCCGCCGGGTGTGCTCAACATCGTGCACGGCTACGGCAAGGACGCCGGCGAGCCGCTGTGCAGTCACCCCGATGTGCGCGCCATCTCGTTCACCGGATCGACCGCTACCGGCAACCGCATCGTGCAGGCTGCGGGACTGAAAAAATTCAGCATGGAGCTGGGCGGCAAGTCACCGTTTGTGATCTTCGACGACGCCAACCTCGAGCGCGCGCTCGACGCCGCGATCTTCATGATTTTCTCCAACAACGGCGAGCGCTGCACCGCGGGCAGCCGCATCCTGGTGCAGCAATCCATCTACGCGGATTTCGTCGCGAAGTTCGTGGCGCGCGCAGAGAAAATCACCGTGGGCGATCCGCTGGATGAAAAAACCACCATCGGCCCGATGATTTCGCAGGGCCACCTGGCCAAGGTGCACAGCTACATCGAACTCGGCCCGAAAGAGGGTGCCACCCTGCTGTGCGGCGGGCTCGGCACACCAGAACTGCCGGACCGTGTGAAAAAGGGCAATTACGTGCTGCCCACGGTGTTTGCCGACGTCGATAACCGGATGCGTATCGCACAGGAAGAAATTTTCGGGCCGGTCGCCTGCCTGATCCCGTTCAAGGACGAAGCCGAAGCGATCCGGCTGGCCAACGACACGGCCTACGGTTTGTCCAGTTATGTCTGGACCGAAAACATCGGCAAGGCGCACCGCGTCGCCGCCGCCGTCGAAGCCGGCATGTGTTTTGTCAACAGCCAGAACGTGCGGGATCTGAGGCAGCCGTTCGGCGGCACCAAGGCGTCGGGCACAGGGCGCGAGGGCGGCACCTGGAGTTTTGAAGTTTTCTGCGAACCGAAGAATGTGGCAGTGTCCCTCGGGTCGCACCACATCCCGCATTGGGGAGCATGAGTGAAACAGACTTGCCTGCATCACTTCGGGATGGGACGGGCGGGGCGCACTGCTCCGCTCATGTCCCCCGGACTGGGCGATGCCCAGTCCTCCTCCTTGACTTCGCTGCGCAATACGCCCCGCCCGCCCCATCCTGCGCAGTGCCTCTGGCGCGCCCACCCTACCCGTAGCGGGTTGGTGGGGATGGGGGCCCGCCGCAGCGAAGTCAAGGAGGAGCCAACGGCGCAGCCGGTGGCGGGGGACATGAGCGAAGGCGGGTACCCGTCGCCGCCGAGCCGCGGAGCGGTAGCCAACGTGAACGGAGACAAACAATGGGCACCCTAGCACTCGCCGCCAAGATCACCCATGTGCCGTCCATGTACCTGTCGGAGTTTCCGGGGCCCAACTTCGGTTGCCGCGATGCAGCCATTGCGGGCCACAAGGAAATCGACCGCCGCTGCCGCGCGCTCGGCGTGGACACCATTGTGGTGTTCGACGTCCACTGGCAGGTCAACAGCGAGTACCACATCAACTGCGGGCCGCGCTTCGAGGGCAACTACACCAGCAACGAGTTGCCGCACTTCATCAAGAACATGCCATATGCCTATCCCGGCAACCCGGAACTCGGCCACCTGATGGCCGACAGGGCCAATGCCATGGGCGTGAAAAGCCGCGCGCATTCGGACACCACGCTGGAACTCGGCTACGGCACGCTGGTGCCCATGCGTTACATGAACAGCGACCAGCACTACAAGGTCATCAGCATCAGCGGCTGGTGCGACTGGCACGACCTGAAAGAATCAGGCCGCTTCGGGCTGGCGGTGCGCAAGGCCATCGAGGAGGACTACGCAGGCACCGTCGCGGTGTTTGCCAGCGGCTCGCTGTCGCACCACTTCGCCGACAACGGCCGCGCGCCGGAGTTCATGCACAAGGTTTACGATCCCTTTCTCGAACAGGTGGATCAGCGCGTGGTCGAGCTCTGGAAAGCCGGCGACTGGAAAACCTTTGTGGGCATGCTGCCCATGTACGCCGACAAATGCTGGGGCGAAGGCGACATGCACGACACCGCCATGCTGCTGGGCCTGCTCGGCTGGGACCGCTACAGCGCGCCGGCCGAAATTGTCACGCCTTACTTCGGCAGTTCGGGGACCGGGCAGATCAATGCGATTTTCCCGGTCACACCCTTGCCGGCCTCCGCCGATTGACTGGATTCACATGCCCCACCTCGTCATTCTTTACACCCCCAACCTGGAAGCCGAGGCCGACATGACGGCGCTGTGCCGCAAACTGGCCGACATCATGCTGGCCACGCGCGACGAGGCGGACAAGCAGGTCTTTCCCACCGGCGGCACGCGCGTGCTGGCTTATCCCGCCGCACATTCCGCGGTGGCCGACGGCAAGGCCGATTACGGCTTCATCTACCTGAACCTGCGGATCGCCGGCGGCCGCTCCGACGCTACAAAAAAGAGAGCAGGAGATGCCCTGCTGGCAGGGGCCAGAGATCATTTTGGCCAACTTTTCGGGAAAAAACCCATCGGTTTGACCCTGCAGATCGACGAAAGCCCGGGCCAGGTCTACGACGGCAAACACAACAGCCTGCATCCCCTGTTCAGTCATTAAGGCCACCACCATGTCACCCGAACTGATCCAGAAACTGGCCGCCGAACTGCAGCGCAGCGAACAGACGCGCGTGCAGATCGGCCATTTCTCCAAACGTTTCCCGCACATGACGGTGGCCGACGGTTACGCGATTTCGCGCGCCTGGGTACAGATGAAAATTGCCGAGGGCCGTGTCGCCTGCGGCCACAAGATAGGCCTGACCTCGCGCGCCATGCAGATCTCCAGCCAGATCGACGAGCCCGACTACGGCACGCTGCTGGACGACATGTTTTTTGAACCGGGCGAGATTCCGGCAGAGCGTTTCATCGCGCCGCGCGTCGAGGTCGAGCTGGCCTTTGTGCTGAAGAAGCGGCTGGAAGGCACGGACATCACCATCGACGATGTGCTCTACGCCACCGACTACGTGCAGCCCGCGATCGAGATCATCGACGCGCGCATCGAGCAATTCGACCGCCACAACAAGGCCATGCGCAAGGTGCAGGACACCATCAGCGACAACGCCGCCAATGCCGGCATCATTCTGGGCGGCCGGCAGGTGTCGCCCCACTGGGTCGATCTGCCCTGGGTCGGCGCCGTGCTGCGTCAAAACGGCGTGGTCGAGGAGACCGGCCTGGCCGCCGGCGTGCAGGTTCACCCGGCCATTGGCGTGGCCTGGCTGGCCATGAAGCTTGCGCCCTGGGGCGAATGCCTCGAAGCCGGCGAGTTGGTGCTGGCCGGCTCTTTCACCCGGCCGGTGG
>LNFM01006343.1_pt1 | contig 19538 bp, 14 predicted proteins | sample 596031 | NCBI WGS metagenome assembly LNFM01 (sample SAMN04254537, study PRJNA301005) | activated carbon metagenome | isolation source: dual media filters at the Ann Arbor, Michigan drinking water treatment plant | place: USA: Ann Arbor | reverse complement strand
CCCTGACGATCTACGACATGTGCAAGGCGATCGATCGCGGGATGGTGATCGCCGAGGTGATGCTGCTGGGGAAGTCGGGCGGGAAGTCGGGGGACTTCGTGCACGAGGGGTGATGCGGGCCGGGTAGAGGAGCGACTTGTCGCGGGGTCCGCCGGCTGTCAGGGAAATCGGACGCGCGGTTGGACAGGGGTCCCTACGGGAGTTCTCTCCAACAGCGAAGGAAGGTAGGGTCTACGCATGGTCCAGCCCCCGATGGAGTCGTCCGGCGCAGGCGTCATCGGTCCCACGGACGCGACGCCGGCGGACGCGGGGGGCGACGACGCGTCGGTCGACGCGTCGGTCGAGTCCTGGCTCGCGGGCGTGGCCGCGGCGCCAGCGGTGACGTTGCGACCCGAGCTCGGCGAGGTCATCGGCGGCGTGTTTCGCATCGAGCGACCACTGGGCGAAGGTGGCATGGGGATGGTCTACCTCGCGCGGGACCTGACACTCGTGCGCGAGGTCGCGATCAAGTTTCACCGCGTCGCGGGCCCTCGCGCCGCCGAGCGGCTGCTCGCGGAGGCCCGCGCCGCGGCGAAGATCGCCCACGAGAACGTCTTGGTCGTGTACGAAGCCGGCGGCTGGAACGATCAGGTCTTCATCGCGATGGAGTACGTCGACGGCTGGACCGCGCGGCAATGGATCCACGAGGCCCCGCGCAGCAAGCAAGAGGTCGTAGCCCTCTACCTCGAGGCCGGGCGTGGCCTCGCGGCCGCGCACGCGCACGGCCTGGTGCACCGCGACTTCAAGCCGGACAACGTCCTGGTCGCGCGCGCGGCCGGTTCCGGTGGACGCGGCCGCGCACGCATCGCCGACTTCGGGCTCGCGCGCGCTGCCTCGGAGATCCTCGAGCAACGCGCCGGTCGGCCGAGCTCCTTCGTCGATGATCACGGCCGGACGGATGGCATCGCGGGTTCACCAGCGTACATGGCACCCGAGCAGCGCGTCAGCGCCGAGGTCGATGCGCGCGCGGACCAGTACGCCTTCTGTGTCGCCCTGTACGAGGGGCTGTTCGAACGCCATCCGTTCGCGGGTGCCGAGCGATCGTCGCTCGCGTCCTCGGGCTCGCGCGACGCCATTGTGATTCCGCGGGACCCGATGGTGCCGCCCCAAGTGCGCGGCGTCTTGCGACGCGGCCTTTCGCCCGATCCCGAGTCGCGATTCCCCAGCATGGACGCGCTGCTCGACGAGCTCGGCCGGGATCGGCAGGCGACGCGGCGCCGTCGCCTCGGACTCGCAGCGGCGGTCGTCGCCACCGGGCTGGTCACCTGGGCGGCGATGCGCCGGCCCGATCCGCTGCAAGGCTGCGCGGACGAGCCGGCGATCCAGGCGTGGTGGACCCCCGAGCGCGGCGCGGACCTGCAGGCCGCCCTGCTCGGCAGCGGGCGCCCGTTCGCCTCGGACCTGTTCGAGCACATCGACGTCGCGCTGACGGAGCGCGTCGAAGCCGCGACGCGGTCGCTCACCCAGGCGTGTCAGGCCACGTTCGTCGAGGGGACGCGCTCGTCTGTGGAGTTGCAGGCGCATCGCGAGTGTCTGACCCAGCGCGGCCGCGAGGTCACCGCGCTGCTCGAGGTGCTGGGCGAGGGCGCACCGGAGGTCGTCGATCGGGCCTTCGCCGCCGTCGACGGGCTGACCCCCGTCGAGCAGTGCGACGGCAAGACCGGCGACGACGATCTGGCGGACGTGAGCCCGCAGGAGCGTCCCGCGGTCGATGCGGCGCTCGAACTGATCGCGAAGGTCCGCGAGCTGGAGGCGGCGGGGCGCTTCGATCAGGCGATCGTCGAGGGCGATGCCGGTCTGCCCGGGGTCCGTGCGCTCGGTCGACCCCGACTGCTCGCGCAGCTGCTGCTGCAGCTCGCCTCGAACCTGAGCCAACGCCGCGACTTCGTCCGCGCGCGCGCCTTGCTGCGCGAGGCCGGCGCAGCGGCCGTGCTCGCCCGCGCCCACTTGGTCGCCGCGGAGGTCGGCATCGAGGGCATCTACACCGATGGTTGCCTCGCGTCCGACACGGAACTCGGCGATCAATGGGCCGCGCTCTCCGCCGCGTGGCTCGATCTCGCGGGCTCGCCCCCGAAGCTGCGGCGCAAGTTGATCGCGCATCGCGGCATGGCGCACGGCACGGCGAGTCGCTTCGAGGCCGCGCTCGCCGACCAGACCGAGGCGCTCGCCCTGCTCGACCAAGACCCCTCGCCGAGCGGGCTCGAACGCGCCAGCATGCTCGGTGCGATCGCCGTCACGCATTCGATGATGGGGCACCCGGAGCGGGGGCTCGAAGCGGCCGCCGAATCGGTGGCAGGCTATGGTGCCGCGCTCGGCGAGCAGCACCCCACGTACGCGTGGGCGCTCGGCCTGTTGGGTGGGATGCAGGCCGGCGTCAGGGACTTCGACGCGGCCGAGCGGACGCTGCTGCGCTCGATCGAGATCGGGGAGCGCCTCCTGGGGCCCCACTCGTCCCGCGTCATCGAAGCCCGCACCAACCTAGGAGGGCTGTACTCGATCACCAGGCGCCACGCGGAGGCGATGGCGATGCGGCGTCGGGTGCTCGACGACGCTCGCGCCTCCGGTCGTCCAGACAGCCCGGGGACTGTGGTGATGATCTCGGAGCTCGCGAAGTCGCACGGCATTCTCGGGGAGTTCGCACGTGCCCGCGAGCTCCAGGCCGAGGCGACCGCGCTGGCGAAGCAGGTGGCCGGCGCCGACAGCCTGCTGTACGGCAAAGAGCTCGTGCGCGACGCCGACCTGCTGCTCGAACACGCGCCGCCCCGCGCCCTCGAAGAGGCCACGCTCGGCCTCGAGCTCATCTCGAAGTACCTCGAGCCCAGCGTCGTGCAGCGAATCGAGGCGACGGCGGTGCACGCGATGGCGCTGGGTGCCAACGGTCGATGTGACGATGCGGTCGCGCCGCTCGAGGCTGCGCTCGCCGACTACGCGGAACAGATCAGGCCCGACCACCCGGGAACCATCGACGAATGGGTGTGGCTCGGTCGGTGTCGGGTGGAACTCGGCCGCTGGGACGATGCCATCGTCGCGCTCGAGCGCGCGTCGCGGATCCTCGCGGCGATCGGCGACGAGCCCGGCCCACAGGTCGCCGAGTTGCTCGCGCGGGCGCGTGCCGGTCGCGGCACCGCGAAGCCGTAGTCCGCGAGCAACGGCCGCAGCCCGTAGGCACCAGACGTCGCTCCCGGTTGCGCAGCGTGCCGCGCGGACACCGTCAGGCCCATGCCGATTCCGGCGTGGGCTGTTCACTTCGGCGACAGCACGAAGGGGTAGTTCACCAGCACGTGCCCGCCGCCCTCGGCCTTCGGGAATCGCCAGCGCTTCACCGCGTTGGCCATGCACTGGCCGACCGCTTCGTCGGGCAGCTCGGTGCTCGCGACCGTCGACACGGAGACGTTGCCGAGCACGTCGATCACGAACTGGATCACGACGCGCCCTGCGATGGTCGGGTCGAGCGCGAGCCCGCGGTTGTAGCAGTGACGGATCTCGTTGCGGTGCGCGCGGACGATTCGCCGGATGATCACGGCGTCGAGGCTGCCCTTCACCTGGGCCGACGCCATGCGGACCCGTGGCATCCGCGAGCCACGACCGCCGAAGCCCGCGCCGTGGCCCTTGCCATAGCCCGCACCGGAGCCACCGCCCGAGCCGAGCCCGATGCTCCCGTCGCTGCCATCGCCGCCGGGCAGTCCGAGATGACCCCACGTCGCCTCGTGCGCCATGCCGGCCGCGAGGTCGACGCCCTGCATCACGCTGGTGCCGCGGCTGTGGCCGTCGATGACGCGCGACTCGTCGGCCGCGACGAACGCGGTGTACTCGGTGATGACGCGGTGCTCGAGCGACAACGCGGTGACCTGCTCGATCCGTTGCTTCCGCCGGGCGTCGCTGGCGAACGCCAACGTGGGATCGAGCTGGAGCTCGTCGATCTGCTCGCGGGCCCACATCGATCGCACGCCGTCGACGTCTTCGTCCCGCACCGCGTGGAGCGAGACCGGCAGCTCGACCCGCGCGTCGCCGCGGCGGCCCTGGACCACGGCGCGACCGCGCAGCGGCCCTTCGTAGCGCGCGAACACGACGACCGGTTCGCCGACGAACAGATCGGGCATGCGCGAGGGCGCCACGTCGTGGACCTCGAGGCCGTCGAAGGCGACCACGAGGTCCACGAGCGCGGGCTGACGGAGCTTGTCGTAGATGCGCTCGACGACGGGTTCGGTCGGCTGCTCGAGGTCGACGTACGTCACCGTCCCGCGACCCATGCGCGCCAAGCCGTCGAGCAGGTAGCGGTTGACCGACGTTCCGACGCCCATCGCGAAGATCCGCGCATCGCCGATCTCCTGGCCGACGAGCTCGAACACCTCGGCCTCGTTGCCGATGTAGCCGTCGGTCAGGAACACCACGTAGCGCACGCGGTCGCTCCGGCGGGGCACGCCGAGCGCGGCGCGGATGCCCGCGGTCATGTGGGTGCCGCCCTCGCCCTCGAGCCCGTCCACGTACGCGAGCGCGCGCTCGATGTTCTCGTCGGTGCGGGGCAGCAACTGGTCGCCGAGGCCCGACACATCGTCCGAGAACCGCAGCACCGTGAACGCGTCGTCGGGGCCGAGTCCGTCGATGAATCGCCGCATCGTCGCCTTGGCCATCGCCATCGGCGCGCCCATCATCGACCCGGAGGCGTCGACGACGAAGACCAGCTCGCGACCGGGGAGGTCCTCGGTGTCGAGCCGCGTCGGCGGCTGCACCGTCAACGTCAGCCAACCGCCGTCGCCGTCCGCATCGGGCTGGGCCTGCATCGTGGCTGTCGTGGCGCCACCTCTGCGCCGCCACGACAGCACGAAGTCGCGGTTGAGCAGCGCGTAGCGCTCGTCGAGTCGCACCATCGCGCCGAGGTGATCGGGGTCGATGTCGACACGGTGCGAGGTGCTCGAGACCGCGGCGATCGGCCCGCCGGCGTCGATCGAGACCTCGATCTCGAGATCTCCGCACGTGCGCAGCCCTGGCGGGAGCACCGGCGGCGTGATGCGTGAGGCATCGGGGACCCGATCGGTGTCGGCGATCACGCCGCTGCCCACCGAGGTACCCCTCGGGGCGCCGGGGATGAACCGCGGACCGACCACGGTGGGGAGCACCAGCTCGAAGCGACCGCGCTGGGCGGCGAGCGGCTGGACCACGTGCATGCTGACCTCGATCACCTCGCCGGGGGCGACGTTCGCGACCCGCTGCGTGAACACGTTGGGTCGCTCCTGCTCGAGCAGTCCCGCGGTGTGGCCGGCCTTCTTGGCCTCCTCGTAGACCTGTTGGGCTTCGGCGCGCCGATGGATCTTGCCGCGGAGCGTTCGCTCGCCCACGCGCAGCGAGTAGTCGTCGACGGCGCCGTCGTGCGGCAGCGGGAAGATGTAGACGACCTCGATCGCCTCCGAGAGCGTGTTCTCGAAGGTCTGGGTCACCGTGGTCTCGGCGACGGTCCCCACGACCATCGTCTCGAAGCGCGTGCGCTGCAGCGGCAGGCCCATCACGCGCCCATTCGCGAGCTCGGTCAGCAAGCGACCTCCCCCGGGGTCCTCGGTGTCGGTGACCTCGACCGCGGCCTGCGACGTCGGTCCGCTCGCGCACAGCTCGGTCGGCAGCGCCGCCGTCTCGTCCACGGGCGGCGACGGGTCGTCATCGACGTCTTCGAGCAGGGGAAGAGGCGCGTCCGACGAGTCCTCGTCGGGTTCCTCGGGCACGTCGAGCTCGAGCTCGCTGGGGATCACAGGCGTGCACGCCGATGCGAGCAGCCCGACGACGAACCGGACAACCGGCGCGCGACGACGGCACATGATGCCAACCTCCGGGTTGTGGCACCGGACGCCGCGAGATCGAGGAAGTTCCCGAGCGAAGGGGTTTTTCGCGGTGGTTTGCGCGAGCGTGGACGGCGAGGCTCGTGGCGGCCGGGCTGGTCGCGAGCACGCGGTGCGGGATCGACAATCGCCGGCCACGGGCGCGGGGCGAGGGCGGTGCAGGCCGGGACGCTCGCCGGGGTTGCGCATGGCCGTTCGTGCACCGCGTCCGGTTCTACTGCGAGACGTGGGGCTCCGCCGCCCGCGACGCACGGTTGGCGAACGGCCGGCCTGCCGGCGTGATGGCGCTTCATTGCTGCGAAGCCGCGGGGCTCGGCGACGCCAATGAGAGCACTCGGCGGGGAATGCCGAAGCTGGTGGCTTCGAGCTGGAGGTGCAGGGCTCGGTCGCTCAGCAAGATCTCGGGGCTGCCGAGCACCCATAGCACCACCGGCGCCGGTGAGACGACGGTACAGCGGAGTAGCGCGGTATCACGAGCCATGCCGTTCGCATCGTCGACGGGAAGCACGGTGGGGCTGCAGTCGAGCGCGAGCGGGGCAGGGTCCTCGCCGCAGACCGTGGAATCGGCCTCCTCGCCGGCACGCTCGAGCGATGCGCTCCAGCGGCCGGGTGCCGGAGCGCCGGTACCCGCCCAGCGGCAGGTCATGGGCGATGGAGGCGGAGGTGACGGTGGAGCAGAAGTGGATCTGACGACGAGATCGGAGATTCCGAGGACGTCTTTGGGGATGAGCACGAGCTCGAACGTCACGCGGTGATCGGGACCGATGCCGAGCACCGCGGTGCCATCGTATGCGGCGATCGGAAAGTCGCGGCAGCCGGTGTTGACGGCGTCGAACGTGGACGTGTATCGCGGCGCGGGCTCGAACGGAGGTGGCGGCGGATCGGTGGACGAGCTCGGGAGAGGAGCCGGGGATGCATGACGGCACGCGCCGAGCAGCACGGGCGTGGCGAGGAGGAGACCGCGGACGGCTCGGGGCACGAGGGACACCCTGATAGGGGTAGTCGGCAAGCGGGGCGCTGTCGAGGTGGCGCCGTACCGTGCGGTCGACCGCGGACACTTCTGGCCGGCGATGCACGTCGCTCCGTGCGGTCGTTCGACACACGGGCCGATGCGTCGAAGTCGCCGCGGGTCGATCGGGTCGAACTCCACCGCCACGGAGCCGTCCCGCCAGACTCGCTCGAAGCGGTACCACACGCGACCATCCGGAAGCCGGATGGACCAGATCCGGTCAGGGCCAGACCATCGCGACCCAGACGATCGCGAAGAACACCACCAACGCGAGTCCTTGGGGTGGCAGCAGCAGGAACACGGCGAAAACGGCGGCGTAGACCGCTATCAACGAGCCGAACATCAGGAGGATCGGCGCGACGCCCCGCCACGCTGCGCGGCGGTCGGCCTTCCGCAACTCCGCATCGAGTCGACGCATGTCCGCAGCGACGTGCGTGGGTAGTCGTGCGGTAGAACGATCCACGACGCTTGCCGTCTCGGCGACCGACCGAACGCTTCGGGTATTCCTGCAGAACCCACGCCGGTCATGTCGAGCTCGACCCAGTGGGGGATCCGCTCGCCGGACTCGGCGTCGAGTGCGGGAGGTCGAGCCTCGCCCACCGAGGGACGCGGCCACGGTGGCGACTGGCGAACGAGGGCTCCGCGAGCGACGCCGACGGATCCGTAGGTTCGGAACGAGCCGCGGCAGCGCGGCGAGCACAGCTGCACACTAGCCCACTGCGAATCTCGTTGTACGAGCGCATGCAACACCCGCATGCGCACTGCCACGTCTGTCCCCCTGTCGTTCGTCACGCTCGCGTGCAGCCTCGTTGCGTGCGCCGGCGGCAGTTCGTCCGCCACCGGGGTCGGCGAGGACGACGGTCCGGGCACGTCGTCCCACGGTGGTTCGGAGTCCAGCGACGACGCCCCGATCACGACCACCACGGCGTCCCCGTCATCGACGACATCGACGGGCCACGGCAGCGACGGCGAGGTGTCGTCGTCGGAGGGCGGCGCCGTCGACGGTGCCGTCGTGCACCTCAACCTCACCGCCGGCAGCTCGATGTCCCCGAGCGGGTCACCCATGCTCGGCACGGACGACGCCGCGGGTACTGCCGCGCCGCGCTTCGCCGATGCGCCCCGCGCTCCGGCCCCGAATGTGCCGTCGACGTGCGACGTCCCGAGCACACCGATCGGCCAGGCCTCGGCCAGCGAACTCGAGAGCCTGCGCTACTACATCTCGTCGATCATGCTGTGCGAGTCGCTCGAGACCGTCGGCACCGCGTGGGGCAACCCGAGCGGATGCCTGACGCTGTACCAAGCCACGACGATGCAGGACTACGACGGCTTCGGCGCCGACGAAGCGCGTGCGCACCCCGAGCTCTACGTCGACTTGATGGACCCCGCGGCGCTCGCGGCCCTCGACCCCCAGCTCTCGCTCGGCCCCGATGCGGTCCGCGAGTACAACTACGGCATCATCAGCTGGTACCGGCCGGTGATGGTGCGCGCGAGCGTCACGCTCGACGCCGGTGGCGGCGGTCCGCTCACGCTGTTCACCAGCGACGGCGACGTCGTCGAGGACGGGATGTTCCCGGGCTCGTTCACCAACGAGATCGTCGACCTCTCGGCGGGCCCGGCCACCGACGGCGTGGCGATGCTGAGCAACGGCGGCAACTGGTTCAAGTTCCAACACCCGTTCGAGATCACGCAGGCCGATCTCGACGCCGGGACCAGCTACACGCTCGACCTGGTGTTCGATCCCGACCGCATCATCAGCGGAATGAACTGCACCACCCGCGGCACCGCGTTCAAGGACGAGGCCGGCCGTGCGATCTTCGTGCCCTTGCTCGAGCTCTCGCCGGTGCCGCGTTCGACCGCGGACACCACGTGGCGCGAGACGTACATGATCCACGTCGACGATCCCGGGCTCGCGAGCACGTTCGACCTCCGGCTCCAGCTCTACTCGCGGATGGACGACCCGAACCGGACGATCTACGGCGCCGATCTGAAGGGTCTCATCGCCGCCGACACCACGAGCGAGCCGCTGTCGCAGAAGGTGTCGTTCGTGGTCGACGACGGCGCCGGACTCGTCGAGCTGCAGGACTACGCTGCGTTGCCCATGCTCACGGGGCTCGCGCGGCTCGACACCATCGGCGACGCCGGCACCGTGACGGTGCTCTGCAACGGCACATTGCCCGCGCTCTCCGAGCAGGGCTGCGCATCGGGCAGCCTCACGGTCGACTACGAACTGGTCGCATCGGCGCCGCTCTGAAGCGTCCACCTCGATGCGGATGGAGGCTCGAAGGCCAGCGCCGCTCGAGCGACCGCGCGCCGTCATTCGGGTGGCGCGAGCTCGTCGACCTCGTCGAGCAGTCGATCGAACAGCGGCGTCCACGTGGTCCAGGCGTGCTCACCCGGGGCCGTGAGCACGTGGTCCTTCGGGAGCGCGGCGGCGAGCACCGCGTGGGCACGTGCACCGGAGTCCTCGGTGCCGTACGCGAGGTAGATGGGTGTATCGGTCGACTTCATCCACGCCCACAGCCGCTCGTCCCACGCGAGCTCCGCCGGCGGCTGCCATTTCGCCAGGCCACCGGCGTGCATGACCGCCTCGATGGTGCGGGGGCGCCCGAGGTAGGGCGCGATGAGGAGGATGCCGTCGACGTCGTCGGGGTACTTCTCGGCGGTGAGCAGCGCACCGATGCCGCCCATGGAGATGCCGAGCAACCAGATCTGTTCGTAGCGGCCACGCGCGGGCGCGAGCACGTCCTCGTGGAGGCGTTCGCGGAGCGTGCGATCGGCGTAGTAGCCGAAGTGCGCGTCGACGGTGACGACGTCGACGCCCGCCTCCGCGTGGGCGCGGGCGACGAAGCCGTGGCGAGAGTAGTCCTCGCCGAGATCACCGCGGCCGGGGAGCAGCACGAGCAGCGTGTGGGGCTGGGCGGCGTGGGAGGTGGCGGGGTGGGGGTGGGTGCCGATCGGGATCGTGGTCTTCGGCGCGCAGGCGATCGCGAGCAGGAGGCCGAGGTGGAGCGGTCGCGCGCGAGGCATGGAGCGCGTCTACTAGCACGGGCGGCGGAGTTCGAGCGTGCCCTGTTCCCCGGTCACATCGCTGGGCTCGCGCCTCTGCCTCGACGCCATGACCGCGCAGGAGCCCAACCCGCAGCAGCAGCACTACCCCTACCCGCCGCAGGCGTACCCGCCTCAGGGGTACCCGCCTCAGGCGTACCCGCCTCAGGGGTACCCGCCTCAGGCGTATCCGCCTCAGGCGTATCCGCCTCAGGCGTATCCGCAGCAGGCGTATCCGCAGCAGCCCGGACTCGGTGCTGCGCGACGACGTGGGCCGGCCCCGGCCGTCGTGGTCGCGGCGGTGCTCGTCGTCGTGGCGCTCATCGGCACCTGCGTCTTCAGCATCTCGACGGCCGTGAATGAAATCGATGCAGTGGTCGACGCGACCGTGCGCGCGTGTGCCCCCGAGAGCGGATCCGCCGAGTCGTGCCCGGTGCCGCGGTTCCATCGAGGCCTCTCGGAGGCAGCCGCCAACCCGAAGAACGGCAAGTTCATCGGCTTCGTCCCCAGCTCCCGCGAGGTCCGCTGCGCCAACGGGATCTGCGACGGCCGTGTACGCGGCAATGTGGTGTTCGAGCACAGAACGTTCCCGACGACCCTCGACTTCGTCGAACGGGACGACGTCTGGACGCTCGTCTCGTTCATCGACGAGTATCGGCCGCCGCTGTTGGACTAGCGCGCGAGGCTGCGCTGCTCGTGCGAATCGCCGGCGGCCCCAGCCGAGCCGTACGGGCGGCGCTGCACGTGTGGGCGACCGATCGCTCCGAGACCGTGATCAAGCTCGCCGCTCGGCAGTCTACCGAGACAATGCCCTACCCCGCGAATACCCCCCGTCTCGCCCTCTCCCTGTGCCTCGCACTCTCGTTCGGCCTCGGCGGCTGCGCGTCCGCCGAGGACGACACCGCCGAGTTCGAGGAGCTCGCCGCCGAGCTCGCCGACCACGTCGGCGTCGAGGAGTACGAGATCGTCCGCATCGACGATCACTTCGTCGAGCCGGGCGAGGGCGACGGCACCGACGAGCCGCCGAACGCCTCGCTCCCGGATGAACTCGCCAGCGCCGACGACCCGGTGATGGCCTGCAAGTTGACCGGATGGATCGGCCACACGCAGGTCTGTCAGGTCTGCTCGGTCGACTGGATCTGGTGGGGGTGCGTCGAGTCGGTCAATTGCTTCGACGGTGGTGCCACCACCTACCGTGTTTGTGAGCGCTGACGCGCGCCTCCCCGAGCCGCCGCCTCGCCGGGTGCGATGCGGTGGTGACCGACGACGCTGGGGCCTCCGGGGTCGGGTTGCGGCGCGACTCCGTGCCCGTGGGCGTCCCGCAATCCCGACCTGGACGCCGGGCTCCGGCTCGGGTCGTGGACTCGCTGCATCATGACGACTCGGGCTTCTCGCCGGCGCGCTCGATGGGCGCGTGGACGGCCTCGTGGGCGGCCGGGCGCCGCGTGATCTTGTAGTGCATCTGCATCGCCGTGATCCCGAGCACCGTGACGCGGTGGTCGCAGCGGATCTCGCCATCGTCGGCGACGGCGAGCGCGAAGTGTTCGTGCAGCGTTCGCAAACGCAGGACCCGCCAACGCGTGGGCGAGCGCTCGACCACGCGATAGAAGCCGACGTCGCCGAACCCTCGGCCGGCCGACGACAGGATCAGGCCGGCGCAACCGCGGGAAGGATCGCCGCCGCGTGGGTCGACCGACGGCCCGAGCAACACCGTGGCGTTCCCCCGCGGCAGCGGAAACACGACACGCACGCACGGAAGCGCGTGCAGGGGCGCGACGCCATCGCCGTAGAAGCCGGTGTACACCACGCGATCGCGTGAGCCCGGGGCCGCGCGACGATGGCGGATCCACGCGGTGCACACGCGACGCCCTTGGGCATCGCGCAACGGGAGCACCTGACTCACGAGCCCCCGGGCCAGGTCGAGCCCCGTCACGGGGAACTCGAGCTGCTGCATCGCGCGGCTGACGGTGTTCACCAGCAACCACAGCAGCAGGCGACCCGGGAACGGCGAGTGGTTCCACGCCTCGAGATCGTACTCGCTGGTGCGCTCGTAGAATCGGTGGATCTCGGGATGCACCTGCCCGGGGTCGAACGACGGACTCGCGAGCGACGCGAAATCCTCGACGAGGCCTGTGTCCGATTGCTGCTCGTCGACGGTCCAGCCCTGGTTTGCCGCGATGTCGCGGTAGGCGAGCGGACCCATCTCGAGGCTGGGTCCGCCGACGGGGCCTGCGAGCCACGGTAAGCTGTGGGGATCGCAGCGCTTGCCGAAGAGGATCACCCACGCGCGGATGAGTGCTGCTCCGGTTGCGGCGATCCACCGCATCGCGAAGCCTGCCGCGTCGGCCATCGTGGGACTGTACGGGGTTGGGCGCGGTGGGGGCAATTCGTGATCGGTGGGGATGGGAGGCTCGAGGGCTGTCCCGGGTTGACAGGGGCTCATCGTGGAATCACGTCGACGAGTCGACCCAGGATCGTGGCCTCGGGCCAGACGACACGGAGCGCCTCGCGAGCGCTTCGCCAACTCGGTTGGCGGCACGCCGCGCTGGCGTCGACGCACCCCTCGCGTCAAACTCACCGTTCGATGTTGCGGCTGTCCCCGATCCCGACGCTACCGCTCTCGCTGTTGCTCGCGTGCGATCCCGGGCGCGACGGCGGGCCGAGCGTGTGTGATCCGTTCGTGGCGGACGAGCAGCCGTCGAAGCTCCGCGACCTGCTCGTGGTGGGGCGCGCCGTTGGTGAGGAACTCTACGTGGTCGACCACGCCTCGTACGGGGATCGCATCGGCGACCCGCGCGTGTTCGTGTCCGACGGCGACGCGTTGCGGCGCGTGCTCTACGAGGGGTACGTGGGTACGTTCGAGATGCAATGGACGTTTCCTGTCGCGCAGCACGAGCCCCCGTTCACGCTGATGGTCAGCGACGACGACGGCGTGCTGCGCATGGGCCTGTTGACGGGCACTGTGCAGGCCGATCCGTTCGCGATCGGTGTGGTCGGCGCTGAGCTGACGGTCGTCGACGATGCTGCGGTGGATGGGCGCGCGGTCTACAACTACGTCTCGACTGTCGAGTTCGAGTACGCGGCACGGGCGGCCGACGGTCGCACGGTGGTGGTGCTGGGCCCCGAGCAGTCGGAGGACTACGACCACTATCGACTCTTCCTTGGCACCGACGATCTCGTCGAGCACGAGGTCCTGTCCTTCGTCCGCGAGCAGGACGGCGGCACCACGACGATCGACTTCACCGCTGGCGACGGGGCGGCGACGGCGTGGTTCCCGACGCCGTTCTCGCCCGAACTCTCCCCGACGCTCACGATCGACGGCGACGTGGTCGATCTGGTCGCGGTCGATCCGGGTGCGCTCGACGACGCGGTCTATCTCTGTCGCTGAGTCGCGCGGCGACGCCGACGAGGCGCGGCGCAGCAAGGGCATCGTCGCCGACAACCCTCAGCCAAGCACGAGCCAAGCACGCGTCACGTCAGCGCCGTGGGTTCGAGGTTCGCGGGCTTGTCGGCGAGCTCTTCGGGTGTGAGGCGGGCGTAGATCTCGATGAGGTTCCCGTCGGGGTCCTCGAGCCACAGCTCGTGGAGCGGCGTACCACGCCACGTCGTGCGCGGCGGCTTGCTCACCTTGAACCCGGCCATCGTCGCGAGCTCGTGCGAGCGAACGACCGCGGCCTTGTCGGCGACCGCGATGCCGAGGTGGTACAGCGTGTCTCGGTGCAGTTCCTTCCCGTCGGACACCACGAGCACGAAGTTGGTGCGGAGGTCCGGTCGAACGAACGTCGAGTAGCGGTGCGTCCACTCCTTGGGCTCGGCGCCGAGGAGCCATGCGTAGAAGCGGGTGCTCGTCGCGAGGTCCTTCACGCGTACGCTCGCGTGGAACTCCTGCGGCCGCGGGCCCTCCGGGATGGCCAGCAGAGCGTCGAACACCTCGAGCCGCCCCTGTATCTGGTCCCGGGCGGCACGAAACCGCGAGAGCATTTCCTCGCGCGGAGTCGACGGGTCGTGAGTCGCCGGATCTTGGATCGGCCAGTGCATGCGCCGCGCTCCGCCGAAGAACGCCGGGCAGACCTCCTCGGCGCAGAGCGTGATTACGGTGCTCACCGTCGCCGGATCGATCGTCTGCACCGACTTCGAGTGATGCGCGCTCAGGTCCACCCCGACTTCACGCATGACCTCGATCGCGTAGGGGTTCACGCTCGACGGCTCGCTGCCAGCGCTCTGCACGGCGACGCGGCCGCCGAATCGCCGCCGCGCGAGGCCCTCGGCCATCTGACTGCGGGCCGAGTTCGCGACGCAGAGGAAGAGGAGCGACTCGTCGGTGTTCATCGCGGTCAGGCCTCCTCATAGCGCAGGGGACGGCGGTCTTCCCTTCGCCGCCCCCTCTCACTCCACCGTGACCGACTTCGCCAAGTTCCTCGGCTGGTCCACATCCGTCCCCCGCAGATCCGCAATGTGATACGCGAGCAACTGCAACGGCACCGTCGCCAACAACGGCTGCAGCATCTCGTCCACGTCCGGCACCAGCACCACGTCATCCGCCTGGTCCGCGATGTCCCGGTCCCCCATCGTCGCCAGCGCGATGATCTTCCCCCCGCGCGCGCGCACCTCCGACAGGTTCGACAGCACCTTCTCGTACCCCGGCCCGCGCAGCGCCATCACCACCACCGGCAGGTTCTCGTCGACCAGCGCGATCGGCCCGTGCTTCATCTCGCCGGACGCATACCCCTCGGCGTGCACGTACGAAATCTCCTTGAGCTTCAGCGCCCCCTCGAGCGCCACCGGGTACCCGAGCCCGCGGCCGAGATACAGGAAATCCCGCGCATGCATGTACCGCCGCGCGATCGTCCGCACCGCCGGCATCTGCCCGAGCAGGTGCGCCATCGCCTCGGGCACCGCGGCGATCTGCGTCATGCGCTCGCGGATCACCTCGTCGCTCAGCTTGCCCGTGCGCTTGCCCAGGTGCAGCGCCAGCAGCACGAACACCGTCAGCTGGCTCGTGAACGCCTTCGTCGACGCGACGCTGATCTCCGGCCCCGCGTGCGTGTAGATGACCTGATCCGCCGAGCGGGCGATCGACGAGCCCACCACGTTGCAGATCGCCAGCGTCTGCGCGCCCAACCGCTTGGCCTCGCGCAGCGCCGCCATGGTGTCGGCGGTCTCGCCCGACTGCGAGATCGCGACCGCCAGCGTGCCGGGCTCGACGATGGGCTCGCGGTAGCGGAACTCGCTGGCCAGGTCGACGTCGACGGGGATCCGCGCCAGGCGCTCGATCATCGTCTTGCCGCACAGCGCCGCGTGGTAGCTGGTGCCGCAGGCGAGCAGCACGATGCGCTTGATGTTGCCCACCGCCAGATCGACGCCGAGGCTGACGTCGGCCTGCTCGTAGGACATCCGGCCGGCCAGGGCGTCGGAGATGACGCGGGGCTGCTCGTGGATCTCCTTGAGCATGAAGTGCTTGAAGCCCTCCTTCTCGGCGGCGACCGTGCTCCAGTCGACGTGGCGCTCGGCGCGGGTGACCGGCTTGCCCTGGACGTCGAACAGCGCGACGCGATCGGGGGTGACCCACGCGACGTCGCCGTCGTCGAGGTCGACCACGCGGCGGGTGTGCTCGAGGATCGCGGCGACATCGGACGCGACGAAGTTCTCGGCGTGCGCGCCGTCGGTCGCGGTGCCCAGCCCGATGAGCAGCGGCGCGTTGTGGCGACCGGCGACGATCTCGCCGGGGTGATCGTCGTGGATCACGCAGATCGCCCAGGTCCCCCGCACGCGGCCCAGCGCCCGGGCCACCGCGGCGCGGAAGTCGGTGCCGTCCCTCGCCAGATCGCGGTCGATCATGTGGGCGAAGATCTCGCTGTCGGTCTCGCTCGAGAACGTGCAACCCGCGGCGACCAGCTCGGCGCGCAGCTCGACGTGGTTCTCGATGATGCCGTTGTGGATGATGCTGACCTTGCCCTGCCGGTGCGGGTGGGCGTTGGCCTCGCTGGGGCGGCCGTGGGTGGCCCAACGCGTGTGGCCGATGCCGCAGTGCCCGCGCAGCGGCTCGCGCTCGAGCACGTCGCGCAGCCGGCCGAGCTTGCCCTCGCAGCGCACCACGCGGGCCGGCGAACCCGCGGTCAGCACCGCGACGCCCGCCGAGTCATAGCCGCGATATTCGAGTCGACGCAGGCCGTCGAGCAGCAGTGCGGTCGCTTCGCGATGTCCGGTGTAGCCGATGATGCCGCACATGGGAGGTCAGTATAACGCAGGGCTCCGTGCTAGCCTTCCCGGGCCATGGACGAACGCGAGGGTTTCTGTCGCGTGGGCTCGATCGAGGCCGGCGAGGCCCAGTACGGGACCGCAGCCGCCGGGGTCGACGCCTGGTTTGCGCTCGAGTTCGATTGCCCGTGGGCGTCCAAGGCGTGGGAGGCGGCCGCGATCCCCGAGGCCGCGCGCGCACACGTCGACGCCTGGGTCGCTGCGACCCGCGGCGCACGCATCCAGCTGATCCGCCGCGAGGGCCGCCGCGGCGCGGGTGATATCGTGCTGCTGCTCGCGAGCACGCGCCAGGATCGACCGCTCGTCGCCGAGTTCCGGCTCGCGTCCCTCGATGCCCTGACCGCGCTCGATCTGCACGCCGCGATCGCCGAGCTCCGCGCGGGTCGTCTGCCCGCCGCCGCGCGCGTCCCCGCGCTGCCCATCGCGCTGGTGTGCACCAACGGCAAGCGCGATCGCTGCTGCGCCAAGTGGGGCGTGCCGATCTACGAGGCGCTCGCCGCCGATCCGCGGGTCGAGGCCTGGCAGACCACGCACCTCGGCGGCCACCGCTTCGCCGCGACGCTGGTGTGGCTGCCCTCGGGCATCTGCCACGGCCGCGTCGGCCCTGGCCACGTCGACGCGCTGGTCACTGCGATCGCCTCGGGCGAGGTCGGCCCGCTCGACCTGGTCCGCGGTCGCACGAGCCTGTCCGAGGCCGCCCAGGCCGCCGAGGTCCTGTGCCGCCAGGAGTCCGCGCTGCACGGCCTCGACGACGTCGTGATGGACGCGACCGCGATCGAGACCGACGGCACCTGGCAGGTGACCGGCCGCATGCTCGAGCAGCCGGTCCGCTTCACGCTCCGCGAGGTCGCCCTCGGCACCACCGCCGCCCCGAGCTGCGGCAAGCCCAGCGAGCCCGTGACCCGCTGGGAGCTCGCGTGAACTCCGACCCCCGCGCTGCTCAAGGATGATCCCCCCGCTTGCGGGGGGAAGCCGCGCGCGAGCGCGTAGCGTTTCGCTCGCGCCGCCCGTGGGGGGAAAAGATCATTTCTTCTTGAGCTCGCCGTCGTACTTGATGATCTTCGCCTTCGGCAGGACCTCGAGGATCTGCTTCTCGACCTTGTCGGCGCGGCCGACGATGACGATGTGCGGGATCGGGTGCACGTACTTGCGCGCGACCTCCTGCACCTTGCCCGTGTCGACGGCGTCGAGCTGCTCGGCGTAGACCTTCCAGTAGTCCGTCGGCAGATCGTAGACCAGGGCCTCGCGGAGCCGGTTGGCGATCTGGTCCGCGGTCTCGATCTCGAGCGGGAACGAACCGACCATCTTCTTCTTCACGCCGTCGAACTCGGCGGCGCTGGGCGCCTCGCTGCGGATGCGCTTGATGTGCTCGAAGATCGCCGCGAGCATCTCGCCGGTGGACTTGGTGCGCGTGCGCGTGCTGATCGCGAACGTGCCGGGCGCCTGGGCCTCGTCGACGGCGGAGTAGATGCCGTAGGTGAGGCCCCGCTTCTCGCGGATGTCGACGAACAGACGGCCGCTCGCGTCATCGCCGAGGATGTTGTTGGCGATCTGCAGCGCGGCCCAGTCGGGGTGGCTGCGGGCGATGGACAGGTTGCCGACGATGATCTCGCTCTGCGCCGAGCCGGGACGATCGACCAGGTGGACCGTCAGCTCCTTGGGCAGGTCGTAGGTCTTGTACTGGTTCAGCGGGTTGGGGGGCAGCGCGCTGCCCTCGGGCACCGGCTTCCACGCCCCGAACGCGCGACGCACGAGCGGCTCGGCCTCCTTCTGGGTGATGTCCCCCGCGAGGATCAGGAACGCGTTGTTCGAGCGGTAGAAGGTCTCGTGGAACTTCTTCAGGTCGGCGACGGTGACCGCGTCGATCTGCTGCTCGGTCGGGAACGGTCGGCCGTAGGGGTGACCCTCGGGGTACGCGACCATGTCGAACAGCGTGGTGGCGAGGTTCGCCGGCTGCGATTTCTGGAAGCCGAGCGAGGTCTTCGCCTGGCCCTTCAGCTTGCCCAGCGCGTCCTCGGGGAACACCGGGTTCATCACCTCGTCGGCCATCAACGTGAGCGCGAGCTTGAGGTTGGGCTTGAGCACGCGCGAGCCGAGGTTCGACACGTGCACGCCCGCGCCGCCGCCGATGCTGCTGCCGACGAACTCGATCGCCTCGTCGATCTTGGCCTTGGTGCGGGACTTGGTGCCCTCGCCGAGCATGCTCGCCGCGAACGCGGCGACGTGCTCGTTGTCCATCGTGCCCGCCCGCACCGCGAGCTGGATCGCGACGACCGGGACCTCGTGGTTCTCGACCACGTAGACGGCCAGTCCATTGGGCAGCGAGAACGTCGTCGCCGACGGGAAGTTGAACGGCTTGGCCGGGGCCGGCGGCGGCGGATCGGGGTAGTCGCGCTCGGGCGCCTTCGCCTCGACCGGCTTGGGGTCCGGCTCGGGCGTGGGCGTGGGCGCGGGGGCGGGCGCCGGCTCGGGCGTCGTCGTGGGCTTCGGCTTGCAGCCGCCGGCGGCGAGCGCGAGGCTGAGCCCCATGCAGAGCTGGAGGCCGAGGGTGCGGGCGATTCGGGTGCGTTGCGTGTTCATGGTGTGAGCCCTTGGCGTCGCGCGATCACTTCGCAGGCACGACTTCGGCGGTCATCCACTCGCTGGTGAGATAGGTGTTGGCGACGCGCTTGATGTCCGCAGGCGTGACCTTGCGGTAGCCCTCGACGTCGGTGAGGACGTACATCGGGTCGTTCTCGAGCAGCGCGCCGAAGGCGATCTGCATGCCGCGCCCGTTGTTGGTCGACAGGCCCATGACCGTGTCGGCGGTCATCTGGTTGATCGCCTTCTTCAGGTCCTTGGCGGCGATGCCCTTCTTCTTGACGGCGTCGATCTCGGTCGTGATGACCTGCTTGACCTGGTCGAACGTGACGCCCTGGGCGGGCACGAAGGCGGCGAACGCGGTGCCCGCGTCGCGGCCACCGGCGGCGTTGCTGGGCATCGGCAGCGAGGCGACCGCGAGCTTCTTCTCGTCGACGAGGATCTTGGTGATCCGCGACGAGCTGCCGCGCAGCAGGATGTTCATCAACAGCTCGACGGCGTGGCGGTCCTTGTGCGACTGCGGCACGGTCTTCCACCCGAGCAGGTACAGCGGCTGCTGGGCCAGCTTGTCCTCGAGGCGCTGTTCGAGCTTCTTCTGCGTGTGGTCGATCGGCGCGAACGGGGCCCGGTCGGCGCCGCGGGGGATGTCGCCGAAGTACTTCTCGACCTTGGCCTGCACCTCGGTGGCCGAGACGTCGCCGACGATCACCATGACGGCGTTGTTCGGCACGTAGTAGGTGTCGAAGAAGGCCTTGATGTCCGCGGTGGTCGCCGCCGAC
>LNFM01006341.1_pt1 | contig 19540 bp, 15 predicted proteins | sample 596031 | NCBI WGS metagenome assembly LNFM01 (sample SAMN04254537, study PRJNA301005) | activated carbon metagenome | isolation source: dual media filters at the Ann Arbor, Michigan drinking water treatment plant | place: USA: Ann Arbor | reverse complement strand
CCGCTGCCAACGATAGTGTTAACAGCATACGTACCAATCAGCAAATTCAAATGCTGACATTTGAAGAAGAGCAACGAAGAAGAGATATTGAAGCAGCACAAGTGGACTATCAAAATAAAATTCGCACCGGTTTGTTGTTAGGCGGACTTACCTTGTTTTCATTTGTAGCTATCATTTTGTACCGAAACAACCGGCAAAAGCAAAAAGCCAATAAAGTATTGGAAGAAACCCTTGTTAATTTAAAATCTACCCAAACACAACTCATTCAATCAGAAAAAATGGCCAGCCTCGGTGAACTCACTGCTGGTATAGCTCATGAAATTCAAAACCCGTTGAACTTCGTTAATAATTTTTCTGAAGTAAATAAAGAGTTGATCGATGAATTGAAGGAAGAGTTAAAAGCAGGTAAAACAGCAGATGCCATTGCAATGGCTGATGATATTAAAGCGAATAGTGAGAAAATTACTTTTCATGGCAAACGGGCCGACTCTATTGTAAAGGGTATGTTGCAACATAGTCGTAGCGGTAGCGGACAAAAAGAAGCAACCGATATTAATAATCTATTGGACGAATGCCTTCGCCTCAGTTTTCATGGTATGCGGGCAAAGGATAAATCGTTTAATGCGCAGACTACTACTTCGTTTGATAGTAGCCTGGGCTTAATCAATATTAAATCTCAGGAGATAGGCCGGGTTTTCCTTAACCTTTTTACCAACTCCTTTTATGCTGTTATGCAAAAGAAAAAAGAGATGGGAGAAAATTATAATCCTGTAGTATCAGCTACTACTCAAAAAGAAGGAAATACAGTAAAGATCATTGTGCGGGATAACGGTAATGGTATTCCGACTAAAGCAATTGATAAAATTTTCCAACCTTTCTTTACTACCAAGCCAACTGGCGAGGGAACGGGACTTGGCTTAAGCATGAGTTATGATATTATTACTAAAGGGCATGGAGGAGAGCTGAAAGTTGAAACTGAAGAAGGAGAATTTGCCCAATTCACTATTATTTTGCCAGTATAAATCAATATTTTCACCTATCAACCACCCATAAACCACCAATAAATGAAAGTTCTTGTAGTTGATGACGAAAAAGATGTTCAAACTCTTTTTGAACAACGATTCCGTAAAGAAATTAAAAACGGAGAATTAAGATTTGACTTTGCCTTCTCCGGCGAAGAGGCTCTTACTTATCTTAATCAGCATGAGCAGGAAGCTGTGTTGATCTTATCAGACATTAATATGCCCGGCATGAGTGGGCTTGATCTGCTGGATCAAATCAAAAAGAAATACCATAAGCCGCCACCCGTAGTAATGATGATAACTGCGTACGGCGATGCAGAAAATTATAATACCGCTAAGCAATTAGGGGCAGATGATTTTTTGACCAAGCCAGTTGACTTCACCGCATTAAAAGAAAAATTAAAAACCATAAACTGATGGCAAAGATCTTAGTGGTTGATGATGAAACTGATTTGGAGGTGCTGATCAAACAAAAATTCCGGCAAAAGATCAGAGCACAAGAATACGAATTTGTGTTTGCCATCAATGGTGTAAAAGCTTTAGAACAGTTGGAGCAGCACCAGGATGTGGATGTAGTATTGAGTGATATCAATATGCCGGAAATGGATGGGCTCACTTTGCTTACCAAACTGAATGAGCAAAACGGGCTGCTAAAATCTGTTATTGTTTCTGCCTATGGTGATATGGACAATATCCGCACTGCAATGAACCGTGGTGCATACGACTTCATAACTAAACCGGTAAATTTTGAAGACCTGGAACTTACGATGGATAAAACCATCAAGCATGTAAACCAGCTGCGGGAAACCATGAAAGCCATTAAAGAAAATAATATCCTTAAAATGTATGTGGATGAAACCGTGTTGAACTTTATGGGCGGCCGGGAATTTGAATCTTCATTAATTGCCAATGAAACAGTAGAAGCTTCTGTTGCTTTTTTCGATATCTGTAGTTTTACTTCGATCAGCGAAAACGAATCACCTGATTTGGTGGTAAAATTGCTGAACAGTTATTTTGATGTAATGGTGAAAGAGATAATTGCGCAGGGTGGTTATGTAGATAAATTTATAGGCGATGCTATTATGGCGGTATTCCGTGGCGACTATCATTTGGACAGAGCAATAGATGCATCTCTTGCAGTAAGAACAAAAATAGCCAACCTCCCTTCGTTAAATGAGCATGTTGCATTTACACCGCAGGTTTCAATTGGTGTAAACAGTGGTGAAATGATCTCAGGAAATATTGGCTCCGCCAGTTTGCGCCGCTTAGATTATACGGTGATTGGGGATGCAGTAAATACTGCACAACGATTGCAGTCTGCGGCATCACCCGGGCAAATAATTATCAGCGAAACATCCTACGAGAAAGTAAAAGAATCATTTAACTGTCGGCAGGTAGGACAGGTGAATGTAAAAAATAAATCAAACCCGATAATGATTTATGAAGTACTTGATTAATTACTTCAACTGAAAGCCAAGTAAATGCAATACGAAGAAGCCTATTTATTTCTTATTAATAAGCTGGAGAAAGAATTACCGGCATGGCTTACCTATCATAATGCTGCACATACAAAAAGCGTAATTGTAGCAGCAGAACATCTGGCTAAGGCAGAACAAATTGGAGAGCAAGATTTGCTGTTACTTAAAACAGCAGCGTTGTTTCATGATGCAGGTTTCCTGGAAAATCATGATAGGCATGAAGAACTCTCCTGCAAATTGGCAAAAAAATATCTTCCACAATTTGGCTATGGCGAAAATGAAATTAATGCGATCTGCGAAATGATCATGGCAACCCGGCTGCCACAATCACCCACAACAGAGCTTGCCAAATATTTATGCGATGCCGATCTGTATTATCTTGGTACTGATCAATACAAAGCCAACACCGATAAAATGTTGGCGGAATTTAAAAAAACCGGCTTCGTAAAAAATAAAGAAGAGTGGCAATTAAAGCAAGCAGATTTTTTATCTGCTCACAGTTATTTTACAGATACAGCTAAAATGGAGCATGACCCTCAAAAGAAAAAGACCTTGCTGGAAATAAAATCTGCAATCAGAGCTTCAGCCAGCCACTCTCATAAACCGAGCTTTTCGGAAAATCTGCAAGATGTATGTTTTATCGTTTTCGGTGTTGTAATTGCAAGCTTTGCATTGAAAGAATTTTTGGTACCCAATCATTTTTTTGATGGTGGTATCACAGGCTTATCATTGCTTACCCATGAACTATATCATTTTAATTTGGCTGTTGTAATAGTAGTATTTAACCTTCCACTGGTCATTATCAGTTATTTTTCTGTTGGCAAAAGTTTTGCGATCAAAACATTTGCCAGTGTGGTATTGCTCGGACTATGTTTGTTTTTAATACCGGGCTATCCGCTAACCGATGATAAATTATTGATCTCTATTTTCGGAGGTGTATTTCTTGGTATCGGCATCGGTTTAGTTATGCGGGCAGGTGCGGCATTAGATGGGATAGAAGTTTTGGCATTATATACATTAAAGAAAACTTCCTTCACTATTACAGAAATTATTTTAGGAATCAATATTCTCATATTCACTATTGCAGCTTTGAAGTTTGGAATAGAAACAGCATTGTATTCCATCCTTACTTATTTTGCTGCAACACGAACGATCGATTATGTGGTAGAAGGATTGCAGGCTTACACAGGGGTTACAATCATATCTGCAGAAAGTGAAGCGATCAAATATGAATTGGTAAATAATTTAGGCAGGGGAATCACAGTATATAAAGGCGAACGAGGATTTTTGCCCGGCAATTTTGAAGTAAGTGCAGATGTTGATATTATTTTCACTGTCATTACCCGCCTTGAATTGAGAAAACTAAACAATCTTGTACATAATGTAGATCCCAAAGCTTTTGTATTTGCCAGCACAATAAAAGAAGCATCCGGGGGAATTATTAAGAGAAGAAGGGCACACTAAAATGTTAAGTTGTTAATGCGGTTGTATTATATTTTCATATTAGCTGTTGTGGTCGCTTTGTTTTTATTTCTTCGTACATGTATAGACAAGAAGGTAGAAAAAGTTACTTGTAAAGATGTAGTGAGGGAAGGGGAAGAAATGCTTGGCACATGGGCCAGTAAATCAGCAAATGGATATGTACAATTCAGGTTGAAAAGAGATGGCTCACTTGAATATATGCAGGTACAATTTTCTGCTAATGATACAATAAAAGTGAAAGGAGATTTTTCAATAGTATCTTCCACGAGTCGCAATATTAATTATTTTCCTAGGCTCTATGGCTTTCGGGAAAATGGTGATACGCTATTGAACTATTACATCAGGTCTGTTACACCTTATAACTCTACGGTAAGTAAGTATGATAACTTAATATTGAGCGACAATAGCATATATGACACCGTGGAGTATAAATTTTATCGCATAAAGCAATAAAAATTATGAATACGAAAATCATTTTAATCAATGTCAGTATTTTAATAATGCTTTTTTCTTCCTGTGGAAGTAAGTCCAATAAAAGAGCAGTAGATGCTGCCGACCTGGATAAAGTAATGCAGGAAGATGCGGGTAATGCTCCTGCAGGGTCAATCCGCAGCACATTAAGTAGCGAGGATCTGATGCAGTTGTCCCGATGTGAAGATATTTCCTGTATTCAGTTGTTTATGAAAGAAAGAGCTACCATTTTTTTCTATACAAAGAAAGGAGAGTACACCAGTCTGAACAGGGGAATGGTTATGGATTCAGCTGGTAAAGAATTTGTGATGCCTTTTTCTACCATTTATTTTTCATCAGAACCACAAGCCACTTGGCGCATAGCACAAACAGTTCATAAGAAGGATTTAAGTGATCAGTTGCTGAATGAGTTTATGCAGAAAGGATTTGTGTTGGTTGATTCATTCCGGTATTATGCTACAGAGGCCAAATGTTATCAATACACTTCTCCGCAATATCCCCGTACTGCATTATTTTATTCGCCTACCTACAAGCCATGGTATAGGAAAGGTTTGTACATGAATACTTCCTGGTTAAGTTATGTTTTTGAAGTGCATTACGAATGATCATAAACCCAGCACTTCCTTTAATCTTCCATATCCGCTTCTGCTAACCGGCACTTTTGCGCCTGAACGAAGTATAGCTACATGACTATCCTTTTCATAAGGATCAATTCTTGTTATCTGTTGCACATTTACAATGTATGAACGATGCGAACGAACAAACAACTGCTCATCTAACGACTGCTCAAAATGCGTCATCGTTTTATTTTTTAAGAAGTAACCTTCCTGTGTATGAATTTTTACATAATCATCTGCCGCTTCTAAATAAAATACATCGGTAACAGAAATGATCTTGATCTTGCTACCATTTCTTACTACAATGCGATGCCGCTGTGCGGGGGATGTAGCAGCAGATTCTACTACACTTTGTGTTGATTTTTCAGCAATAGCTGCTTTTTGCTCACTCCACCTTGATATTGCTTTATCAAAACGTTCCTGGTTAAACGGCTTTAATAAATAATCTACAGCATGCGATTCAAATGCTTTAATAGCATATTCATCAAACGCTGTAGTGAAAATAACCCCCGGTGGTTGTTCAATTAATTCGAGCATTTCAAAGCCGGTAATCTTCGGCATTTGAATGTCTAGAAAAATTAAATCGGGCTGGTACTGTTGTATAGCTTTTAAACCTTCAAAGCCATCACCGCACTGTTGCACTACTTCAAGATCCGGATGGTTTTGCAGGTATTCAACTACAATACTTCTTGCCAATGGCTCGTCATCAATAATAATTACTTTGCTCATGATATTAATCCTTGCGGAACTTTTACGATGGTTGTAAAGATATTTTCTTTTGCGTTTGTAACTAACAGGTCTGTTCTGGCAAATAACAGATACAATCTTCTTTGTACAGACTTAAGGCCAAATCCTATTCCTTGTTTGGGAGAGGATGTTTCCGGATCAAATGGATTTTCTACTCTTATTATTAGATTTTCATCTTCTTTAGTAGCATATAACCGGATGATTGTTTCACCCGTTGTGTCATACAGACCAAACTTTATTGCATTTTCTACAATAGGTTGTAATAGTAACGTAGGAATTTTTAATTGCTCAGTGCTTGTATCCATTTCAATAACAGTAGCCAACCGGTTGCCAAAGCGAACTTTTTCAATATCAAGATAGAGTTGCAGGTATTGCAATTCTTCCTGGAAGGTTACCCATTGTGTTTCTTCTTTGCGGATGGTGCCTCTTAAAAAATCCGACAGCTGCTGTACCATTTTTCTTGCTTCTACTGGTCGGCTGCCAATTAATGCGTTAATTGAATTTAAACTATTGAACAAAAAATGCGGCTGTAATTGCTGGCGAAGTTTAAATAACTCTGCCTCTTTTGCTAATTTTTCCGCATCTGTTTTTCGTTCGTCTTTTTCTTTTTGCTCTTGCTGGTTATACCATAAAATGCTTATCAATGTTATACAGCCCAGCAGTAAGAATGCTATGCTAAAACGGATGGATAAAGAATGCTGCAACAGGTTGCTATAGCCTTCATAATCACTTAGTGTCAGTCGCAAAAAAAGTTTTGTAAGTATTAACCATAGAATGGTAAGAAAAAGACAGATAGAGAAAATATTGATGTACTGAGTGCCCCTGGGTAAATAGAACCGTAGTGTATTCATTACTAAAAGGCTGGCCAATAACAATAATGTATTGCCAACAGCACTGTCGATAATGGCGGCTGTCCAGGGCATTCCAAAAAAATGGATCACCATTGCGTTATCAACTAATAGCACCAACCATACCAGGATGAAAATGATGCGGAATTTTAATATAGAAAGCGGTGAGTTGGTCATGCTGCTTATGCAAGATTCAGTAAATTGATGTGCGTGCCAAACCTTATTTGCTCTGCTTTTTTATGAACTATGTGAAGGTAGCTATCCGCATTTTCTTTTTCTTCAATTCTTGAGTACACCTCAGCGCCATCAATTAGTTCATTTAATTGGTATAATTCGCTTACACTTATAAACTGCCACTGCACTAATTGCTGATTGTTATTGAAGAACATTTCATCTTCTTTCCCACCCATTAATTGAGCTTTATGAAAAGCTTCTTCAAGACTGCCGGCAGAAACAAGGCGAAGTTGTTCGTCAAATTGTGCAGTATGGTTACCATCTCCACAAATTATGCGAAAGACCATTTTTGCAAGATACCAGTTCATGGTTGTTGGTTTTGATTGTAGATTACAACATTTACGTATTGCTACGTTGTATCAGGTTAAAAACTTTTTATTTCAATACCACCAAATATCACAGTGCCTTTTAAGATCAATATCTTTTGTGCAGAATCACTTAATGCCTGCACATTTCTTTTGTCTTCCATACCGCCAAAAATGGTAACGGCTTCCGACTTTACTGTCCAGTTAGATGGAACCACTAATTTGGTGCCGCCAAAAATAGTGGTAAGATCAATCGTAGCTGTGCCATTGAAATCTGCACGGCTAAGATCAAGTTCAGTACCGCCGAAAACATTTACAATGTCGCCGCCTTTAAAATTTTTGGAAATGATATTCTTTTTAGCACCGCCAAAAAAAGAAGTACTATCTACAAAGTCTTCGGGCACATCTCTCTGGCCTTCGTATGTTTCTTCAATAATAGTAGCATCTTCTATTCCCGAATTAGCTTCTTTTTTTTTTGCTCCTTCAGTGTAACAACTCTGGAAGCTGCGTTTAGGTTTTAAAATGAGAGCAATACCAATCAGTATTAAAATGCCGGGCCATATATAACGGCGGATGGAAATATCTGGATAAATATCAGAAACTAAGAAAGCGGCTCCGATCAACATCATTATTGCCCAGGTACCTCCTTTGAAACTATGTTTAATACCAATAAAAAGGCCGAGTGCAATTAGAAATGTCTTCCAGCTAAAAAGCCATCGGGGTAAATCCGGATTGGTAACTTTAATTAAAGCAGCAACACCAATTGCCAAAATGAAAACACCTGTCCATATATGACCCTTATTACCATCGAAGTCTAAGCCATCATTCCAACTGTTTCGGCCTTCGTCTCTTGAGTTTCTAAAATCGTTTCTCATCTTACTCTAATTTTAACCAAAACTAAGGGCTGGATTGAAAAAGGGCAAGAGGGAATGGGTGCTTTGCCGGTAGAACTCGGTGAATGACCGGAAACGGAGGGTGAAAAAGGGTGTAGATTTATAAAAAGGGCTATTTAATTTAAGGAGCTGCTCCAGATAAGCTGGTACGGCTCAGTATTTCCTTTAACACAAGTAAAAAGAAAGTTGGTGATAAAGGGCATATTGATTATTTCTTCACCAGTAATTTCAATAGCCAAAGTGCCGCTTACATAGGTTTCTGTGGAAGATGTTTCGATGGCTTTATATCCAGCAGGTACTTTTACATTACCATAGCCAAGCTCATACCGGCGATAGGCCAATCGTTCAACCAAATTTTGTACAAATGCTGGTTCATCCAATTTGGCGGAGATGTGTAGATGTTTTTTCATAACAAGGGCATTTAATCGGCCAGGCCCTGTTCTATCTTCACTTATCAACCCCGACGGCTCTGTACCTTAGTTACGTATTAGATGCAGAAATAGCCTTGTTTACTTATTAAGGGATTGTGAAAGTCTGAAAATTAATTGGTGGATAGAAAGTTACTGAACGAATGTGAAGCTATCTCCATCAAACAATCCTTTATCACTGAGTTTTAAATGGGGTATCACTAATAAAGCCATAAAAGAAAGTGTCATAAAAGGAGAGCCGAGTGTAGACCCTAACTCTTCTTTCGTCATTTTATCAATTGCTGTATAATCTGCCGCTACTGTATAACCATCTTCATTGCTCATTAATCCGGCAACAGGTAATGCTACGATCATTGCTTTGTTGTTGCTAACCGCACTTACACCACCTTCTTTTTCAATTACCAGATTTATGGCTTTACAAATGCTTTCGTCATCAACACCTACTGCAACGATATTATGGCTGTCATGTGCAACTGAAGAAGCCATTGCACCTTTCTTCAATCCAAAATTTTTAATAAAGGCTTTGGCAACCGGGGCATTGTTGTAACGGTTTACAACAACTATTTTCAAAATATCCTTTTCAACATCACTTACAATTTTGTCATTCTCTATTTTAGGTTCAAAAGAGAGTTTGTTGGTGATAAGCTGACCATCTAATGCTTCTATTACATCTATTTCCTTTTCTCCTTTCCATTTTACCACAAAATCTTCAACTACTTTTTTTATGCAGGAAAAATTATTGACTATTCCCGATTTTGTTGTTTTAATATTTGATTTTCCATCTTCCGCCACCAACTCGCCGTTGATAAATGTTTTTATTACGTCAAAGTTTTTCAAATCTTTTACTACAATAAAATCTGCTGCATCACCTTCTCTTAATAATCCAACCTCTAATTTGTAATGATGAACAGGATTTACACATGCCGCTTTTAAAATTTTAAAAACATCAATTCCTTTTGCAACTGCTCTTGCGCATAATTGGTTGATGTGACCCAGCACTAAACTATCCGGGTGTTTATCATCGCTGCAAAACATTATCATGTCGGGATACTCATGTAACAAATCAATTAAGGCCTCAAAATTTTTGGCGGCGCTTCCTTCCCGGATCAGAATTTTCATTCCGTAGTTTAATTTATCCAATGCTTCTTCAGCGGTAAAACATTCATGGTCGGTATAAATGCCGGCGTCAATATATTGCTTTGCTTTTTCACCTCTCAATCCCGGGGCATGGCCATCAACAGGTTTGCCAAGCCGATGGGCAGCGGCTATCTTTTTCATTACTTCTTCATCTTTAAATAAAACACCCGGAAAATTCATCATCTCACTCAGGTATTTTATTTCATTCCGTTGTAATAACTTTTCTACAGCAGTTGAATCTAAATAAGCTCCTGCTGTTTCAAAAATTGTAGCAGGCACACAGCTCGGTGCACCAAAGTTGAATTTAAAGGGTACGGTCTTTCCATTTCCAATCATAAACTCAACACCCTCTATACCACATACATTGGCAATTTCATGTGGGTCGCTGATGGTGGCTACAGTACCATGAACAACTGCCAGTCTTGCAAATTCAGAAGGAACCAGCATAGAGCTTTCTATATGTACATGGCTATCAATAAAACCGGGAAGAATATAGTCATGAGTCAAGAGCTGGGAGTCAGGAATCTTGCTAATTGAAGTTATTTTACCATTCTGTACAACCACTTCGGCTGGGTACACCGTCTGTTGGTGCACATCTACGAGTTGCCCGGTTATTGAAAAATCTCCGTTCATCTTGTTATTTTGTTAGTTTACGCTAAAAATACTCATTTGATGTGGCCAAACTTTACATTTGCTATCTAATTTTGCACTATAAATTAAAAACTAAACAAATGAAACGAATACTATTTTCTCTTGTATTACTGGGAGCAGCTTTTATGGTAAAAGCACAAACAGCTGATGAAGTAATTAATATGCATATAAATGCAATAGGTGGTGCGGATGCCTGGAGAAAAGTTAGCTCAATAAAAATGGAAGGTACTATGCAAGTGCAAGGTGCAGAAGTGGCTATTACTCAAACTGTTCTTCATGGAAAAGGATCTAAACAAGAAATTTCTGTAATGGGAATGACAGGATTTATGATTGTTACGCCAACTGCGGGTTGGAATTTTATGCCTTTCCAGGGACAAACAGCTCCTGAAGCTATGACAGCCGAAGACCTTGCTGAATCTCAAGACCAGTTAGATGCACAAGGTTCCTTAATAGATTATGCTGCAAAAGGACATACAGTTGAATTGCTTGGTAAAGAAGATGTGGATGGCACAGAGTGCTATAAACTTAAAGTGAATAAGAAAGGGGGCACTCCTGAAACCATGTTTATTGATACAAAGACTAATTATGTGATAAGAAGTGTTACAAAAACAAAAGCAAACGGACAGGAAGTTGAAACGATCACCAACTTTAGTAATTACGAAAAATTGCCGGAAGGAATAGTGATGTCTAAATCGATGACGCTTCCATTTGGTGAGCTGAATGTTACTAAATTAACCATCAACGGAACTGTTGATGAAGCTATTTTTAAAAACTAAGTTCCCACAATAGTTATTTTCCGAACCCCGATTGAAAAGTCGGGGTTTGTTATTACTTTTCATTATTAAATTGCTTATTATGAGAATCAGACTTGCTTTCTTATTACTATTCGGAGTATCTGCGATTGCATCTTTTGCACAAACAACTATTAACAGCAGCACATTTGGAATGATGGAAGCCCGGTGGCTTGGCCCCGGCACTATGAGTGGCCGCATCACTGCTATTGAAGGGGTGGCACAGGATGGTAGAACTATTTATGTGGGAACTGCCGGAGGCGGTATCTGGAAAACTACCAATGCCGGTGCATCATTCAAACCAATTTTTGATAAATATTGCCAGAGCATAGGTGCTATCGCTATTGATCCAAAAAATCCGAAAGTGATTTTTGCAGGAACAGGGGAGAGTAATATGCGCAACTCTGTTTCTATTGGCGATGGAATGTATAAATCAACTGATGGCGGAGATAACTGGACAAAAATTGGTCTTGAAAAATCGGAACATATCGCCAAGATTGTAATCAACCCCAACAATACTAATATTATTTATGTCGCTGTTCCTGGTCCGTTGTGGAGTAGCAGTAAGGAGAGAGGATTGTATAAATCAACTGACGCTGGTAAAACATTTGAAAAAATTTTATACCATGATGAAAATACTGGTTGTGCTGATGTAGCTATCGACCCTATGCATCCCGACACGGTGTATGCATCAAATTGGGAATTCAGAAGATTGCCATATTCATTTAACTCGGGCGGTAAAGGAAGCGGAATGTGGAAGAGTACAGATGGGGGAAAAACATGGAAAGAATTAACGAATGGATTACCTGCAAAACCATTTGGACGTATTGCATTTGCAGTAGCACCAAGTGCACCACAAAATTTAGTAGCCATTGTTGAATCTAACGAAACAGGCTTATTTATTTCTGCTGATGGGGGCGAGAATTGGAAAAAACAAAGTGCCACTTTTAATGTGGTATCAAGACCGTTTTATTTTGCCACTATAGTTATCGATCCAAAAGATCCTAAAAGAGTTTATCGCCCTGCATTATCATTTTCTTATTCAAGCGATGGTGGTTATTCATTTGCAGATGCCAGTAATGAAGGTGGATGGGTGCATAGCGATCATCATGCTTTATGGATCAATCCCAATAATACCAATCAATTGTATTTAGGTACTGATGGTGGTGTGTATATCAGTTTAGATAAAGGGGCTACCTGGAGTTTTGTTCAATCATTACCGGTTGGCCAGTTTTATCATGCTGCCGTAGATGATAAGAAACCGTATAATATTTATGGTGGATTACAAGATAATGGGAGCTGGGTTGGCCCATCAGCAGCAGCAGGCGGTGTAAGCAATGGCATGTGGAAAGCAATTAATGGGGGTGATGGTTTTTGGGTGCAGCCAGATCCCAGCGATCCAAACATTGCTTATGCAGAATCGCAAGGAGGAAATATTAACCGTATTAATCTTACAGCAACTAAAGCAGTAAATATAAAACCACAACAAGCTCTTAACGAAGAGAAATTGCGTTGGAACTGGAATACACCTATTGTATTAGGGGTTGCCAATAAAAAGAATTTATATATGGGAAGTCAATACCTTTATAAATCCACCGACCAGGGAAGAAACTGGACCCGCATCTCACCTGATTTAACTACCAACGATAAAAAGAAACAAGACCAGGAAAATAGTGGTGGCTTAAGTGCAGATAACACATCGGCAGAAAATCACTGTACCATTTTTACAATTGCTGAATCACCGTTAGATGAAAAAATGATTTGGGCGGGAACCGATGATGGCAATTTGCAATACACATTGGACGGAGGTAAAACATGGACAAATGTTGCTGGTAACTATGCCAAAGCTGGCATCCCTGCACAAACATGGATCAGCAGTATTGAACCATCCAGATTTGATAAGAAAGTAGTGTATGCCACTTTTGATAATCATATGTATGGAGATCATAAACCATATCTTGGTAAATCAACAGATATGGGTAAAACATGGACATTGATGAATAGCACCGAGTTTACCGGCTTTGCACATAAAATAAAGGAAGACCCGATAAACAAAGACTTACTTTTCTTTGGAACAGAAATGGGGTTGTTTGCCACTTTAGATGGCGGAAAAAATTGGTTCCGGATGAAAAATAAAATTCCGGATTATGTATTGGCGAGAGATATTCAAATTCATCCCCGCACACATGATTTAATTGTGGCAACACATGGCCGTGGAATTTTAATCGTTGACGATATTTCTCCTATCAGAAGTATGACAAAGGAAACCGCAGAAAAAGAAGTGGTGTTGTTTCCTACAGCACCTATCACATTAACCATGGGCCAATTTGGCAACAGTGGATTTCCAAGCACTGGTGGATGGGTAGCACCTAATCCGCCATCAATTCCGCCAATAAAATATTATTTGAAGGATAGAGTTAGCAGCGGCGATGTAAAGGTGGATGTATACGATACAGCTGGAAAATTAATTCAATCAATACCGGGTAGCAAACGTAAAGGTGTTAATATGGTGCAATGGAATTTGAGTATGAAGCCGCCCAAAGTTGCCTCTGGGGGAACTAAAATTGATTTTGGTGCTTTCCTTGCACCTATGGTTTTGCCTGGTGATTACATCATTCAATTGAAAGTTGGGGATTCAACTTATACATCAAAAGTGAAACTGGTACATGATGCAACGGATAAAAATTTTACGTTGGAAGACAGAAAGCTGCAACATAAAACAGCGATGGAAGTGTATAAAATGCATGAACAATTAGCGGATGTTGTAGATACCATTAATGCAAAACAAAAATTGATAAAGGACAATCTTAGCAAAGTAAAGGACTCCACCTTGAAAAGAACAATGGTGGCATATAATGATGAGTTGGAAAAATTAAGAGCTGAATGTTTGGCTACCAAGCAAAAATCAATTTTTGCCGATGAAAAAAAGTTACGGGAGGAGATAACAGAATTGTACAGTGGCGTAAGTGGACAGGAAGCCGCCCCATCTAATATGCAGGTGCAAAGAGTTCCTGTGTTGCAGGCGGAACTTAAAAAGAAAGAACAAACCAATCAGCAGATATTGAAAAAGTATGATAAACAAGTAATTGACGGATTAAAGAAAGAAGGGCTGATACCTACGGGAGAAAAAAAAGGCTTCTAATAGTAAAAAAATATATGTATGCAATAGCTATCCTTTAAGGGGTAGCTATTGTTTTTTGCGGCTTACAATTCGTATATTCATCATCCTAATTGCTATTGTATGAAATGAGGAATAAAAAAAGTATTCATTAAATTCTTACAGTAATGAATTTTTTTTATGACGAATTACATGTGGCAAATAGCTAAAACAAAAATGACACATGAAAAAATTAATTTTACTGTTAATTACAACAGGTCTTGCAACAAACATTTTTGCACAAAAAACAAAACCTGTAACAACTCCTGTTACTACTTCTGCAACGAAAGAAGATGAATTATTAAAAAGCCAGAAATATCGTTTGATTGGTCCTTTTCGGGGTGGCCGCAGTGCTGCGGTTGCCGGTAGTTATAAAAATAAAAACACATTTTATTTTGGTGCCACCGGCGGTGGGGTTTGGAAAACTACCGATGCTGGTAACAACTGGATGAATATCTCTGATAAATTTTTCGGCAGCTCCATTGGTGCAGTAGCTGTTGCTCCAGGCGATGAAACAGTAATATATGTTGGGGAAGGTGAAAATACCATGCGGGGAAATGTAAGTGAAGGATTGGGTGGTATGTGGAGAAGCGATGATGGCGGAAAGAGCTGGAAGAATATTGGTTTGAAAGATGGGCGCCATATTATCCGTGTGATAGTGCATCCAAAAAATCCTGATATAGCATGGGTAGCAGTAGTAGGCCACTTATTTGGACCTAATGAAGAAAGAGGTGTATTTAAAACAACCGATGGTGGAAAAACATGGAAGAAAACTTTATACATCAACAATCAAACAGGTTGTAGTGATTTAGTGATGGAACCCGGCAATCCCAATGTTTTTTATGCTGGTATGTGGAGAGTAATAAGAACACCACATAGTTTAGAAAGTGGTGGAGATGGAAGTGGCATGTACAAAAGCACTGACGGTGGGGAAACATGGACAAATATCTCCACCAAAAAGGGGTTGCCTAAAGGCACCTGGGGAATTGTTGGTGTTGCAGTAGCACCATCCAATACAGATAAAATATTTTGTATTGTAGAAAATAAAGACGGCGGCTTGTATATGAGTCCGGATGCAGGAGAAACATGGACCTTAATGAGTAGTGATAATAATATCCGTCAGCGGGCATGGTATTATACCAAAGTATATGTAGACCCTCAAAATGAAAATAAAGTGTACTGCCCCAATGTAAACTTTATGGTGAGTACTGATGGAGGAAGAACATTTCGCAGTATAAATACACCACATGGTGATCATCATGATTTGTGGATCGATCCCGAAGATGGCAATAGAATGGTTGTAGCAGATGATGGTGGTGCACAAGTTTCGTTTGATGCAGGCACAAACTGGAGCACCTATTTAAATCAGCCTACAGCACAGGTATATAGAGTAAGTACAGATAATGCTTTCCCGTATAGAATATTATCAGGCCAACAGGACAATACAGCATTTCGTATTCGAAGCCGTACATATGGTGCTGCAATAACCGCTACAGATATGGAAGTAGCAGCGGGAAGTGAAAGTGGTTATGTAGTGGCAGACCCCAACAATCCAGACATTACTTATGGAGGAAATTATATGGGTATGTTGCAACGACTGGATCATAGAACAGGAGAAAGTCGTTTAATAAATGTATGGCCGGTTGATAATATGGGTGCAGGTGCAGAAGCGGCTAAGTATCGTTTTCAATGGAATTATCCGATATTCTTTTCACCACATAATCCTAAACGATTGTATGCTGCCGGAAATCATTTATTCGTAACAGAAGATGAAGGAAAGAGTTGGGAAAAAATTAGTCCCGATCTTACTACAAATGATAGAACCAAGCAAGCATCAAGTGGTGGGCCGATCACTAAAGACAATACAAGTGTTGAATATTATTGTACCATTTTTACCACTACCGAATCATGGGTAGAGAAAGATTTGCTTTGGGCTGGTAGTGATGATGGTTTGATACATGTAAGTAAAGACGGCGGCAAAAATTGGGAGAATGTAACACCAAAGGATTGTCCGCCCCAAATAATGTGGAATTGTGTAGAGCCAGATCCTTTTAAAAAAGGGACAGCTTATTTTGCCGGTACAAGATATAAGCTGGATGATTTTGCTCCCTACATTTACAAAACAGAAGACTATGGTAAAACATGGAAGAAGATCACCAACGGAATTCCATCATTGCATTTTACAAGGGCAGTAAGAGCCGATAGAAAAAGAGCAGATCTATTATATGCAGGTACAGAATATGGAATGTACATTTCGTATGATGGTGGTAGCAACTGGAAAAGCTTTCAGTTAAATTTACCAATAGTGCCTATTACAGACCTCACTATTAAAAACAATGATCTGATCATTGGTACACAAGGCCGCAGTATTTATATTCTGGACGACTTAACTGTAGTGCAGCAGCTAAGCGGAGCAATTGTTGATAAGAATCTTCATGTATTTGATGTTAACCCTGCTTATCGTATGCAAGGTGGGGGAAGAAGATTTGGTGGCGGCGGTGGAGCAGTACGCAACGCCGGAGCTAATCCACCCAATGGTACGGTCATCAATTACTTTTTAAAAGAGGCAACAGATTCTGCGAAAGTGGTTATAGAAGTGATGGATAAGAACAAAAAAACGATCAAAACATTTTCTACTACTTCAAAAGATAATAAGATAGATGTAAATAAAGGAATGAACCAGTTTGTATGGGATATGAATTATCCTGTGGCAGAAAGAGTTGACGGTCTTATTTTATGGAATGGTTTTGTAGGTGGACCGAAAGTTGCACCCGGAGAATATTTTGCTAAACTAAAAGTGGGTAAAGATTCTGCTGAAGTGCCATTTACAATATTGGCTGATCCAAATTATAAGATCACCACTGCCGAACACCAGCAGCAATTTGATTTTTTAATTGCTGTGCGGGATAAATTTTCTGAAGTTATGAAAGGGATTAAAAGTATCAGGGAAGTGCGCCAACAGATGAGTGATTTTAGTGGAAGAGCCGGAAAAGACATGCCAAAAGAAATAAAGACACAGATTGATACGATCAATAAACAAATGACAGCCGTAGAAGAAGCATTACACCAAACCAAAGCAAAAAGCGGACAGGATGTACTGAACTTTCCGATAAGGTTAGATGATAAATTAGCAGGATTGTATGGTGCAGCTTCTGCTGGCCAATCGGCTCCATCTAAACAAGCCAAAGAAGCATATGCGGAACTCGCTGGTTTAATTGACGTACAACTTATCAGGCTAAAGAAAATAATGACAGATGATGTAGGAAAGTTAAATCAACTAATTCATGAAAAGACATTACCAGTGATAGGAGTGAAGAAAGAGTAAACATAGTTTAAAAGAAAAGGGCTTCGATTGAAGCCCTTTTCTTTTATGCAGCAGTGTCTATTTTTTTAACCCGTTCCTTCATCAAAGCAATTGCTTCTTCCTTGCTTGAAAAAGTATTGTCAATATTCACCAGGTTGTCGGCTAGTTTATTATAGTTCTTCGTCATTAACCAAATAAAAATATGGAGGTAATGAATACCGTCGAATATTAATGATTTCTTTTCAGCAAATTCACTTTTCATTTTTAAAAATTCACCTGGTATTTCTGTATAATGCATGCCCGGACGAAGATGATGTACCGTATGGTAGCCATCGTTCCAGCACATTTTGTTGTAAGGAGTGTTAATGCAATTAATAGCACTGGTAAAATTATCTTCGGTATTATTCTTATCAATAAAAGAATGTTGCGCCCAGTTGCCCAGCATCATCACTATCCGTGCAAATACAAACGGAATGATGAATATCCAGAGTGTAGCTTGCAGATTTACGAAACACATCGCTACGCAAAACGCATAAAAAGTTAATTCTCCGTAAGTAAGGCGCATATACAACTTCTTTCTCTTGCGGTTGAAGAGGTACATAAAAGTATCTACAAAGCCCATCACCAAAAATCGTCCTACATATTTCAAAAAGTCCGGAAGGCTGTCTCTTCTGTACTTCATGGTACTACTTGCATCATCTTCCTGGTTGTTTTCTACATGGTGCATGGCCATATGGTGTACAAAATATGTTTCGGGAGTATGACCGAAGAATGGACACACAAACCAGATAGTATAATGATAAAGCCAGGTATATTCTTTTTTAAACAATTTGCGGTGACTGATACAATGTAACATCAATCCAAATCGTCCTTTGAAATACATTTGCGAAACATAGAAATAGGGGATGTATAAAAGCCACCAATACCCACCCTGTAATAAAGGAGTATATAATATTATTGCCACCGGAATTACAAGCAGATGGATAGCCGTAAGCAGATGTATGAACGGAAGATCCCGTTTATCATTTATGTATTTCAACCAAAAACGTTCGTACCAGCTAAAACTTTCGGGTTCCTTATATACAGGATCAGTAAGAGTTGTCAGTGCCTTCATGTAATTCGCTTAAATTGTTCTATACCAGGTAAATCGCCGCTGAAAACTATAGTCTGTACCAGAAATATAGGTGGTCTTGGCGGCGTAAAATTAAGGCATTCCGGCTAATTTGTACCTGATTGTTGTCATGGTTTAACGATAAACGTCTGTAAATCAATATATGTTACACATAATTTGTGTTCTTGTAAACGTTTTCGCTGATGGACGGCTATAGACTACAATATCTCTGGTATAATTACTCATCCAATAATCCCGGTCTTCTTTCTTTTGTCCGTAAAATGGATTGCTCGTGTCGCCATTCTTCAATTTTTTTATGATCGCCACTCATTAATATATCGGGCACTCTCCAGCCACGGAATTCTACAGGCCGGGTATACACAGGAGGTGCTAATAAATTATCCTGGAATGAATCGGTAAGAGCTGATGTTTCATCATTTAATACTCCGGGCAATAGGCGACCGATTGCATCCACCAAAATAGCGGCGGGTAATTCGCCACCACTTAATACATAATCGCCAATTGAAATTTCTTTTGTTACAAAATGTTCCCTTATTCTTTCATCAATGCCTTTGTAGTGACCACAAATCAATAGAAGATTTTCTTTTAGCGATAAACTGTTTGCCGCTTTTTGGTTAAATAATTCACCATCGGGAGTTAGAAAAATTATTTCGTCAAACTTTCTGTCTTTTGATAACTCTTCTATTGCTTTCGCTAGCGGCTCACACATCATCAACATACCAGCGCCACCGCCGAACTGGTAATCATCCACCATCCCATATTCGTTGATGGCCCATTTACGCAGCTGGTGAACTTTTACGGTCAATAATCCTTTCTCCTGTGCCCTTTTCATAATGCTATGTG
>LNFM01015301.1_pt1 | contig 19541 bp, 20 predicted proteins | sample 596031 | NCBI WGS metagenome assembly LNFM01 (sample SAMN04254537, study PRJNA301005) | activated carbon metagenome | isolation source: dual media filters at the Ann Arbor, Michigan drinking water treatment plant | place: USA: Ann Arbor | reverse complement strand
AGAGGTCCAGCGCCTCGGCCACGTAGAACGGGCCGTAGCCGATCCACACCACGGTGGCGATCTTCATCTGGGTGGGCGCCTGGGCGAACGAGGAGAAAGCGGCCAGCGAGAGGGCCAGGCCCAGGGCCGGCTTGAAGAAGTGGTTGCGCCGGCTGGACAGGGTGGGGGCAGAGGATTTCATCAGGGGCTCCATGGGTTGAGAGGACGCGCAGGAAGAAGCGATCAAGTGATCGTTCTCCCGGGCTTTTGTCCCTCCGTGGAGCCTGCGATGAGGCCGGCACACTCTCGGACCAGACACCGCTCAATGCGGTCGGAACCCTAGTGCACCTGTGTGCTGAGCAGTCGTTTGGGCGGACCCTGGATCGCTCTTCTTGCGCCAAGTTCATGAGCAGAAAGCGTGCCAGGTGTTATGGCGCGCCCGACGCCCGTCTTGCACCAAAAGCAGCCGCTACATGCCGATTCAGCGGCGCTGCGCCGCCTTGGCTTGCCCCGTGTTGGTGCGGTTGGCACGGGCCTTGGGTGCGGCGGCGGGTTCCGCCGGCGAGTCCGTGGCCTCGGGCGGCAGCAAGGGCACAAAGGGAGCCCGGGCGTCCTCGGCCAGGCCCTGGGTCAGGGCTTCGAGGATCTCGATCAGCTGGTGACGCTGGGTGAGGGACAAGGGCGACAGTAGCCGCTGGTAAGCCTGCTCGGCCGGACCACGCGCCTGCTGGTGCAGCTTTTTGCCGGCCGGTGTGAGTACCACGGCCATCTGGCGCCTGCTGTGTTCGGCCATGCGCCGCTCGATCAGCCCGCGCTCTTCGAGCCCCTTGCAAACCCGCATGATGGTGACCTTGTCGAAAGCCAGGGCGCGCGCCAGTCGGGTCTGGTCGAGACCCGGTTCGTTGGCCAGCACGGTGAGCACCCCGTACTGCGCCGGCGTGAGCCCCACGCTGGCGCAGGCGTTCTCGAACACCGCCGCAGAAATCTGGTGGGTGCGGCGCAGCAGGAAGCCCGGGCGCTGGTACAGGTCTTTCAGGGTCATGAACGTCTCAAAACTCGGGATTCTACGAATGGTGCACCACCGCTCGTCACTTTCATAATGGTTCGCATGCTAACGATAGGAGTCACCCGATGACACGCTCGCAAACCCTCGCCAGCCGCGCTCGACGCAGCCTGCTCGCTTTGGCGGTGCTCGCCGGCACCGGCCTGACCCAGGCCCAGACCACGGATGCGCCGCTGCGTCTCATCGTGCCCTTCACCCCCGGAACCGGTATCGACCTGATCGCCCGCACCATCGGCCCCAAGCTGTCCGAGCGCCTGAAGCGCCCGGTGGTGGTGGACAACCGGGCCGGAGCCTCGGGCAACATCGGCACCGAAGCCGTGGTGCGCGCCGCACCCGATGGCAACACCTTGCTGGTGAGCGTGAACACCCTGGTGATGAACCGCAGCCTGTACCCGCAAGCGCCGTTCGATCCGCTGCGCGACCTCACCCCGGTGGGTCTCACCAGCTGGGGGCAGCTGATGCTGGTGACGCATCCCAAAACCGGTTTCAAGACCGCCAGCGACCTGGTGGACGCGGCACGCAAGGCCCCTGGCAAGCTCAATTACGCCTCGCCAGGCGTGGGCACGCCGCACCACCTGTCGATGGAGCTGTTCAAGAACACCAGCAAGAGCTTCATCACCCACATCCCCTACCGCGGCACCGGCCCGGCACTCACCGACCTGCTGGTGTTCCTGCCGATCCACGTGGCGCTGCCGCAGATCCGCAGCGGGCGGCTGGTGGCGCTGGCCATCGGCAGCGACAAGCGCCACGCCTTGCTGCCTGACGTGCCCACACTCGCCGAGTCGCGCACTGGCGATGTGAACGTGGACATGTGGTACGGCGTCTTCGCTCCCAAAGGCATGGCGCCGGCCATGGTGACCATGCTCAACCGCGAGATCAATGCCATCCTGGCCAGCGACGAGGTGAAGAAGGCCTTTTCCGGTCAGGGCATGGACCCGAGCACCGGCACCCCCGAGGCGTTTGGGCAACTGGTCCAGAAAGATGCCGAGCGTTGGGAAGCCCTGATCAAGGCGCAAAACATCAAGGCTGAATGAGCATGGACGAGCAACCCGCGATCGCGGTGGTGGGTGGCGGCATTGCCGGGCTGGCGTTTGCCCTGGCGCTGCACCAGCGCGGCATCGCCTGCGATGTGTACGAAGGCGTGGCCGAGGTCAAGGAACTGGGCGTGGGCATCACGCTGCTGCCGCACGCCATGCGGGAACTCACGGCGCTGGGCCTGCTGCCGCAGCTGGAGGCTGTGGGCATCGAGAACCGCGAGAGCGTTTTTTTCAACCGTTTCGGCCAGCGCGTGTACGGCGAGGCGCGTGGGCGCCATGCAGGCTACGAGCTGCCCGAGCTGGGCATTCACCGCGGCAAGCTGCACCGCATCCTGTTTGAAGCAGCGCTGGAGCGCCTCGGGCCGCAGCATGTGCACACCGGGCACCGCTGCACCGCCATCGACCAGGACGATGACGGCGTCACGCTCCAGTTTGCCGACAACGTCGAAGGGCCTGTGGCGCCGGTGCGCGCACCGTGGGTGGTGGCCTGCGATGGCGTGAACTCGGCCATCCGCAAACACTTCCACCCGCATGACCAGGTTTGCTACGCCGGCATCAACACCTGGCGCGGCACCTCGGTGCACAAACCCATTCTGGGCGGCAAGACCTACAACACCGGCAAGATGGTGATCTACCCCATCGTGGACAACGTGGACGGGCAGGGCAACCAGCTCATCAACTGGGTGGCCGAGATCCGCGACAGCGAAGCGCGCATGAACGACTGGAACCGCCCGGGCCGCACGGAGGACTTTCTGCCCACCTTCGCCGACTGGCGATTCGACTGGCTCGACGTGCCCGCGCTGATCACCTCGGCCGAACACGTGTTCGAGTACCCCATGGTCGACAAGGACCCGCTGCCGCGCTGGAGCTTCGATCGCGTCACCCTCATGGGCGACGCCGCCCACCCGATGTACCCACGCGGCTCCAACGGATCGGCCCAGGCCCTGATCGATGCCCGCACGCTGGCCGACGAGATCGCCAACGAACACGGCGCCGACGGTGACCTGAAGGCCGCCTTGCAGCGTTACCAGGCCGCCCGCCTGCCGGCCACCGCCCGCGTGGTTGAAACCAACCGCACCTTGCCGCCGGACTTCATCATCATGAAGGCCGACGAACTCAGCGGCGGCAAGCCTTTCAACAACATCGACGAGCTGATCAGCCAGGACGAGCTGCGCGCCATTTCAGACAACTACAAGCAGATCGCGGGCTTCGCGCTGAAGGCCTGATCGCAGGCGCAGCACGGACGGTGTGGGGGGTATCCGACAAAACGGACGCCTCGACATGGCCCAGGCGCGTGCGCTGTTGAAGCCTTTTCGGCGCATGCACGCAGCCTCGCAGTTCGAGGGCAGCGGCATCGGCCTGAGCATGGTGCAGCGCATCGTTCAGCATCACGGCGGTGAGGTGCGCGTGCGCAGCCAGTCCGGAGTGGGCACGGTGGCCGAGTTCACGCTGGATCCGAAGGCCTGAGCCGACCAGTCTTGGCGATGGTGCGGCGTGGGCTGCGTGCGTTATCGAACAGACCCCGGCGCGAGGAACTGAGAAGGTGGATCCGTCGGACACGGTGTGTGCGGGTTCTCCTGCACCGCGTCCTGAAGGATCGCCACGTGATGAATGCACTGTTGCAGCCGGAGCCGCCGTGCGTCGGGCGTCAACCCTGGGGCTTGCGCAAGGTGGCTGCAGGGGGCGTGTTGTTTGGCCAGGGGGAGCGATTCCAGGGCATATACGCGGTGCGCAGCGGAACGCTCAAGTCGGTGTTCGTGTTTGCCGACGGACGTGAACAGGTGTGCGCCTTTCCCATGACTGGCGACCTGGTCGGGCTGGACGGCGTGGTCGATGGCGCCCATGGCACCACCATGACAGCGCTGGAAGACACCCATGTCGGGCTCATGGACTGGCGGTCCTGGACCCAGATCGCGCCGTGCGATACCGGTCCGCTGCAGCACGTGATGGAGCTCATGGCCCGTGACGTTCGGCGTGGCCACCAGTTGCATGCCTTGCTCGGACGCGCCAACGCGCAAGAGCGGCTGGCCATGTTTCTTCTGGACCAGTCGCAGCGCTGGCGCGCACAGGGATGCTCTCCCTGCGACTTTCAGTTGCGCATGTCGCGTGCCGAGATCGGCAGCTTTCTTTGCATGTCGATGGAAACGGTGAGTCGCACCTTCTCGGGCATGCAGCGCAAGGGCTGGCTGCGGGTGGACAAGCGCCGCGTCATCCTGGCGGATGTGGGTGGGCTCTCGCGCCGTTTCGGCGCGCTTTCCTGAGCGCGCCGACCGCCGACCCGGCTCGCCTGTTCTGTATGTCAACACATGGGCACAGGCCTGAAGCGCTTGCAGCATCGAGGGGTGCGTCTGATGTTGCCGGTGCGCCCGGGCCACTCTCGGGCTCGAACGCGCATCCGCCTTCCAGGTCGCTGCGCGTGCTCACCGTCAACATCCACAAAGGCTATGACGTGTTCAACAGCCGCTTTGTGCTGCACGAGCTGCGGGAGGCGGTGCGCGCGGTGCAAAGCGACCTGGTGTTCCTGCAAGAGGTCCAGGGCGGCAGCGCTGGGCGCCGCGCGGCTTCGGTGGGCGCGCAATACGAGTTCCTGGCCGATGCGATCTGGCCCGAGCACGCTTACGGGCGCAACGCGGTGGCCGAGGGCCTCGACCACGGCAACGCGGTGCTCTCGCGCTTTCCGGTGCTGCGCAGCCACAACCACGACATGTCGCTGCCCGGCGTGGAGCCGCGCGGCCTGCTGCACTGCGTACTCGCCCTGCCCGACGGCTTTCCCGCGCTGCACGTGATGTGTGTGCACCTGGGGCTGAGCGAATCGCACCGGCGCCACCAGCTTGCGCGGCTGTGTGCAACCGTGCAGCAGGAAGTGCCCGCGGATGCGCCGCTGGTGGTGGCCGGCGACTTCAACGACTGGCGCTCACGCGCCGACGAACAGTTGGCGCCCTGCGGCCTGCATGAGGTGTTTCGCCAGGCCCACGGGCAGCACGCGCGCAGTTTCCCCGCGCGTTGGCCGCTGTTGCGGCTGGACCGTGTCTATGTGCGCGGCGTGTTGTCTGCGATGCCGCTGCCCATGCCGAGGCGGCCCTGGGCGCAGCTGTCCGACCACGCGCCGCTGGCGGCCGAAATCGACGTGGGGAGGACCACATGAATTCGCGCTGGGTACCGGGCAACCGCATCACGCTGCTGGAGAACGGCGAGGGCTACTACCCGCGCGTGTTCGAGGTCATCGCGGCGGCCGAGCGCGAGGTGCTGCTGGAGACCTTCATCCTGTTCGACGACAAGGTCGGGCGGCAGCTGCAGCAGGCCCTGCTGGCGGCCGCGGGTCGCGGTGCCACGGTGCACGTGCTGGTCGATGGCTGGGGCTCGCCCGACCTGTCTGCCTCGTTCACCCAGCCGCTGATGGACGCCGGTGTGCACCTGCGCAGTTTCGAGCCAGCGCGCTGGCTCTTCGGCGCGCGCATCAACCTGCTGCGCCGCATGCACCACAAGCTGGTGGTGGTGGACGGCCAGCGCGCCTTCGTGGGTGGCATCAATTATTCGATCGACCACCTCGAAGAGTTTGGTTTGCAGGCCAAGCAGGACTACGCGGTCGAGGTTGAAGGCCCGCTGGTGGGGCAGATCCAGGCCTTCTGCCGCGCCAACCTGCAGGCGCCGCATCCCGCGCGCAGTCAGTGGCTCCAGCGCTGGCGCGCCAGCCGGGCTCGTGATGGTTTCCAGGATGCGCACGAAGGCGGCGCAGTGGCCGCCTTCGTCACGCGCGACAACGACATGCACCGCACCGATATCGAACGCCACTACCGCGCCGCGGTGCGCAGCGCACACCAGCGCATCCTGATCGCAAACGCCTATTTTTTCCCGGGCTACCGCTTGCTGCGCGACCTGCGCCGCGCGGCGCGTCGCGGTGTGCAGGTCGACCTCGTGGTGCAAGGCCACCCGGACCAGCCGTGGGTGAAGCGCGCCACCGATCTGCTTTACCGGCATCTGCTGCGCGCCGGCGTGAACGTGTTCGAGTACAACGAGCGCCCGCTGCACGGCAAGGTGGCGGTGATCGACGACATCTGGGCCACGGTGGGCTCCAGCAACCTCGATCCGACCAGCCTCAGCCTGAACCTGGAAGCCAACGTGGTGGTGCGCGACGCCGCCTTTGCCCGGCACCTGCGCGAGCGCATCGACCACCTCATGGTGCAAAGCTGTGAACGGGTCGAGCGAGCGGCTGTGGGGCGGCTGCACTCCGCCTGGATCGCTGTGCGCACCATGGTGGTGTTTCATGCGCTGCGGCGTTTTCCGGTCTGGGCTTCCAGAGCTTCGGTGCGCCAGCCGAAGGTCGTGCCCATGGTCAGCGAGGGCTCATGACGCGATTCACGCACCAGACCTGGTTGTGGTTCAGGCGCATTGCACCGTGGGCGCTGGCCGCTCTGGTACTGATGCTGGTGGCCCGGCAGGCGCGCACTGTGGACTGGCCCGGGGTGTGGCTTGCGCTGCAGGCGCTGTCGATCGTCCAAGGACTCACGGCGACGGGCCTGGCCTTGCTGAGCTACGGGCTGGTGGCCAGCTTCGATCTGGTCGGACGCCGTCTCACCGGCCACCAGCTCCCGGTCCCGCGCACGCTCCGCATTGCCGCCATCTGCTATGCGTTCAACCTCAACTTCGGCGCGCTCGTGGGAGGTTTCGGCTTGCGGCTGCGGCTCTATCTGCGTGGGGGTCTCCCGGCGTCGACGGTAGCGCAGGTGATCGCGCACAGCATGGTGACCAACTGGCTGGGCTACTTGTGGGTGGCGGGTGCGGTGCTGCTCATCGCGCCGCCACAGTTGCCCGGGTCGTGGCCGCTGAACGTTCCGGGGTTGCGGGCCATCGGCGGTGTGATGGTGGCGCTGGCACTGGTCTACCTGGCGTTGTGCACCGTGTCACAGCAGCGCGAGCTGGGCTGGCGTGGGCACACGCTGGCCTTGCCAGGCGCGCGTTTGGCCTGGCTGCAGGCGCTGCTGGGGGGCGCGAGCTGGCTGCTGATCGGCGCGATCGCGTGGAGCCTGTTCGGCGGGCGGGTGGATTACCCCACGGTGCTCGGTGCGCTGCTGCTCGCTGCGGTGGCCGGTGTGCTCACACACGTGCCGGCCGGTCTGGGCGTGCTGGAGGCGGTGCTTGTCGCCACGCTGGGCCATGCGTTGCCTGCCACCGATGTGCTGGCCACAGTGCTGGCCTACCGCGCAGCTTATTACCTGTTGCCGCTGGCCTTGGCCCTGCCGGCGTATGCGTGGAGCGAGGCAGCTGCGCCGCCGCGCGCCAGCAAAGCAGGTTGGGCGAAGGGGTGAAGAAACTCAAGCCATGCCGTTGCGGCTGGCCAACTCGACGAACAAGGCCGAGTGGTCGAGATCGGCCAGCCCATGATCGACCGACTGGGCGTAGAGCTGCTCGAACAGTGAGGTGATGGGTGCATCGAAGCCGATCTCGGTGGCCGTGGCCAGCGCGTTGCGCATGTCTTTGAGTTGCACCGCCACCGCGCCACGTTTGGCGAAGTCGCGTTCGATCATGCGCTGGCCATGCACCTGCAGGATGCGGCTGTCTGCAAAGCCGCCTGTGATGGCCTGCTTGACTCTGGCCATGTCGGCGCCGCCTTTCTCGCACAGCAGAAGTGCTTCGGCCACTGCGCCGATGGTGATGCCCACGATCATCTGGTTGGCCAGCTTGGCCAGTTGGCCCGTGCCGTGCGAGCCCACGTGCACCGGGCGGCCCAGCAGCTCGAACAGCGGGCGCGCGCGCTCGAATTCGGCCGGCTTGCCGCCCACCATGATGGCCAGCGTGCCGGCCTCGGCGCCCACGGTGCCTCCCGACACCGGCGCGTCCAGGTGGTGCATGCCGGCAGCGGCCAGTCGGGCAGCGTGGTCGCGCGCTTGACGAGGCTGGATCGATGACATGTCCACCACCACGCTGCCCGGGCGCAAGCCGCCCATCGTGCCCTGGTGGAACAGCACATCTTCCACCACGTCGCCGTTGTCCAGCAGTGTGATCACGAAGTCGGCCTGAGTCACCGCCGCGGCCGGCGTGTCGCACACGCGCGCGCCGAAGGCCTGCAGGCGCTCGGCCTTGCTGCGCGAGCGGTTCCAGACGCTGACGGTGCAGCCGGCTTCGCACAGGCGGCGGGCCATGGGAAACCCCATCATGCCAATGCCGAGCACGGCCACTTGCAAGGAGGAGGCGGAGGGGGTGGGGGCGGTGGTGGTGTTCACGTGTGTGGCAGAAAAAACGGTTCCCGGACAAGCCGGGAACCGCGCTGAAGTGGATCAAGCCGCTGGGCTGTCGAGAACCACGGCGTTGTGGGTGGAGGACCGCCGCTTGCGGGTGGCGGGCGATGACGGGGTGCGCGCCCGGTCTGCAAACTGGGCGCCAAGTTGGGTGCTGGCGTGACCGCTGTGCTGCTGCATGAGGCGCTCGGCCAGCTTCACGTCGCCACGCTCCACCGCCCGGGCGATGGCTTCATGCTCGTCCCACACGGGCTCGCGCAACATCGCGGACTGCAGGGCCGCGCCCATGGCCCGGCGAATGTGGTGCCAGTGCAGCAGGGCGCTCTGTTCGATCAGCGGATTTTGTGCAGCGCGGTAGAGCGCGGTGTGAAACGCGAGGTCGGCATCGATCATGGCCTTGATGTCGCCACGCTTCACGGCGGCTCGTCCGGTGGCCAGCAAGGCAGCGTCCAGCGGTGTGCGGCGTTGCGCGGCCAGGCGAACGGCCAGCGCGTCGAGCGCGCCGCGCACCTCGTACACCTGCTCTATCCACTGTGCGTCGATGGGTGTGACCTGCAGTCCGCGGCAGCGTCCTGCCGGGCCATTGCACACCGGGGCGTCCTGCACAAAACCGTCTTTCTTGAGCAGGCGCAGCGCCTGCATGACCGGCTGGCGAGACACCGCGAGTTGTTCGGCCAGCTCCTCCTGCGTGATGCGCTGGCCCGGCTTGAGCGTTCCGGCGCTGATCGCGTCGAGCAGCGCGCGGTACACCTGCTCGACCAGGTCGGGCGCGGATTCCAGCTTGATCAATTGGGCGGGCATGGACGCTTGATTAAAGTTTGTATACAGAATACACATTTTCAAAGAGCCCGTCACGGCGATCTGAAAACAACCCCCATGACACAATGCGCGACCATGGAAAAAACACCTTCGACCGACCCCGCCTGGCTGGACCGCGAGTACAACAACCGCGCCCTGGTGCCCGATCACGCTGCGCACTTCGAGCGTTGGGCGCAGACCTCGAAGCAGGCCCGCCAGAGCAGCCGCCCGCTGCTCGACGTGAGCTATGGACACGGCCCCGGCGAGACGCTGGACATTTTTCCCGCACCGCGCAAACCAGGCACGCCGCTGTCTCCGGTGATGGTGTTCATCCACGGTGGTTACTGGCGCAGCCTGGACAAATCCGATCATTCGTTCATCGCCCCGGCGTTCACGAAACTCGGCGCTTGTGTGGTGATGCCCAACTACGCGCTGTGCCCCGCGGTCACCATCCCGGACATCGTCATGCAGATGGTGCAGGCCCTGGCCTGGACCTACCGCCACATTGCTGCGCACGGTGGCGATCCGCACCGCATCACGGTGGTGGGCCATTCGGCCGGTGGGCACCTGGCCACCATGATGCTGGCCTGTGAATGGGCGCGTGTGGGCGACGACCTGCCTGATTCGCTGGTGAAGAATGCGCTGTCGATTTCGGGCCTGTACGATCTGGAGCCGGTGCGGCTCACGCCGTTTGTGCAGCCATCATTGAATCTGACGTCGGCGCAGGTGAAGAAAGCCAGCCCGGCTCTGTTGCCGGCGCCGCTGCTGCGTGAGGGTCGTGGTCAGTTGTCTGCTGTGGCAGGTGGTGACGAGAGCAGTGAGTTTTTGCGCCACAACCGCCTCATTCAGCAGGCGTGGGGGTCAACGGTGGTGCCGGTGTGCGAGGCCCTGCCGGGGCTCAACCACTTCAGCATTGTTGAAGCCTTGGCACAACCCAAGCACCGGCTGCATGGGTTGGCTCGGGATCTGCTCGGGGTTTGACCAAGCAGATCCCCAGCGGCTGCGCGGGCGCCACTTCAGATCGTTGCGTTGTGGCGCTTTGCGCAGCGAAATAAAGGAGGAGGCGGCACCAGCCGCCGGGGGACATTCGCGGAGCAGAGCGCCGCAGCGCAACGATCCCGCGAGGTTCGGGCCAAAAATGGCAACGAGAGAAGTTACTCGCCTTCGAGCTTCAACATGCTGGCTCCGTCGCCCAACGACAGCAGACCAGCCTTGGCATAGATGCCCAGCTTGGCCCGCGTATCGGTGATATCCAGGTTGCGCATGGTCAGTTGGCCAATTCGGTCCAGCGGCGTGAACGGAGCGTCTTCCACCTTCTCCATGCTCAGGCGCTCGGGAGCATAGGTCAGGTTGGCGCTCTCGGTGTTCATGATCGAGTAGTCGTTGCCGCGGCGCAGCTCGATGGTCACCTCGCCGGTGATGGCTCGTGCCACCCAGCGTTGAGCCGTTTCGCGCAGCATGATGGACTGCGGATCGAACCAGCGGCCCTGGTAGAGCAGGCGACCCAGGCGCAGACCGTTGATGCGGTACTGCTCGATCGTGTCTTCGTTGTGTATGCCGGTGACCAGGCGCTCGTAGGCAATGTGCAGCAGCGCAAGACCCGGGGCCTCGTAGATGCCGCGGCTCTTGGCTTCAATGATCCGGTTCTCGATCTGGTCGCTCATCCCAAGGCCGTGGCGGCCGCCGATCTCGTTGGCCTTGAGGATCAGGTCGACCGGGCTGGCGAAGGTCTCGCCGTTGAGCGCCACGGGCTGGCCTTCTTCAAAGCGCACCGACACCGTCTCGCGCTTGACCACCACCTCGTCCTTCCAGAATGCCACGCCCATGATGGGGTTGACTATTGCGATGCCGCTGCTGAGGTGCTCGAGGTCTTTCGCTTCGTGCGTGGCGCCGAGCATGTTGCTGTCGGTGCTGTAGGCCTTCTCGGCGCTCATCTTGTAGCCAAAGCCGTTGGCCGTCATGAAGGCGCTCATCTCGGCGCGGCCACCCAGCTCGTCGATGAACAACTGGTCGAGCCAGGGCTTGTAGATCTTCAGGCTGGGGTTGGTCAGCAGGCCGTAGCGGTAGAAGCGCTCGATGTCGTTGCCTTTGTAGGTGCTGCCGTCGCCCCAGATGTTGACGTCGTCTTCCTTCATCGCAGCCACCAGCATGGTGCCGGTGACGGCACGGCCCAGCGGCGTGGTGTTGAAGTAGGTCACGCCAGCCGTGCTGATGTGAAAGGCGCCGCACTGCAGCGCGGCAATGCCTTCGTGCGCCAGCTGGGTGCGGCAGTCGATCAGGCGCGCTTTTTCGGCGCCGTACTGCATGGCCTTGCGCGGGATCTCGTCGTAGTCCGGTTCGTCGGGCTGGCCGAGGTTGGCGGTGTAGGCGTAGGGGATCGCGCCCTTTTGTTTCATCCACAGCAGCGCTGCCGAGGTGTCGAGGCCGCCGGAGAAGGCGATACCGACCTTTTGCTGGGTGGGGAGGTTCTGGAGGATGGTGGCCATGGAGGTTCAGCCGAAATGGCAGATGTAGTGGTAGGGCTCGGTCACGCGGATGTCGAAGCTGCTGTTGCCGGGCACGCTGAATTTGTCTCCAGGGCCGGACTTGAGCCAGGCGTCGGTGCCAGCCAGTTTGTATTCGCAACCACCGGCCACGCATTCCATGATTTCGGGTGCGCCGGTGTTGAAGGTGAGGGTGGCGGGCAGCACCACGCCGACCGATTTTTTCGTGCCGTCGGCCGGCTGACGCACTTGCCGTCGAAGTACACGCTGGCCTGGGTGTTGACGGTGACGCCGTCGAATTGGGTGGTGCTCATGGTGTTGGGGTGTGGTGCTGGGACAAAAGGCGAAACCGAAAGAAGACGCGCGATTTTAGGCCGCGAGGTTGCGGCGGTTGCCCGTGGTCAGATGCGTGCTTGCCAGGCCGTGGCGTCAAAACCCACGGTGATGCCGTCGGTCCACTGCACGACCGGACGCTTGATCACGCTGGGGTTGGCCAGCGCCACAGCTCGGGCGCTGGTTGCGCCGGTGACACCGGCCCGCACGGCCTCGTCCAGCTGGCGCCAGGTTGTGCCCTTGCGGTTGATGACGCTCTCCCATCCCAAGGCGGCGAGCCAGCGGTCCAGCTCAGCCTCGGGCACGCCCTGTTTCTTGAAATCGTGAAAGTGGTGTTCGACACCGTGTTCGGTCAGCCAGGCGCGGGCCTTTTTGACGGTGTCGCAGTTGGGGATGCCGTAGACGTTGATCATGGGAAGGGATTGTCGGCGATGGAGACAAAGGTCGTGGACCCGATGGGACAATCCAGCCATGCTCAACATCCCATTGCCTCCGCATCCCACCACGCTGTCCGAGTGGCTCGCCCACGCAGAACGCCTGCACCCGGTCACCATCGACATGGGGCTCGAGCGCGTGCAGCGCGTGGCGCAGCGCATGAACCTCGCGCTGACCTGTCCGGTGATCACCGTGGCCGGCACCAACGGCAAAGGCAGCACTTGCGCCATGCTGGAGGCGGTGTACACCCAGTCGGGCTACCGCACCGGGGTCTACACCTCGCCGCACCTGGTGCATTTTGAAGAGCGCTGCCGCATCGCCGGTGAGCCGGTGCCCACGAACGATTTGCTGCCGGCGTTTGCCGAGGTCGAAGAGGCGCGCAAGGGACAGGGCGGTGACGAAGAGATCAGCCTGAGCTACTTTGAATTCACCACGCTGGCGATCCTGCGCACGCTGTCGCGCGCCGGGCTCGATGTGGCGATCCTTGAAGTGGGCCTGGGAGGGCGGCTGGACGCGGTGAACATCATCGACACCGACTGCGCCGTCATCACCTGCATCGCGCTGGACCACATGGCGCTTCTGGGCAACGACCGTGAGGCCATCGGTTTCGAGAAGGCCGGCATCATGCGCACCGGCCGCCCGGTGGTGGTGAGCGACCCGGTGCCGCCGCAGAGCGTGCTCGACCGCGCGCTCGAGATCGGTGCCGATCTCTGGCGCATCGGCAAAGACTTTCACTTTGCTGGCGATCAGCAGCAGTGGGGTTGGGCCATGCATCCGTCACACGGCGGTCGGCGTTATGCCGGGCTGGCCTACCCGGCGCTGCGCGGCGCCAACCAGCTGGTGAATGCTTCAGGTGTGCTGGGCGCGGTGGAGGCGCTGCGGTCGAAACTGCCCGTGACGGCGCAGGCTGTGCGCAACGGCCTGGCGCTGGTGGAGCTGCCCGGGCGCTTTCAGATCGTGCCCGGCACGCCCACCCTGGTGCTGGACGTGGCGCACAACCCGCATTCGGTGGCGGCGCTCACCGAAAACCTCGATGCCATGGGCTACTACCCCACCACCCACGCCGTCTTCGGCGCCATGGCCGACAAAGACCTGGGCGCCATGGTCGAGCGCATCGCGCCACTCATCGACCGCTGGCACCTGACCGACCTTCCGTTGGCCCGAGCCAGCACCGCCGCTGCGCTGGCCGAGGCGCTCAAGGCCCACCCCGCCACCGCCAAAAGCACGGTGGCGGGCTGCCACGCCAACCCCATGGAGGCCCTGCAGGCGGCGGTGTCCCACGCGGACCCCGCTGATAGAATTGTGGTCTTCGGATCCTTCTTCACTGTGGGGGGTGTTCTGCAGGACGGTGTGCCCCGCTTGTCGGCCAAACACCTCCCTTCCTGATCTCCCCGAGCGAGCTTCTCCGCCTCCCTTTCTGTGTCGCGCCCCTCGCCAGGCCCCATTTGGCGCAATGGTTCCCACCCGAATGTTCAAATCCCGTTCAGGCTCACAGGGCAATCCATCGACACCGCCGCCGCAGAGCATTGACGCCGTGCGCCGCCGTGCGCGCCACCGCCTCATTGGCGCCAGCGTGCTGGTGCTGCTCGGCGTGGTGGGTTTCCCCCTGCTGTTCGACACGCAACCGCGCCCGATTTCGGTCGATATCCCGATCGAGATTCCAGCCAAGAGCACACCTGCACCCGCCGTGAAGCCGCCAGTTGCGGCGGCGGTGGCGCCTCCTGCCATCAAGCCTCCAGCTCCGAGCGTTGAAGCCCGTGAAACCCTGAGTGCACGCGAAGAGGTCGTTGAGGCCTCCGCCCCCCCCAAGCCCACGGTGGAGCCCGCCAAGCCCGCTCCTGCGCCCGCTGACGCCGAACGCGCCCGCGCCTTGCTCGAAGGCAATACCGCCTCTGCACCTGCGGCAACCGCCGCTGCAACGCCGGCCACCGCAGCCGCCGAGCGCCTCGTGGTGCAGGTGGGTGCATTCTCTGAAGAGGCTGGTGCCCGCACCGTGCGCCAGAAACTTGAAGCCGCCGGTCTCAAGACCTACACCCACGTGGCCGAAACATCAGAAGGCCGCCGCATCCGCGTGCGCCTGGGGCCCTACAACAGCCGCGCCGAGGCTGACAAGGCAGCCGCCCGCGTGAAGGCCCTGGGCTTGCCTGCGGCCGTGCTCACGCTGTGACCCCTCAACGGACGACGGCTGCATGGGGTTGACGGATGGTTTGCTGCTGACGGTGTTGTTGCTGTCGGTGTTGCTTGGCGCGTGGCGCGGCCTGGTGTATGAGGTGCTTTCCGTGGCCAGCTGGGTGGCGGCTTTTGTGCTCGCGCAGGCGTATGCCGATGAGGCGGCCTTGATGCTCCCGCTGGACAGCTTGTCGCCTCCATTGCAGCTGGCGGCAGGCTTTCTGGTGGTGTTCATCGCGGTGGCGTTCGCGGGCGGATTGTTCGCCTGGCTGGTCAAAAAATTGGTGGCGTCGGTCGGATTGCGGCCGGTGGACCGGATTCTGGGGAGTGCCTTCGGGCTGGCGCGTGGCGTGGTGATGCTGCTTGCGTTTGCGGTGGTGGTGAGCATGTCGCCTCTGAGGGACGCGGCCTGGTGGCAGGGCTCGGCGGTGGGCGACCTGCTGGTGGCCACGCTGCACACCATCAAGCCCTTGTTACCCGAGCCGGTGGCCCGATATATCGCTTAGAAGAGCTTGAGTTTTTTCAGAGGATCGAAACATGTGTGGAATCGTCGGCGTGGTCAGCAAAACGCCAGTCAACCAGCTGATTTACGACGCCTTGCTGCTGCTGCAGCACCGTGGTCAGGATGCGGCCGGCATCGTCACCCAACAGGGTCGCAAGTTTTTCATGCACAAGGCCAAGGGCATGGTGCGTGACGTGTTCCGCACCCGAAACATGCGCTCGCTGCCTGGTATCTGCGGGCTGGGCCAGGTGCGTTACCCCACGGCAGGCAACGCCTTCAGCGAAGAAGAGGCGCAGCCCTTCTACGTCAATGCGCCGTTCGGTCTGGTGCTGGTGCACAACGGCAACCTGACCAACGCGAAAGCGCTGGCCCAGGAACTCTTTCAAACCGACCATCGCCACGTCAACACCGACAGCGATTCTGAAGTGCTGCTCAATGTGCTCGCGCACGAACTGGAAAAGGTCACACGCGGCATTACCTTGAAACCGGCCGACGTGTTCGCTGCCGTGCGCGGCGTGCACCAGCGGGTCAAGGGCTCGTACGCGGTGGTGGCGCTGATCGCCGGCCACGGCTTGCTGGCGTTCCGCGATCCGTTCGGCATCCGCCCGCTGTGTGTGGGCCACAACGACCAGGGTGGCGTGATGGTCGCCAGCGAATCGGTGGCTCTCGAAGGCAACGGCTTTGAACTGGACCGCGATGTGCTTCCCGGTGAAGCGGTGTTTGTCGACATGGACGGCAAGATGCAGTTCCAGCAGTGCGCCGACAAGGTCAGCCACAACCCCTGCATTTTTGAATACGTGTATCTGGCCCGGCCTGATTCGGTGCTCGACGGCATCTCGGTGTACCAGGCTCGCCTGAACATGGGTGTGACCCTGGCCAAGCGCGTTGTGTCCACCGTGCCACCGAATGAGATTGATGTGGTCATTCCGATCCCGGAATCGTCGCGCCCAAGCGCCATGGAACTGGCGCAACTGCTCGGCCTGCCGTACCGCGAAGGTTTCGTGAAGAACCGCTACGTGGGCCGCACTTTCATCATGCCGGGGCAGGGCGTGCGCAAGAAGTCGGTGCGGCAGAAGCTCAACGTCATTGGCAGCGAGTTCAAGGGCCGCAACGTGCTGCTGGTGGACGACTCCATCGTGCGCGGCACCACCAGCCGCGAGATCGTGCAGATGGCTCGCGACGCCGGCGCTCGCAAGGTGTACCTGGCCAGCGCTGCGCCGCCGGTGCGTTATCCCAACGTCTATGGCATCGACATGCCCACGCCCGACGAACTCGTGGCGCACAACCGCACGGTCGAGGAAGTGCGCGAGAGCATCGGCTGCGACGCATTGATCTACCAGGACGTGGACGCGATGAAGCAGGCCATCGGCTCGCTCAACCCCAAGCTGGCGGGCTTTGACGCCTCGTGTTTCGATGGCGTGTACGTCACCGGTGACATCACGCTGGCCGATATCGCTCGCTTGAACGCCGGGCGCGACACGAGCGAAGAGGGCGAAGAAGACAGCTCCCGCCTTGCGCTTCCCAATGCTCAGATTGCCTGAAGGTCGCCGCCGATGACCCGGAAGAAAACCGACCTGCACCGCGACACGCTGGCTGTGCGCGAAGCCGTGGAGCGCAGCCAGTACGGCGAGAACTCGGAGGCCCTGTACCTCACCAGTGGCTACGTACAACCCAGCGCAGAGGCGGCCGCGCGCCGCTTTGCCGGCGACGAAGAAGGCTTCACCTACGGCCGCTACGGCAACCCCACCGTGGCCAGCTTGGAGCAGCGCCTGGCTGCGCTCGAAGGCGCCGAGGCCTGCATCTCCACCGCCTCGGGCATGTCCGCCATCCTCATGATGTGCATGGGCCTGCTCAAGGCCGGCGACCACGTGGTGTGCTCGCACTCCATGTTCGGCTCCACCATCAAACTGATCGGCACCGACCTGGCCAAGTTCGGCGTCGATTCCACCTTCGTCTCACAGACCGATGTGGCCGCATGGCAGGCTGCGATCAAGCCGACCACCAAGCTGCTGTTTGCTGAAACGCCGACCAACCCGCTCACTGAAGTGTGCGACATCCGCGCGCTGGCCGACATCGCGCACAACGCCGGCGCTCTGCTGTGCCTGGACAACTGCTTTGCCACGCCCGCCCTGCAACTACCGATCCAGTTGGGCGCTGACATCGTCATGCATTCGGGCACCAAGTACCTCGATGGTCAAGGCCGTGTGATGGCGGGTGCCTTGTGCGCCAGCCAGGAACTCGTGACCAAGACCTTCCTGCCGGTGCTCAAGAGTGCCGGCATGACACTCGCGCCATTCAACGCCTGGGTCGTGCTCAAGGGACTGGAAACGTTGGACATCCGAATGCAGGCGCAATCGGCTCGCGCGCTCCAACTCGCGCAGTGGTTGCAAGATCACCCTGCTGTGGCGCGTGTCCACTATCCCGGTCTCGCCAGCCACCCGCAACACGCACTGGCCATGGCACAACAGTCGGGCTCTGGCGGTGCCGTGCTCTCGTTCGAGGTCAAGGCCATTGACGCTGACCAGGCGCGTGCGCGGGCCTTCCATGTGCTGGACTCGCTGCAGGTCATGTCGCTCTCGACCAATCTGGGTGACACCAAGACCCTGCTGGCGCACCCTGCCAGCACCTCGCACGGCCGTCTGACTGAAGCGCAGCGGCAGACCGCCGGCGTGGTGCAAGGCCTGATCCGCGTGGCGGTGGGGCTCGAACATTTACAAGACATCCAGACCGACCTCGACCGCGGACTCCTCACCCTCTGACATGACCACCACCGTCCGCACCCGATTCGCCCCGTCGCCCACCGGTTTCATCCACCTCGGCAACATCCGCTCTGCGTTGTACCCGTGGGCGTTCGCGCGCTCCACCGGCGGCACCTTCATCCTGCGCATCGAAGACACCGACCTCGAACGATCGTCGCAAGCAGCGGTGGACGTGATCATCGAAGGCATGAAGTGGCTGGGCCTGGACCACGACGAAGGCCCGTTCTACCAAATGCAGCGCATGGACCGCTACAAGGCAGTGCTCGCTGACATGGTTGCCTCCGGGCTGGTCTACCCCTGTTACATGAGCGTGGCCGAACTGGACGCGCTGCGCGAAGCACAGATGGCGGCCAAGGACAAGCCGCGCTACGACGGCACCTGGCGGCCCGAGCCCGGCAAGGTGCTGCCCGCCGTGCCCGAAGGGGTGAGGCCCGTGCTGCGCTTCAAGAACCCGCAGGGCGGCGTTGTGGCCTGGGACGACAAGGTCAAGGGCCGTATCGAGATCGCCAACGATGAACTCGACGACCTGGTGATCGCGCGCCCCGACGGAACGCCCACCTACAACTTCTGCGTGGTGGTCGATGACATCGACATGACCATCACCCACGTGATCCGCGGCGACGACCATGTGAACAACACGCCGCGCCAGATCAACATCTTTCGTGCGCTTGGCAAGGAGCCGCCGGTGTATGCCCACCTGCCCACCGTGATGGCTGAAGCGATTGACGAGCAGGGCGAGAAGCACGTTGTGAAGATGTCCAAGCGCAACGGCGCCAAGCCCGTCACGCAGTACCGAGACGAAGGCTATCTGCCCGACGCCATGGTGAACTACCTTGCGCGCCTGGGCTGGAGCCACGGCGACGACGAGATCTTCAGCCGCGCGCAGTTCCTCGAGTGGTTCAACCTCGACCACCTGGGCCGCAGCGCCGCGCAGTTCGACGATGCCAAGCTGCGCTGGGTGAATGCGCAACACCTCAAGGCAATGGCCGACGATGCGCTTGCGCCCCTGGTGGCCGAGCAGTTGAAGTGGCAGGGCATCACGGTGGACGACCGTCTGCCGCGCATCTGCGGTTTGTTCAAGGACCGCTGTGACACCACCGTGGTCCTGGCCCATTGGGCTCGCGCCTTCTACACCGACATCACGCCCAACGCTGACGAGCGTGCGCAGCATGTGACCGACGCGGTGCGTCCAGCATTGGCAGCGCTGGCGGGCAAGTTGGACGATGTGGCATGGGACAAGGTTGGCATCTCGGCGGCCATCAAGCAAGTCCTCACAGAGCACAGCCTGAAGATGCCGCAGATTGCCATGCCGGTGCGTGTGCTGGTGATGGGCACGGCCCAGACGCCGTCGCTCGACGCCGTGCTCGAACTGCAAAACCGTCAAACGGTCTTGGACCGTTTGCAGAAGGCATGAAAAAATCGCCTATAATTTGAGGCTTGCTGAAACGCAGCTCCGAAGAAATTTGGTGAAGCAGGTCAGCGAAATCTGTGGGGGTATAGCTCAGCTGGGAGAGCGCTTGCATGGCATGCAAGAGGTCAGCGGTTCGATCCCGCTTACCTCCACCAAAAATCTGGAGCCGCGAGGCGCAGTTGAAGAAGGAACACCTCCTTCCAATGCTACAATTCGAGGCTTCGAAAAACGCGGTTCAGAGCGTCGCGTTTCGGTTAGTCCAAGGTTTTGACCCTATCGTCTAGAGGCCTAGGACATCACCCTTTCACGGTGAGTACCGGGGTTCGAATCCCCGTA
>LNFM01006339.1_pt1 | contig 19558 bp, 15 predicted proteins | sample 596031 | NCBI WGS metagenome assembly LNFM01 (sample SAMN04254537, study PRJNA301005) | activated carbon metagenome | isolation source: dual media filters at the Ann Arbor, Michigan drinking water treatment plant | place: USA: Ann Arbor | reverse complement strand
GTTCGCCCGCGACGACTACTACGAGGAGCGCGGGCAGGTCCGCGGGAGCTGGGAGGGCCACGCGGCGGCCCAGCTCGGCCTGGCCGGCGGGCCCAGCGACGGTGAGCTCGGTGAGCTGCTGGAGGGCCGCGACCCCAAGTCCGGTGAGCCGCTAACCGGAGCGGGGCGCCGACGCGGCGGCAACGTCGCGTCCGACCTCACCTTCACTGCACCCAAGAGCGTGAGCATCCTCGCCGCCGTCGGCGACGAAACGATCAGGCAAGCGGTGCTCGCCGCCCAGGCGCGCGGTGCGCGCGCCGCCCTCGACTACCTCGAGCGCCGTGCATGCTTCGTCCGTCGCGGCCGCAACGGGGTCCAGGTCCTACGAGGTGAAGGCTTCGCGGCCGCCATGTACCTCCACGAGATGGCCCGCTCGGGTGACCCGCACCTGCACGCGCACCTGGTGGTCGCCAACCGCGTGAAGGGTCCGGACGGGCGCTGGAGCGCACCCGACATGCGCCCCGTCTACGCCGAGGCCAAGACCGCCGGCACCATCGCAGAAGCCGTGATGCGCGACGCCCTTACCCGCTCGCTCGGAGTCGAGTGGGGCCCCGTGCGCAACGGCATCGCCGAGCTCGCAGGTGTCCCGACCCAGGTGTGCGAGCACTTCTCGGCGCGGCACGCCGAGATCGTCGCGGAGGCGACCGCCCGCGGCTACCTGAGCGCCCGTGGCATGGCCGTCATCCAGCGCGAGACGCGTGACCGAAAGCGGGTCTCCTCACGTGAGCGGGCGGTCGGGGAGTGGAGGGCACGCGCGGCGGAGCACGGCTTCGGCGGCCGCGAACTCGCCAGCCTGATCGGGCGCAGCCGTCATTCAAGCGCACGGGAAGGCGACGTCGATCTCAACGCCTGTCGGGCGCGAATGCTCGGGCCGGCGGGCCTCACCCAGCGCAGCTCCCACTTCACCCGTCGTGAGGTGATCCAGGCGCTCGCCGACGCCCATCCAAACGGCGCCGCCGCCGGGGTCCTGGAGGACCTGGCCGACGACTTCCTCGCACGCGAATGCGTCCCGTTGGTCGGCGCACGGGTGGAGCGCGGAGCCGGCTACCAGGAGGCGCTCTACTCGACCCCCGACATGCTCCGCGCCGAGGTCCGCCTACTGGAGGCGGCAGCCGGCGCCGATCCCGACGGCGGGCCGGTCGCAGCGGACGACGCGACCGAGGCGGCGATCACTTTGCGGCCGACACTCGGCGCCGACCAGGCGGCCGCCGTTCGCCACCTCTGCTCGGGCGAGGAGCGGGTGCGGGTGATGGAGGCACGGGCCGGGACGGGCAAGACCTTCGCCCTCGAGGCGGTGCGCGAGGCCTACGAGCGCTCTGCGATCCCGGTGATCGGCGTCGCCTGGCAGGGGCAGGCGGCCGACGTCATGCAGCGAGACGCCGGCATCCCCTCCCAGACCGCTGCGCTGCTGCTCGACCGCATCGCCCGTGGCGATCGGGCGGCGATCCCGGTCGGGGCGGTGATTGTCTGCGACGAGGCGTCGATGATGCCGACCCGCGCCCTCGAGCGGCTCACGACAGAGGCGGCTCAGCGCCGCGCGCGCCTGATTCTCGTCGGCGACCGCGCCCAACTGCCGGCCATCGACGCGGCCGGCGGCTTCGCGGCTCTGGCTGATCGCCTTGGGGCTGCCGAACTCGTCGAGAACCGGCGTCAGCGCACCGCCTTACAGCGTCAGGTAGCCGACCAACTGGCGGCCGGCCGTCCGGGCGAGGCGCTCGCCATGCTCGCCGAGCACGGGCGCCTGCACGCTTTCGATGACGCCCGCGACGCGCGGGCGTCGCTGGTCGCAGCGTGGGCCGAGACATCGCTCGCGGATCCCGGGAGCGGGTTGATCCTCGCCCACGATCGCCACGAGGTCACGACCCTGAACCGGATGGCCCGGGCCGTCCTCGACGACGCGGGGTTGCTCGGGCAGTCGCGGATCGTTGCTTCAGGGCGCGAGTGGGCGGCGGGCGACCGTCTGGTCTGCCGACGAAACGACTACCGCCTCGGGGTCCGCAACGGCACGCGGGGAACGGTGGTCGAGGTGGACACCCCGCGGCGGACGCTGGTCGTGCGGACCGACGACGACGCAGTGGTGCGGCTGCCCACGGACTACCTCGGCGACGTCCATCACGGATACGCCCTCACCGGCCACGTCAGCCAGGGGACGACCGTCGAGCGCACGTACCTCCTCGCCACCCCTGAGCGGGGAGGGAGGGAGTGGGCGTATGTCGCCGCCAGCCGCCAGCGCGTCGACCTGCGCTTGTTCGCCGTGCATCACGACCCGGGGCGATTGGAGGCGGCGCTCGCCCTCTCGTGGGGGCGCACCGACGCGAAGCGCCTCGCACTCGATCTGGCAGATGTCGAGCACCGAGTGTCCGCGATGACTGCCGGACGAGAAGAACTCGATCGGACCCTGCCGGAGCGAACCTTGGCGCTGATTGCCGCCCTGCAGGACGCCCGGGAGTCTGCTCGACGGGTCGCACGCACGGGCAGCCGAGACGACGCAGGGCGGGCTCGCCATCATGCGCAGCTGCTCGGCCGCGAGCTCAGCTCGCTCTTGAGGGACGGCGGTAGCCTCCGCACCTCGAGACAGGACCAGGCGGGACAGCGTCACCAAGAACGCCTCAAACCATCCGACCCGTCCCGAGTCCGGTAGCCCGAGCGACGAACCCGAGTTCTGCGTCTGTGCCGACCTGTCACGAGATCGCAACTGAAGCACGAGACCGACGCGCCGCCGGGCGCACGTTGGCGGACCAAGCGACCAATCCTAGAGGGATCATCGAGTGCTTCGCACATCGCATCCGGGCGGCCGAAGGCTAGGGCGCAGACCTGGCAACAGGCGCCGGCTAGAGACCTGTCGTGCTCGACTGGTCTCCGATGCGAGTGCCGCCGGGTCGGGGTAACGCGCGACAGGGGTACCGGAGTCGGGCCCCGGCGATGCCAACTAGCAGGACGGAGGGAGGCCTAGATTGTCGTCCCCTTCGACAAAGCGATCAAGGACCCACTCACGCTGCCGGGCGGTCAGCCGGCCCAGTCGGCGCCTCGCCTCTGCATCGTCCACGACTGTCAGGTCTACCGCGAGCTGGACCAAAGCGTGGCTCGCCTCGCGTTGTTCCCACTCGTCGAGGGGCGGCTGGTCGCTGCCCGGAGTCAGGTCGGGCATCTGGCTGCAGTCCCCAACGATCGGACCCAATGGTAGCGGCGATGCCGCAGGGGCCGCTCAAAGGTCACCGGCCGACGCCCCCAGTGCCCAAGGCCCTCGAAGTCCTTCTGGTCATGAGGCCTCTCCAGACCAGGCGCCCATCGACCATGAGCGTCCGCCATCGCCGCTGCTGAGGATGCGCGCGTCGTGGAGGGCTACAACCAGGCTGTCGCGATCTGTCGCCATTGCAGCGGCGGGCTCGCCACCGAGATCGCCGACGCGTTCCCACGACGCGCCGCGATCACGACTGACCGTCACCGCCCCGTCGGCCGCGAAACCGTAAAGCGCGTCGCCCACGGGCCATGCAAGGATGTCGGCGTCGGCGATCAAGCGCGTCCACGTGGCGCCCTCGTCCGACGTCGTGATGACCCCCGCCGCACTCGCGGCAACGATTCGTGCTGAAGAGTCAGGGTCCAAGACGAGGTCCGAGATCTCGGCGGGTGTGTCGAGCGTCTTCCAGGCCCGACCCCCGTCCACGCTGGACATCACTCGGGCGCCACTGGCGTCGTACCCGACTACATGCGAGCCGCTCACGCGTAGGGCGTGAAAGTCCGCCTCACCCTGAAGCGAGATCGGCTCCCATGTGCGCCCCGCGTCCGAGGACTCGATGAGGCCCAGCAGGGGTGGTAGATCGTCCCGCAGGTCCGGATGGCCGGATCCGAGGAAGCGATCCGGGCCGGTCACGGCGAATCCCATGGTGTCCTGGAGGCGATCCCCCACACGCTCACTGTCGTCCGCGTCCTCGGGCATACGGAAAAGCCCAGTGTGGGTGGCGATGTAGAGTGATCCGTCGGCTGGGTTCAGCCCAAGTCCGTGGACGTGCTCGGGGCCCAGGTCGGCGTAGGCGTCACCCGAGCGTCCATCCCCAGCACCGCCGCATCCGGCCAGTCCGAGCACGATGCCCGTTATCGCCACGATCACGGCCGAACAAAACTTTGTCGTGTTCAACCGCATGCCCTCGATGATGCCTGACCTCGAGGATACGAGGGGAAGGTTCCGTAAAGGGCCTTCATCAATCCGTCACACAGTCGGGGCGAAGCGGTTGGCGGCGAGGACTGGGCGGGGCGGCGATCAGGCGCGTTCCCGGACCCCAAGCCGTCAGGGCCGGGGAGGCGACGCCCTGCGCGGCGCAGATCCGCAGCGCAACCGATCAGCCCCCAATACGGGGTCGGCCGGACCCCCTCGGCCCGCGGAATTGCCGGCGTGGGGCTCCTCGAACTCCTCCGCCGGCTCGATCGCGACAAGCACCACGCGGGTGCCTCGTGTTGCTTCGGCGGTGAGCTGCCAGCGGTCGGCGGTGGCGATGACGTCCTCGACGGTGACCACGCCGCGAAGTCGCCGTATTCGTCGAGGACCACGGTGACTGAGGCGCGCCGGGCCTGCAACTGGCGCAGCAGGTCGTCGACCGGCTGCGTCTCGGGCACGAACAGGACGGGACCGACGAAGCCTCAGACCGGGGTGTCCTCCCCACTCTCCAGCACGCGCGAGTGAGCTGGCTGAGATGCGCGATGCCGAGCACCCGTGCGGCCATTGCACCGATGACGAACCTGTGACGCTTACGAGAGTTCGCGTGGTGGAGGGGGTCCAAGACGCAATACCTTCTTCCGGTGCCGAGACGGAAGAAAGTGGCGGCGGGGATCACCCCCGGCTCGCGGTGCCCCTCGTGCAGGGGCTCTCTCGAAGCCTCAGTCGTTTCCGGACCGGCCCTCCGGCGCGGACGTGGCTTGCGCGGCCTGCGCCGAAGACGCAGCCACATGAGAGGCGAGACGTGCGTCCGTTGCGGCCACACGACGATCTTTGCCGAGGACCCGCGTAGCGTCTTCCCCCATGCTCAGTTCGAGGAAGGCGACCCCCGCGGAGAATCGCTGCCGTAGGCGTTCGGCGGGCTGGGGCCTGGCAACCGGCTGGATGGGTAATCCCCGCTGGTCCTTCAGCGACGAGCCCACAGGGCGGACGCGGCCGGGCACTCCGCGGTGGCCGTCATCGGTCTGACACACACTCCTGCGATCCTCGATACGAAACTTCGAGACGGGAGGCGTCGCGTGACGAATCGGTTCTGGGCGATTCTGGCGGTTGTGGGAGTGGTGGCTCTCGCCGCGGGCGTGGGCATCGGCGCGGCCATCTGGTCGGGAGGCGACCACATGGACAACGCGTCCTCTACGGACATGATGGGGTCCACCGACGGCTCGATGGACATGATGGAGTCCACGCACGGCTCCACCGACCAGGCTTCCGCGCTCGACGAGAGAACCTTCCTCGAGCAGATGGTTCCCCATCACGAGTCAGCCATCGAGATGGCGCAGATCGCACTCGAGAAGTCCGAGAGGCCGGAGATCCGACGGCTTGCCCAGGAAATCGTCGCTGCTCAGGAAAGCGAGATCGACCAGATGGCGGCATGGCATCTGGAGTGGTTCGGCGAGGAATTGACCCCGGACACGAGTGGAGCGCACGGCTCGATGGACATGAGCCAGCTCGAGACGGTGTCGGGTGACCAGTTCGACTCGGCGTTCCTGTCCATGATGATCCCTCACCACGCCAGCGCCATCGTGATGGCGGAAAGCGTCATGATGAGCTCTCCCCGTGACGAGGTGGCGATGATCGCCGACGCGATCGTCGCCGCGCAAGCCAAGGAGATCGGGCAGATGCAGCGCTGGCGCGACCAGTGGTTCCCGCGGGGCTAGGGCGACGCCCACACGAGGACCGAGGGGCCCCTGGGTGAGCCGCTCGGTCCTCGTCGTCGACGACGAACCCGGGATCATCGAGGTCGCATCGGCCTATCTGAGACGCGACGGATATCTGGTGCGCACCGCAATGACCGGGCAACGCGCCCTGGACTCGGTCGCGACCCAGGTGCCCGATCTGATCATCCTGGATCTCATGTTGCCCGACATCTCGGGCGAGGAGGTCTGTGTACGCCTCCGCCGCCAGACCACCGTTCCGATATTGATGCTCACGGCGAAGGCTGCTGAAGCGGATCGCCTCCGCGGTCTGGCGCTCGGAGCCGACGATTACCTCGTCAAGCCCTTCTCGCCCCGTGAGTTGGTCGCCCGGGCCCGGGCGATCCTGCGGCGTGTACCGGGATCCTCCGAACCTCCCATGGATCTGCTGCTGATCGACGACGGTCGATTGGAGGTCGACCTACCCGCGCACGAGGCACGTGCGGCTGGCGACATCGTGCCACTCACCGCGACCGAGTTCCGGCTGCTGGCCGCACTCGCTCGGCAGCCACGCCGGGTGTTTTCCCGTTTCGAACTTCTCCAGATCCTGCAGGGTCCCGACGTAGAGGGCTTCGAGCGTACGGTCGACGTCCACGTGATGCGGCTCCGCAAGAAGCTGGAGGAAGCGCTCCCAGGGGCGGCCGACTACATCACCACGGTGTACGGCGTCGGCTACCGTCTCGACGAGCCTGCCTGACCATGGGTGTGCTGGGCCTCCGCGCCCGCCTCGTGGCCGCCTTCGTCGGGATTGCCGCCCTGACCACGTTGGTCTCGGCGGTCCTCACCAGCTTCGGTCTGCATCATCGTTTCGATGCGTACCTCGAGCAGCGCACGCAGGACGCCGCCCGCACCTCTCTGGTGCTCGCCGAGTCCTCCTACGCGGACTCCGGCGGCTGGACCGACCGGGGCGTCGATCTCCTCGCCCACGAGCTCGTGGTCACCGGCTATGACTTCCGGCTCGTCGCCAATGGCCGCCTGCTCCTCGACACGACCAAGCTGGAGGAGGAGGCGACGGACTTCCGCCAGGTGTCGACCGTGCCTGTCCGCGGCCCGGACGGAGATGAGGTCGCGACACTCCAGCTCTACGCGCTCGGGCCCCGAGGCAACATGCCGGCCGACAACGCGCTGCGCGCAGAGCTGGACCGCGCCCATCTGCTGGCGGCCGTCGTAGCGGCGATCGTCGCCATCATCGCGGGCCTGGTCGTGGCCGGCCAGCTGTCGCGACCCCTGCAGCGCCTCTCAGTGGCTGCGCGGGAACTCGGTGCGGGTCGCCCCCCGCCCGCGGCGCCTGCATCGGGCTCCCGTGAGGTCCGCGAACTCGGGGAGTCCCTCTCGGATCTCGCCGACAGCCTCAGCCGCCAGCAGCGAGCTCGGCGGCAGCTCGCGCAGGATCTGTCTCACGAGCTCCGGACGCCGATGATGTTGCTGCAGAGTCGGATTGAGGCGATGCAGGACGGAGTCCTGCCCTTCGACGCCGATGGGTTGGCAACCCTCCACACCGAGACGCTGCGCCTCAGCCGACTGATCGGCCAGATCGAGCGGTTGGCCGAGGCCGAAGCTCAGCCGCCCGCCATGGACGGCGACATCGTCGCGCTCGATCAACTGGCGCGGGAAGCGCATGCCGCACTTGCGGCCGCCTTCGAGATCCGCGGGTTGACTCTCGAACTGGACGCGCCGCCGACGCGTGCCTTTGCGGATCGAGATGCCGTTGGTCAGATCATCACGAACCTCCTCAGCAACGCCTTGAAGTACGCACCCGACGACAGCACGGTCCACATGTCTACCTCTCGGGACGAGGCCGTGGCGATCCTCCGCGTCCGAGATGCGGGATCCGGCGTCGATTCGGAGGAGGGCGCCCTCCTCTTCCAACGTTTCTATCGTGGGCCCGGTGCCGCAAACATGAGTAGCGGTGTCGGCCTGGGTTTGACAATCGCGCGCGGCTTGGCCGTCGCCCAAGGTGGAGACCTGCGGATCGAAGGCACAGGACCCGGCACGTGCTTCACCCTAACCCTGCCGGCCAGTGCGACGCATCCTCCCGCGGTTCGCAACAAGGGCGTCGCATCCGCCGCCGCCTCTCCCCTGGTTCAGAGGGTCGAGAAAAGACGGAGCGTGGAGTGAGTCCTTTCGGCAAGCCGCGTGGCCGCAATCGCTGGTGGACCGCGGGCAGCATCGTCGTCGTCCTGATCGCCTTGGGCGGCTTGCTCGCAGTCCTCGCTACCCAGGACAGCGCACAGGGTGCGGCGGCTATCGAGCAGGTACAGCGATCGGTGGGCACCGGACTTCGCGAGGCCGAAGAGCGGATCGAGGCACGCGGTGGAACGCTCGATGTCTCATGGAGCGCGGTACCGTCACCGACCGGCGCAGGACACCTCGTGATCGCGCGGCTCGTCGTGGGGCCATCCGGTGACGTTGGGGAGGCCCGATTTGGCGTGTCTGACGACCAGATCTCGCCTCAGAACGACCTCGCGGAGCGTCTGACCGGCACCCCGAACAGTCCATAGATGATCCCAAGTCTCCCTTCGTGACGGCTTTCGATCCCCTTCATATGACGACCCCGTTCAGGTCGGCCCCGCCTGCAGTTGCTCTGTACCCGAATGCCGTCTAGCGTCGCGCAGTGCTGTCTGATCCCCCGCCGCTGCGGGCCCGAGATTCATCAGCGGGGCTGCCGGTCGCCGACATCCCGCTGAGTGCGCCTCGAGAGGCGATCAACGCCCGGGCGTCTGCACGCTCGAGATGCGTGTTGATGGTGCTCGTCCTGTGGATCGTCGCTGCCATGCCCGGGGTAGGGGCCGCGCAGGTCGATCAGAAGCGGGCAGAGGTGGCTCGGATAACGGCCGAGATCCAGAAGATCGACCATCGCGTCGAGGACGCGGCTGAGGCCTACAACGGAGCCCGGTACCGTCTGTCGCAAGTCGCCGACCGCGTCACCGAGAACCGACAAGCGATTTCTCGGACCAACAGAGGTCTCCGGGCGAAACGCGAAGTGCTCGCACGGCGGCTGAGAGGGCTCTACGCGAACCCCTCGCCCTCTCTGGCGGATGTCCTGGTGACCAGCGGGAGCCTTTTCGACGCGGTCAGCCAAGTCGATCTTCTCGAGCGAATCGGCCGCAGCGACGCCCAGCTCGTCAGCGGTCTCCGCGCGAGCCGGACCAGACTCGGGCAGTTGCGTGCAGAACTGGAGGCCGACCGCCGGGACGCTGGCCAGGAGGTGGCGCTCCGGGAACGCCAGAGCGAGGTTGTGCAGGCTCTGCTCGAGCAGCGGCAGGCAGTGCTCGACAGCGCCCGAGGCGAACTGGCCCAGGCACTGAACGCGCAGCAAGCGCGTGAACGTCGTGTTGCAGCCGCCGCGGCAGAAAGTGCACGACGGCAGCTGGCGCCGCTGTCAGCGGCGGCCACGGACGCGACGTCGACCACCGGAAGGCCTCGAGCTGCGGCACCGGCGAGTGGGAGTCCTGCGCCGGCCCAGCCGACTCCCGAGCCCCAACCGACGGAGCCCGCTGACTCCCTGGCGAGCGGGTCGGGCAACGCCGCGGCTGCGAGCGTGGCGATGAGATACCTGGGTGTGCCGTACAAATGGGGTGGAGCGTCCCCCTCGACGGGGTTCGACTGCAGCGGCCTGGCCTCGTACGCATACGCGCAGATCGGCAAGAGTGTGCCGCACTACACCGTCGCGATCTGGAACGCGTTCCCCAGGGTCCCGGCGGGCGAACTCCAGGTAGGCGACCTGGTCTTCTACCGCGGTCTCGGCCACATGGGGATCTACATCGGTGCTGGTCAGTACGTGAACGCCCCTCAGACCGGCGACGTCGTCAAGGTATCGAGCATGAGCAGCCGTAGCGACTACGTCGGTGCTGTGAGGCCGTAGCTCGGATCTCGTCTGAGAGTCAGAGGCCGTGCGCGGACGGAGACGGCACCCCTACCGTCGCGCGGGGAGATGCCCGTCCGCCGAGATGGTTGGAGTACGAGACGACACTGGCTGCGGTTGAGGCCCGGAGGTGACTCTTCCTTCCCCCGCGCTACCTGACCGTCGCGCACAGTCGCACGGGGTAGCGCCCGGGCGGCGAATGCCTGAGTGGGATGTCGGTGCCCCCCGTCCGAGCCTCGAACCTGAGAGCGGCGATGGCCGGTCGATCTCGTTTCGACCCGCGCGCGTGGCGGACCCGGGATCTGCCGGCGGGACAACGGATGAGGTGACCGACGAATCGCTCGCGCGCCGGTGACTGCACGTGAATGCCAAATCGCTCATCCGGCGAAGTCTGCAGGTACGCCGACGGCGCGACGATCAAGGAGACGCCACATCGACTCGAAGCGCTCGCGTGCCCACACCTCGCGGGTTCCTTCGAGGGGATTCACGACTCGGAGTCGCCCGTCCTTCGTCACTCCGGCCAGGACCACGGTGTGCTCGCCGAAGTTGACTCGCACCCGGCGGCCTTCGGGGGATCGCCACTCACCGTACGGACCTGCCGACAGCCCGACCCACACCATGACCGCGTACCCCGCCCGGACCCTTCGGACGATCTCAGCAGTGGGACGACCGCTGAGCCTGTCCAGCCGCACCCCGCGTCGCTCGGCCACCTCCATGATCGGCCCCTCGTAGACGCCGAAGCCGCCGGCCGTCCCTCCGCCGTCGGGCCGACCGACGTAACCGAGTTCGGGATCACCCCACACACGCGTCGTTCCACCGTCCACGGGGTCGAGGCCACCGCTCACGGGCAGGTCCGCCTGCAGGGCCTCCTGGGGGATCCGACGGCCGGTCGTGGCGAGCAGGATCTCGAGGGCCGCTGACTCGCAGTTGTTCCGCAGCTTCTGGGTCACGGTCGGCGCCGAGATCGAGGAAGCGACGGGCCGTGCCGCGAGGCGCACAACCTCGTCGTCGCGGCGGAGGATGGCCCGGAGAGCCACGCGACGGCTGAGCGCATAAACGACCGTCCCGGTGGCCGAGCGGACGACCCACCGTGCCGGCACCTCTGTAGAAAGGAGAGCGTCAAGGCGGTCCGGGTCCAGTATCCCCTCCCGCATCGCGGGGGATAGGTCGACCTGCGCGCGCTGCGCACCACCCAGGCGGATGTCGAGGACTCCGGGCTGCGCGGCCCCCAGGGTGGCCGGGGGCGGTGGCATGTTGCTGGGCAGACTGAAAGCACCGGCGGCCGTCAGCACGACGACTGCGGCAATGGCCGCGGCCCCGATCGCGACGAGGCGCCGCCGCCGGGCGGCTCCTGTGCGCCCGTGGGCAGAGCGTCTAGTCATGTGCGCGCCGCGGACGGGTGCCGGAGACGACGGCCGCTTCGGAGACGACCGACCGCCCGGTCACCTCCACGAACCCGACCTCCTCGAGGAGGAGGATCCAGGAGTGCATCGACAGTGGGCGTTCGGCTGTTCGAGCCGTGAAGCGCCATGTGTTCTTCGCGATGCGCCACCAACCGCCGGGACCTCGTCGGCCGAGCGTGACCAACTTCTCCCGGATGACGGCTCGGTCACGAGGGTCCGTCCCGCGCCCGAGCATGAGATCTCCGATCACGAGACGGCCGCCGGGTCGCAGCCACGCGGCAACAGCAGTCAGAAGACGGCGCTTATCGTCGTCGGCGAGGTGATGGAGGGCGTAGTTCGACACGACCAGGTCGAGCGACGCCGGTTCCACGCTGAGCCCCTCGAGGGCCTCCAGCCGGCAAGCGACGTTCTGCACGCGCTCGCGCTCGAGATTGCGGCGGAGCAGTTCGATCATCGACGGGCTCAGGTCGACCGCGATCACCTCGGCCGCGACGCGGGCGAGCGGGATCGTCAGCTGGCCGGATCCGCACCCCATGTCGAGGACGGTCATGCCCGGTTCGACGTGGGCCGCGGCTACCACGGCATCGATGGTGGAGACGAGTCCCGGGTTCCCGGCGGCTCCTTCATCCCAGGACTCGGCACGCCGCGACCAACGTCGCCGTTGCGACGACACGCGCGAGTGGACCCTCGCCCGGCCGAAGGCGCTCCGGTCCACAGGAGCCGCTGACGCGCGGCTCGGGTCTGAGGCCCCTCGTGAGTTCTGCACACCGGGTTTCTAGATGCGGGCCGTGACGGACCTGTGACGGCGGGGACCGAAAGACCCCCCAGCTGAGGGGGATCTCAGAAGGCCGCGGCATCGGAGCTTGTACCGTCGTTGCATGGACCGAGTCGCTCCCTGGAACGGCACAGCGGTGCCGTCGGCGGAGGCGGGCTCACCGCCGATCGCGGCGCGCGACCTCGGCGCCGGTCAGGTCGGCGCTGCGTATTCGGGCGGGCCCACAGCGGCGGGGCCGGTGGTCCGCGTGGTGGTCGTTGCCGTCGCGATGGCGGCGATCGCTGTGACGGCGTGGCGTATCGACTGGGGGACGCTCGGAGCCCTCGACTCGGTGCACGCGTGGACCCTCCTGCTGCTGGCCGCGCTGCTGCATCTCTCCACCGTCCCCATGAAGGCGGTGGCGTGGAGGAGCACGCTGCAGCCCGCCCTCGGGAATCGGCACATCCCGCTCCGCGTGATCATGGGGCCGGTGATGGTCGGTGCTCTCCTCAACACCGTCCTCTTCGGCCGGGTCGGTGAGGCCGCGCGCGTCCTCCTCGTCCACTCGCGCCTGAACCGCGACGGCCGGATCGCGCCACTGCCCGCGGTCATCGGGTCGGCAGTGACGGAGAGCCTCGCCTCGACAGTCGCGTGGGTCGGGATCGTCGCGGCGGTCGGTGTCATCCTGCCGCTCCCGCTCAGCGTCTGGTGGGTCGTTGTGGTGTTGGCGGTGGCCTGGATGCTGATCGTCGTCGCGGCGCTGCGGAACTGGGGCGTCCCATCCGACTCGGAGGTGCCGCGCGGTTTGGTCCGCCGCGGCCTCGAGGCCGTGCGGCGCGTTTGGCGCTCGGTCGCGCACGGTCATCGGGCCCTCAGGCGACCCGAGGTGCTGGTGCCGCTGTTCGCCGCGAGCATCCTCGGATGGGTCACACAGGGCGTCAGCGTCTACGCGGTGTTGCGGGCGTTCGACATCGGCGGGGGGTGGGAGGTCGCTGCACTGGTCCTCGTCAGCGTGACGGTGGCGCAGACAGTGCCTCTGCTACCGGGAAACATCGGGGTCTTCCAGGCTGCGGTAGCCCTCCCCCTGGTGGCCTCGTTCGGTGTGCCTGCTGCAACGGCGGTGGCGGTGGGTCTGGTGCTGCAGCTGGTCCAATCTGGGCCGATCGTCGTCGCGGGGGCCGCGACGCTGGCACGAGAGGGGGAGGACGTCGGGCGTCTCTACCGCGCTGCCCGTAGTTTCGGAGGGGCGGACCCCGATCGCGCGCCATGAACGCCTGACGGCCGCGCGTGCACGGCGTACGCTGCCCGGCGCGGCGAGGGTGCTCCTGTTCGTCGGCGCCTACCTCGCGGCGCCCCGTCTGCCTCGTGGACACCGCACTGACCAACGCCGCCGCGCTTGCGTGCCGAGATTACCGGCTTGGTGCCCGTCCGCGGCGATGGTCCAGGGCGCGTGCCGGTGGACGCCTCCGCGATCCCCGGTTACGGCGACGTGCCACCTACGAAGCGGTCGGCTCGCCTCTGGCGACCCGCTGGCGTTGGCCGTCGCCCTCCGGTCGGTCAGGCGGGCGGAGGCGGCGCCCGGTACGTCCACGTAAAGCGCTCCTCGCGAACGCCGACCGACCGGCGCATCACCCGACGCGTATAGACGACTGAGAAGGCAGACCCCTCGCTCGGAACCCCGATCGTCTCGGTCGATACGCGCCGACCGTGACGCGACGAGAACAACCTCACCGTGACCCCGTCGTCTGTCGCGATGACCTTGAGAAGGATCGCCGACGGCCAGTCGTTCTCGAGGACGAGCTCCGGGCCGCCCCAGGATATGGTCGCCTCCCGTCCCGCCGGGTAACGCGAGATCCAGAACTCATGAGGCGTGTGGGACACGATGCGCAACCCTGCCAGGAAGGCGGCATTGAACAGGGTCGTCGCCACCTGGCTGATGCCTCCACCGACGGCGTCCTCGAGTCTGCCAGCGTTGATCTGGGGGGCGGCGACGAAGCCGCGGGCTGTCGTCCTCTCTCCCAGCAGGTCGTTCAGGGAGAAGGTGGCTCCTGCCGGGATGATCGCGCCGTCGAGGATCTCGGCGGCACGCCGGATGTTGGTCACGCGCGGTTGGCAGCAGGCGTAGGGGGTCCGGAACTCACCGACGACCTCACTTATCCCGAGGTCCCTGGCCTCGCGGGTCGTCAGTCGGGGGGTGACCGGGCGTATGCGCAGTGGCACCAGTCCGCCTGGGCGGTCCTCGATCGATCGCGCGACGGCCACGGAGTCGATGGCCCGGCCGGGCCTGCCGTCGATCACTTCGACCCGCCGTCCCCGGACACGGAAACGGGCCGAGCGGGAAGGCCGCTCGACTCGGCTGAAACGCCGGTTGAGGAGGCCGGCAATGGTCGCCGGATCGATGCGTGGCTCGAGGGTGCCGCCCTCAGCCCTGAAGTCGAGCGCTGCGAGAAGAAACTTCCGGTCGAGTTTGGCGCGATGCCGTCCGGCGATGACCACCGTCGGCGCCTCGACGATCCGCGCCCCCTTCGCGCGCGCGACCTGCGCCTGTAGATCGGTGATTTCCGGCGGGACCGGCACGACCGGCACCTGCACCTCTTGGGGCAGGCTCGCAAGACGTCGAGCCAGTGCCGCGCGATCAACGGCCCTGCCCGTCGTCGACCGGACGACGACGAGTTCGCCCCCGGTGACCCGGACGGAGGCCGACCGTGCCGGGCGGGCGAGTTCCTGGGCCGCCCGAGCGGTTAGCCGGTCCACGACACGCGGGCGCAGTCGGTAGTCGAGCGGGATGTCTCGCGTGCCGCCCAATCCGAGCTCGCGGCGAAGCCGGTAGCCCAGGCCGACCGGGCGGTTCGCGAGGTCCACCGCCCGTTCCACGCGAGGAACGGGCCGCAGAGTCGCCAGACGGATGGGAGGGAGCACGGGGTCACCGTCCGGGCCGATCAGGAGGAGGGCGCCCGTCGGTGCGTCGTCACGAGCCGCCAGGCCGCGGGCCGCCTCAGCCGGCGCGAGACGCCCTACCGGCATCCCGGCGATCGACACGCCGGGGGGGATTCGATCCCGATCAGGGTTCAGAACGCGGACGGCGACGATCGCCGAGGCACCGACAACCGTCAGAACGGCCGCCGCGCCCGCGACGGCGACGTCCTTCGGGAGGCGACGGACCGCAGTTCGGACCCGGTGCGCGAGGTGGGGGATCAATTGGCGCTGGCCCCGCCGCCGCAGAGCGTCCGGTCGAACTCAAGGTACGCCGCCATGGTCTGGCAGACCGCCGGGGCTGCTGCGTTCGCCCCCTGCCCCCCCTGCTCGATGACGACCGCGACAACGATCTTCGGGGCGTCGGCGGGGGCGTACCCGACGTACCAGGAGTGGTCGACCCCGGTCTCGTTCTCAGCCGTACCGGTCTTGCCGGCGACGCGAGCCGACTCCGGCAGGCTGCCGAACACCGCGGTCGATGTCCCATCCGCGCCGTTCGCGGCCTGGATCAGTCCGTCGCGTAGTGCCTGGAGGACCGCGGGTTCGATATCGGCGGAGCGGCTCGGACGACTGCCGACCAGGGACCGGAGGGGGCGACCCGTCGAATCGAGCACCCGCCGACCGATCGTCGGAGCCACGACGGTCCCGCCGTTGGCGATCGCGGCGTACGCGGTCGCCATCTGCAGGGGCGTGACGAGCAGGTTCCCCTGCCCGGTCGACAGATTGATGGAATCGCCGGGCTTCCAGGTGCGATCGAGTGGATCGGAGCTGTCCCTGAAGGCCTCCTTCTTCCATTCCAGGTCCGGGACGACGCCTTCGTCGTCGCCTCCCGGGAGGTCGATCCCCGTCGGCGCGCCGAGTCCGAAGCGCCGTGCCTCGTCCTGAAGCGCGGTGCGAGGCATGTCCTGGTAGAAGAGATCACCGAGCTGGTAGAAGAATGTGTCGCTCGATACCTCGAGGGCACGGCGCACGTCGAGCTCACCCCAGCTCCGGCTCTCGAAGCCGCGAAAGACCTGACTGTAGAGTTCGAGCGATCCCGGTGAGGGAAGGATCTGGGTGGTCCCCAGGAAGCCGCGCCTCATGGCGGCTGCGGCCGTCACGACCTTGAAGGTCGACGCGGCCGGGTAGAGGCCTCCGATCGCCCTGTTCAGGAGCGGGCGCCGGGTGTCGGCCAAGAGCCGGTCCACCGCGCGCGGGCGGGTGCCCGAGAAGCTGTCGGGACGGTAGGACGGGAAGGATGCGATCGCCAGCACCTCCCCGGTCTCAGGATCAAGAGCGACGCCTGCGCCCCCACCGGGACTGCCGCTCTCGGACACACGCTCAGCGACGGCACGGGCAAGTGCCACCTGGGTTGGCATGTGGATGGCCAACTCCAAGGTGTTCCCTGGCCGAGGGGGGGTGGCCGACAGCACTTGCCGGCTCCGGGGCTCACCCGCCGCGTCCACCTCGATGAGCGCTTCCCCCGGCTCACCCGCGAGGTACTGCTCATATTGGGCCTCGAGCCCACTGGTCCCGACGATCTCGTTCCCGAGGTAACCCTTCTGGCGGTACTCCTCGATGGTCTCGGCGGTGATGGGCCCCGTGTAGCCGATCACGTGAGCGAGCGACGTCCCGATCGGGTACTCGCGAGGGTAGGTCCTCTCCAGAGCGATGCCCGGGAAGTCGCGGCGGCGCTCCGCGAGATAGAGACGGGTCGCCGGGTCAATATCCTGGGCGAGGACGACGGCCTGCAGCGGGGACCCGGCGGCCTTCCGGATCTCTGCCGCCAGGGTCGATGGTGGTACGTCCAGCACCTGAGCGAGCCGGCGGATGACGCCTCGCCGCCGGCCCTCGTCGAACTCCCGTGGTTGGGCCACGACACTGATGCCGGTCCGGTGCGTGACCAGGGTCCGGCCCTCCCGGTCGACGATCGCGCCGCGCGGTGCCTCTTGGCGTACGGTCCTCAGGCGGTTCGCGTCGGCGCGCTCGGCGTACTGCTCCTCGGCGATGACCTGGAGGAACCACAACCTTATCAACAGGACGCCGAGGGCGACGAGGAGGATGCCGCCGAACGTGGCGATCCGGAGCGCGGACTCCGGCGTCAGGACGCTGTGGCCGGGTCGCCGGACCCGCCGGCGTCCGCGACGACTCGACGAGGTGGTCACCGGCGTCCCATCAGAGCGGCCACGGCACCTCGACACCGGCCACGACGAGCACCGTCCAGACAAGGGGGATCAAGACGAGCTGGTGGAGGAGGTAGATCATCAGCGAGTGACGGCCGGGCGTCGTCAGCGGCCCGGGGCCGGGGCGGCGACCAAGTGAGGCGATGAACCGGCTGCGCACACCCGCCGGATAGAGGCGGGTGCCGACAGCGACGCCGATGAGCATGGGGCCGAGCCAGGGAAGCAGGGGCCAGTAGTCGACGCTGCCGACCCCCGGGGGCCCGAGCCCGACCGGGAGTAACCAGGAAGACCCCGAGTCAATGCCGGTCACGAGTACGCCGAGCGCTATCGCGGCGAGGCCCAACACGAGGTTCCAGGCACGTAGACGGATCGTCACGGCACAGACCGCGGTGCCGACGGCGATGGCGTGGAGGATTCCGAAGCGGACGTACCGCTCGTCGAAGGCCACCCACGTCGCGACCGACACGACCATTGCCGCGCCCAGGACGTACGCAGCGCGACGCGCGTGCCGCAGGCAACGCCGGCGGGCGTCGAGGCCGCGCGCCCGCATCCGCCCGTCGGACACCGCGAGCGAGACGCCCGCGACGAACAGGAAGAGTGAGCCCGTCGCCTCCGGCAGGGCTCCCCACGTGCCGGTGAATGGGTCCGGGCCCAGCCCCGGCGAAAGCAGCTCGATGTCGTAGACCGTGTGGTAGGCGACCATCATGGCGATCGCCAGTGTGCGCCCCAGGTCGATCTCCCACAGCCGGGCCGGCGCCCGATCGGAGCGCACACCCGTGGCGACCGGGTCATCTCTGATCTGGCCGGTGATCATGCGGGCCCGGCACCCCCGTCGAGACGCAACGCGTCACCCCGGCCAAGGACACGAACTGCCGCCGCTCCGATCACCGCGACCGAAAGGAGGGCCAGGCTGGTCCACTGCGCCTGGCGTAGGCCGAGAGCCACGACGTCGACGTCCCGCACCCAGAAGAAGACGACGAAACGCCCGACGCTGTACGCGCCCAGGACGAGCCACAGGGCATCGCCGGGGCGGCGCAGATAACGATGACCCACGAGGACCGCGACGGCGAGGACGAGGACGAACGCGACCTCGTAGAGCGCGCCCGAGTGATAGGCGACGCCAGTCTCCGGGACATGGGATGCCGGGTCGGTGTAGGTGACCCCCCACGGAAGGCTCGTCGGTGGACCGTAGTGCTCGCCGTTCAGGAGGTCGCCTACCCGTCCGAGCGCCATGCCGGCCGGAAATGCCAAGGCGAGCACATCGAGATGGGGCAGGACCGGACGGCCCGTCGCACGGAGGAAGATCGCCGCGGCGGGAAGCGCTGCGATGACGGTGCCGTAGAACGCGAAGCCGGTGGACGCGTCCCGCCACGGAGTCAGGAGCTGTCCGGGATCCTCCTGCGCGAGGTAATACAGCCGCGCCCCCGAGAGCCCGGCGATCGTGCTGACGACGGCCATACGAAGGACCGCATCCGGATCGGCCCCGCGTGCCTCCGCAAGACGCTGGGCCAATGCGATGCCGAGGAGGAGACCGATGGCGGTCATGAGTCCATGCCAGGAGAGGGTCAGCGGCCCGGCGTCGAAAGTCGGCGCGAATCCGATGGTCAAACCGGGGCCGCCCCCTCCGACCGGGTCTTTGCGTCCCGGTATCCCGGCAGGGGCCGGGCGGGCCAGGCGGCGAGCAACCCACCCAAGCCCATCAGCACGCCGGCGACCCAGATCCACGCCACCAGCGGGTTGACGTACACCGAGACGCGGGCCAGGCCGTTGTCCTCGAGGCGGGTCAGGAAGAGGTAGATGTCGCGCCGCGGGCTGGTGTCGATCGCGATGTCTGATGAGCGCGTGCCGTCGACGGCGAAAGTCTCGACGCCGGGGGTCATCGTCCCGATGCGTTCACCTCGTCGGTACACGGCCATGCGGACGCGGACCGTGGCCGAGTGCGGATCCGATCGGCTCTCGGATCCCTCGTTGACGAACGTGTAACCGGCGACGGTCGCGCGCTCGCCCTGCGCGACCGCGATGTCGGCCTCGGTGACGAAGCCCTTCGAGCCGGCGAAGCCGATGAATAGCAACACGATGCCGAGGTGGACGACGTAGCCGCCGTAGCGGCGCCGGTTGCGCGACACCATGTTCGTGAGCGCCCCGGGCCACGAGACGCCGCCGAGGGCGTGCCGCACGCGCATGCCGCGCCAGAACTCGCCGGCGATGCAGGCGGTGACGAAGACGCCGGCGATGATCGTGGCGGCCGCCGCCGGGCTGTCGCGCAGGTCGGTCAGGGCGAGCAGCGGGACCGCGGCGACCGCGGCGACGACGAGCGGGCCGACGAAGCGTCGCCGCAGCTGGGCGGGCGACGACTTGCGCCACGCGATCAGGGGGCCGACGCCGGTGAGGACGAGCAGCGCGATGCCGATCGGCAGGGCGACCTGGTTGAAGTACCCCTGCCCCACCGTGATCCGCT
>LNFM01007605.1_pt1 | contig 19561 bp, 20 predicted proteins | sample 596031 | NCBI WGS metagenome assembly LNFM01 (sample SAMN04254537, study PRJNA301005) | activated carbon metagenome | isolation source: dual media filters at the Ann Arbor, Michigan drinking water treatment plant | place: USA: Ann Arbor | reverse complement strand
GCCCCCGACGAAGAAGGGCCACAGCGGCGGCAACACGACCGCCGGAACCGCCGCCCCGCGATCGCAGAAGCGGAACGTGGGCAAGACGAGGCACACGAAGACGAGCCACCCCGACGGCACCACCAACCATCGGCTTCGACGTCGCCCGGGCGGTGCTGGCTCACCTGCGACCTCCACCATCACGGTCCTGAGACATTGCAACGTACGTGCACGAGCTCGAGCCGCTCCGCTCGACCGCACGCGGGCTCGTCGCCGCACGACGAGCTCCCGAGCGAGGTGATCGCGCCACGACCCTGTTGCAAGGTCACGACGGCAAATGGAGGCAGAGCCCGAGCGTGGCGCGAGGTGCTCGCTCGCTGGCACGATCTGCCGTTCGTCCGGGTTTCGGACACGGAGCCCGACCCGCTTCGAGAGTCACTGCGAGATGAGGGTCAGCGAGCCGGCGCCGCGTGCCCAGACGCGATCGTACTGGTCGGTCGCGACTTCGAGGATCGTGTTCTCGGAGAGGCCGCGGCGCGTGTCGACGCGGCGCACCTTCTTGCCGTCCCAGGCGGCGATGCCGCGGTCGGTGGCCATCCAGACCTGACCGTTGCGCGTGGCCGTGATGTCGTTGATGCCGAAGCGGAGGGCGGCGGGAAAGTCCCAGGCGGTGCCGTTCCAGCGCGCCGCACCCGCGCCGGTGGCGACGAGCACCGAGCCGGTATTCGTGATGGTGACGCCGCGCGCGATGTCGGAGCGGAGCCCATCCGCTTCGGTCCAGACGGTGAGCTGCGCGTTGGCGAGGCGGGCGACGCCCGCGGTGGAGGCGAACCATGCCGTCGAACCGCGTAGCTCGACGTCGACGATCGACGGCGGAGCGGGGGTGAGCATCGAGGAGGTCGAGGCTTCGAGGTCGACGACGGCGACGCCGGCGGAGCGCATCTCGATGCCGTCGCGGTAGCGGAGGCCGAGCCAGAGGGTCGTCGCATTCGCGAAGCGGGCGAAGGCGATGTCGGGGGCCTCGCCCGGCGCCTCGATGGTGAGGTTGGGGAGCTCGGTCCACTTGTCGCCGGTGATGCGCGAGATGTGGAGCGCCGCCGTGGTGCCGGTGCGATGAATGCCGAAGAGGTTGCCGTCGGGGTCGCGGGCAACGCCGACGACGATCTGGTCGTCGGGCCCGCCGGCCTCGAAGGACTCGCCGTTCCAGCGCCACGCCGATTCGCCTCCGGTCGCGATCCAGCAGTCGCGCGGCGAGGCGCAGGCGACGGTCAGCGCGGTCGCGTCCTGGACCATCTGCTTCCGACGGAGCCAGTCGCGCGGGCGGACATCGCCGTCGCGGTAGCGAGCGGTGCCGAGATCGCGGGTACCGATGAGGATCTGATCATCGGCGGCGTTGAGCGACACGGCGCCGGGGGGCGGCTGGACGTCGAGCGGATCGATCTGCCACTCGAGAGCGGTGCCGGCCTGGGCGACGGCGAGGAGGCGGAGGCCGTCGCGTGCGAGGGGCCGAACGCGGCCGGGGACCGCGAGGGCGAGGTGATAGAGCCGGCCTCCCCCCATGACGACGGCACCGGTGCCGCGCGGCGCGGCGGCGTCCCACGAGACGTCGGGGAGCGCGCGGTACGTGGTCCAGGAGGCGTCCTTGCCGATCGCGAGGCGCTCGTGGTTCGCGGCGTCGGTGCCGATCACGAGGAGCCGTTCTTCGGGGAGCTCGACGAGGATGCGGGGGGAGACGATCGCGCAGCCCTGCGCGGCGCCGATGCGGACCGTCTCGCCGGTGGGCTTGCGGGCGGCGAGGCCGTCGGCCGTCGCCATGAAGAGCCAGCCACTCGCGGTGCGAGCGAGGGCGCGGATCGGGTCCTTGATCGCGGTGGCCGTCCAGCCGCCTTGCTCGCTGACGTAGTAGAGCCCGGACTTGGTGCCGATCCAGACCGAGCCGTCGACGGAGGCGGCGAGCGAGGCGCCTTGCTCGGCCAGCGCGCCGAGATCCAAGCCGAGCGTGGCGGGCGGCGCGGCTTGCTCGCGGTAGACCTCGGCCGCGGTGTCGTAGTGACCGAGGCCGACGTCGGTGAGCACCCAGATGCGACGACGTGCGGGATCCGACGCGACGGCGATGATCTCGGTCCCCGAGAGCGACTCGGCGGAGAGCGGGAGGACGGTGCCCTTGGCATCCCAGCGCTCGAGATCGTGCTCGGTGCTCGCGAAGACGAAGCCGCCCACCGACGTCAGCACGCGCACCGGCGACGGCTCGGTGAAGACGCGGACCCGGACCTTGCCCGTCGAGACCGGAGGAATGGGCGATGTCACCTGCGGCGGCGGACAGCCGGGTAGCGCGAGCAGGAGGGCCAGGAGGCAGGCGCGCGCCACGACACCGACGGTAGCACGGGGGTAATCTCGGGGGATGGCACGCCAACGACGCGGCGGATTCCGGGGCCCCCAGATCGGGGGGACCCTCGGAACACTTCTCAGGACAACGCTCCAGCAGGCCGGTGCGGTACGCGAGGTGCTGGGCGAGGCCCTCTCACGGGGGGCCCAGGAGGGCCGGGCGCGGCTCGACGACTTCCGGTCGGAGCGGCGGTCTGACCGACGGCGCCAGGATGCCCTCGCCGACCTGGGTGAGATCGTCCTCGACCTCGTGCGACGTGGCGAGATCGATCTCGGCGAGCTCCCGGAGGCCCGCGAGGTGATCGAACAGCTCGATGCCCTCGACGACGAGGCGGCGAGCGCCCACGCCCGCCACTGCCGGCGTCCCGCCGTCGGTTCGACGAGCGCCGCGAAGAGGATGGGACCGTGTCGTCGGGGCGATGGACCCCGCCGCGCGCCGCCAAGCCGGCCCCCGCACGGGTGTGGCGTCCTACCGTTGACGACACGCCGCCGGCCGCACCCCGCGGTGGGATCGCGTTCGACGACGATCCGGACGGCGACCTCGCCGACTACATGCACCCCGACGACGTCCCCGACAAGGACAAGTAGATCGCCGCCCAGACGCCGGGAACTACGGGCGGGCCGTCTCCCACGCGGGGAGGCCCAGCACCCACTCGGCGAGCCAGGTGTCGAGCGGCTTGTTGGCGGGCCCCGTCGTGATGTTCTCGCGGCCGAGCATCACGTGGTCAGTGCCGGCGACGATGAAGGCCTTGGTGTTGGGCAGGTCGTACTGGTTGTCGACGAGGTTGTTCGTCGCCGTCGTGAGCATGCCCGGCGTGAAGCCGAAGTAGTCGCCGATCACCGCGTCCTCCGTGTACGAGAGGAGGCCGATGCGGGACGTTGGATTCGCGGCACCAACCGTGTCCATGATCGCGGGGAAGCTCGTCGGACAGCCGGTGCAGTTCGGCGGGAACACGAAGGCCCACTGCGTCTGCAGGGTCGTGTAGTTCGTCAGGTCGGTGAAGTTCACGAACGGCGAGCCGTCCTGCAGGAGATGACGCTCGGCCGTCGGGAACGCCGTCGCGAACAGGTGGAAGTTGAGCGTCGCGCCGTAGCCGCCCGCGCTCGCGCCGTAGACGAAGACCTTCTCCGCGGCGGTGTACTTGGTGGCGAGCGCGTCGACGATGGCCGCCGTGTTCGTGCTGCCGGTGTGGAACACCTGGCCGGTGTTGCCCCCCATCGTGTACGTCGTGAGCTTGCTACCGGCGTGCAGATCGCCGGTGCAGTACGGAACGAAGATCGTCGTGGCCTGCCCGAGGGGATTGCCGGGCTGGTTGTGGTTGGCCGTCGTGCCGACCTCCTGCGTGAGCGTGGCCTGCGTGTACGTGTCCTCGATGTGCGTCGCTGTCGGGTTGGCGCCGAAGCACATCTCGTAGGTCCAGCATGCGCCCCCGCCGGCGAAGAACACCGTGATGTCATCGGACACGGTCGAGCGGTTCACGCCGATGCCGAACGGACTGCCATTCGCGCACGTCGTGCCGGGGATCTCGACCCAGGTCCACGTGTTCGCGGGCGTGTCAGGGATGAGAAATGGCGCCGCGTCGGGTGGAGCGTCGATCGGCGGTGACGCGTCGATGGCCGCATCCGGTTCGGTGGAGTCGCCGCCGTCGTCGTCCACGCGCGCATCGTTTCCACACGCCACCATCACCAGGCCGAGCGCCAGGAGTCGTCCCTGCATGCGTGGGATCGTATCTCATCGCTCTCCTGCAAAGAGCGGTGACCGTGTGCCCTAGAATCGGCGTATGGGACTCCTGGGGGACCGGTCACTCGATGCACGCACCAAGGCGGTCATCGGCAGCACCGAGCGCGAGCCAAGCGACACGCTCCTCGAGCGCGCCACGCTGATCGAAGAGGCCCCGTCGCCCGCGATGTTGCAGGGCACGGCGCGCTGGCTCGGAATCATCGACGAGCTGCGCGCCGCGGGGTTCACCCCCGACGAGCTCCTGCGCGTCGCCCTGAACGCCAACCGCGACGACCTCGGCCACAGCGCACCCAATCCCGCCATGCTCGAGCACCTGATGAGCCCCGCGGCGGCGCGCGAGCTCGCCGACGAGTTGCTCGCTCTCCCCGAGCGCACCTGGCGCCACCACCGGCTCGCGAGTGTCGCCCTCGTGAAGCTCGGGGCGGTGGACGCGCGGGACGAAGAGCTCGTGACGCTCGATGCCGAACCATCCCGCTTGCGCGCCATCATCGGTGCCCTGCCCCGCGATCGGAGGGAGGCGCTGGTCCTGAAGCTCGCGACCCCGGCCACCGGTCCGAATGTCGATACGCCCAGCAACGCGCTCTTCATCGTCAAGCAGCTCCGCCTCATCTGGGATCTCGTCGAGTCGCCAGCCACCACGGCCGCGCGCGATCATGCCCTCGAGGTTGGAAAGGTCGGCAGCGACTACGACCGCGTCCGTGAGCTCCTGGGCAAGCCCTTCGTCCCCGAGGAGCGTCCCACCCGAGCGGCGATGCGGGCCCTCGCCCACTGGACCGCGGAGCGCGCCAACGCCCTCCGCGCGAAGCAGATCGGCCCCCGGGCTGCCCAGATCTGGAGCGAGCACAACATCACCGTCGACGCCAAGGAGCTCGCCACCGTCGAGGCCTGGACCGCGGCGAGCCCCGCCCGGCAGCGCGAGATCGCCCTCGCCGTCGTGGCGGCGGTCGAGAAGTTTACCGGGATGCCCACGAAGCTCGTCGACATCGTGGCTCACGGGGGGCCGCCGATCGCCCTCCTCGATCTCGATGGCCTGCGCTTCTGCCTGGTGCCCGGCGGCACGTTCGAGCTCGGCTTCTCCGAGGAGGAAGAGGCCGCGGTGCGCGCGCAGGCCGAGGTCGATGCGGACTCCGACAACCACTACGAGCTGTACGAGTCGCTGCTCGATCAAGTCGACCTGATGCGCCCGATCCAGCGCGTGACCGTCGGGCCGCTCCTCGCGATGCAGGGACCGGGCGAGGGCTACGACTTGCACGAGGCGGCCGAGGTCCTCGCCAACACGTATCTCCGCGTGCCCTCGGAGGCGGAGTGGGAATACCTGGCCCGAGGCGGCAAGGCGCGCGAGCTCACCTATCGGGGCGACGTCGTCCCCGTCGAGGCCGCTTACTTCCGCGAGACCTCGGCCGCGGGCCCGAAGGGTGGCAATGCGTTTCGCATGTGGGGCTTCGGCATCGAGCCCGAGCTCTGCGCGGACGTGATGTCCGAGACGCACGACGATCTGCCCCTCGACGGCTCGCCGCGCCGCGGTGATGGTCCGCGCGTCGTCCGTGGGGGCGCCGGTCAGCTCTTCCCGTGGCAGGACACGGGCGAGTGGCATCTGATGCTCAGCGCGATGCGCGTCTCGCAACAGATCTGGGAGTTCAACATCGCGTTGCGCTACGTGCTCGGGATCCGGTGCCAGTAGGTCCGGACCGCGCTCATCAGCACCGTATGGTCCTCGATTGAGTCATGATGCGACGCGATGAGAGCGCACCTCGCGTTGATCCTCCTGGTGGTGGCGTGTGGCGGGACGGAGACTCCGCCGACAACGGCCACGATTCCCATTGTCGCTCCTCCCGATGCAGCGGTCGCGACCGAAACTCCGCCCGCGGCCCCGCTGACACCGGGCCGCCAGTTCGAGTGGGTGATGAAGGGCATCAAGGACGGCACGACCGAGGCGGAGGTGACGGCGCACTTCCACACGTCGTTCCTCGATCGGGCACCCGCCGCGCAGGTCGTCGCCTTCTTCGTCGAGCTGAAGCGCCAGATCGGTGAGTTCACGGTCGTCTCGTCGGCGGAGCCGGACGCGAATCACGTACTCGCCGTCCTCCAGGGCCAGGGCGGACGGATCCGCGTCAGCCTCGGAACGGACGCGCTGAGCGGCCTCATCGACTCGCTGCTGTTCAAGCCCGACGCGGGCGACAAGCCGAAGACCTTCGACGACGCCGTGACGATGGCGAAGAAGCTCGCCCCGAAGTCGTCGCTGCTCGTCGCGAAGCTCGACAAGGGCGTCTGCAAGCCCGTCCATGCCTTCGAGACGAAGAGCGAGCTCGCGATCGGCTCGACGTTCAAGCTGTACGTGCTGCTCGGCCTCGCCGATCAGATCGCGGGCAAGAAGCTCGCGTGGGATCAGGAGCTCGCCGTCCGCGATGACTGGAAGAGCCTCCCGTCGGGCGTCACGCAGGACGACCCCGTCGGGACGAAGCACACGATCAAGGCCCTCGCCGAGCGCATGATCTCGATCAGCGACAACACCGCGACCGACCACATCCTGTTCACCGTCGGCCGGGAGAAGGTGGAGGCCGCGCTGAAGACGGCGAAGCACGCGAAGCCGGCGCTCAACACCCCGTTCCTCTCCACGCGCGACCTGTTCGCGCTGAAGCTCGGCGTCACCGAGGAGGAGCGCGAGCGCTATGTGAAGGCCAAGCCCGCCGCGCGCCGCAAGCTGCTGACGGAGCTCGCCGCCAAGCCCCTGCCCGACATCTCGTCCGCCGAGGGCTGGACGACGGGGCGGCACATCGAGGACCTCGAGTGGTTCGCGAGCAGCGATGACCTCTGCGGCGTGCTGGGCCAGCTCTGGTCGCGCGCCCAGAAGCCGGTGAACGCGCCCCTCCTCGAGGTGCTGTCCAAGAATCCCGGCGTTCCGCTCGATGCGGCAACGTGGCCGTACATCGCGTTCAAGGGTGGATCCGAACCCGGCGTCTTGAACCTGACGTGGCTCTTGCGCCGGGCCGACGGGCAGTGGTTCGTGGTGTCCACCGGCTTCAACGCGCCGGCGGGAGCGGTCGACGACGCCGCGGCCATCGGCATCGCGACGGGCTTGATCGATCTGGTCAGCGACGCGGCAGCAGCACCGTGAAGACAGCTCCCGCGCCGAGCTCGCTCGTCACCTCGATCGAGCCGCCATGCGCGATGACGATCTGCTGCGCGATGTAGAGCCCGAGCCCGAGGCCGCCGTAGTGAGCCGTCGAGACGGCGCGCTCGAAGCGGCCGAAGATGCGCTCGTGGGCGGCGCGTGGGATCCCGATCCCGCCGTCGCGCACGCTGATCGCGGCGTGGCCGTCGCGCGCTTCGAGCCGGACGTCGATCGGCTTGCCGGCGCCGTACTTCAGCGCGTTCGCGAGGATGTTGGACACGGCCTGGTCGAGGCGGTTCCGGTCCCATTTCCCGAGCTGCCCCTCGGCGAGGTTCGAGGTCAGCTTGCTCCCCGCCTTGGCCGCAGGCTCCTCGAAGCGATCGACCACGTCCCGGACCAGATCCGCGAGCTCGAAGACCTCGCTCTCGAGCTCGAGCGAACCGCGATCGAGACGTGACACGTCGAGGAGTCCGGTCACTAGCGAGTTGAGGCGCGCGACCTGCCGCACGGCCACGTCGACTCGCTTGCGCACGCGATCGCCTTCGTCGTCGACGAACTTGCGCTCCAGCGCGCGCCGCACTCCGTCGAGCTGGAGCTCGAGCGTGGTGAGGGGCGTCCGGAGCTCGTGCGAGGCGATGGACAGGAACTCGTCACGCGCCGCGATCGAACGCTCGAGGTCGCGCAACGTGCGCCACTGCGCGACGACAAGCGCGGCGCGATGGGCGAGCTCCTCGAGAAGCCGCAGATCGTCGCCGGTGAACGCCGCCTCCGTCTGCCCGTGGCGACGGCTGAGCGTGATCAGCCCGAGCAGCTCGCCACGGGCGCGCAGCGGCACGAGCAGGATGCTGTGAATGCCGAGGGTGGCGATGCGCTCGCGGAACTCTTCGGGCCCGATCCGGGCCGCCACCACCTTCGGATCCACCTGCGAGATCACCGTCGGCCGCATCGCCATCTCGCCGACGGGGGTCGACGAGACGGCCGCCGTGAGTGACGAGAGCATCTCCGTCACTGCCGGGTCACGGTCCCAGCTGCCGACAGGAGGATCGAACTCGGTGCCATCGGCCGACACGAGTCGGATCGAGCACAGATCGCCGAGCACCGAGACGATGTGCATCGCGATCGCGCGAAACCCATCGTGCATGTCGATCGCCGCCTCGGCGAATACGCGCGAGGCCGTCGCGAGGACCTCGAGCCGCTCGGTCGCTGCTCGGAGGTCGTCGGCCGAGGACATCCCGCCAGTATAGCTACTGGGTCAGGCCTGGACGTTCGCTTCGCACCACGATCGCAGCTCCCCGCTCGAGCACGGCGTCGCAGGCGGTCGCGGTCAGACGTACGGAGAGGTCGGTGCTTTCGTACCGGTAGCGCTCGAGCGCGACGTCTCGACCCAGATCGTCGGTGGCCGGCACGGCTCGCTCGATGGTGCCTTCGCGGAGGAAGACCCGGATCCCGGCCGGATCGCTCGGCGCGGGCGACAGGGGCCCGACCTTGCACACGATCGTCGACACGATGCGACGGAACTCCTGGACGAGCTGGGCGGCCGAGGTCGCGACATAGTGGTAGTTGCGGTCGCGGCGATTCGTCGGCGTGCCGGCGACGTCGGTCATGAACTGGTCGAGTGCCGCCCCCGAGCCCGAGCGCCGGATCTCGAGCGTGAAGATGGTCATGTCGCGATCCCACAGCGCCGCCGCCGCATTGCGCGCGCTCCCGAAGTCGTTCGGTTCGCCGTCGGAGACGAGCAACACGTACCGGCCCGTGTCAGGGACGGCTTGCAGCAGGTTGCCCGCCGCCGCCAGCCCCGCCGCCGTGTTCGTGTTGCCCCCCGCGTCGTAGCTGTTCATCGTCGACATGATCTGGTTCGGCGCTCCCGGGCTCACCGGGACTGTCCGGAATACGTTCGAGCTGTAAAACACCGCGCCGTACTCGATCTCGAGGCCCGCGTTCAGCAGGCCCTCGACGCTGTCCTCGAGGACGTCGATCGCGCGCGCCCCGCCTCCGGAGAACGGCAGGTCCATCGAGCCCGAATAGTCGAGCACGAGGGAGAGCTTCGGCAGGCGGCGCTCGGCGGTGTCGAACTTCGTCTGCGCGAGGCTCGCCGAGGCGCGACCCTGGACCTGCGTGGTGCCGTCGAGGAACACGAAGCGAGGCGTGTCGACCTCGACGGTGGCGAGGGCGGTGATGGTCACGGCGTCGGCCGTCTCGTTGACCTGCCACGTGATGGCGACGGGGTTGGGCGTGTTCGCGCGCGCGATGGCCTCGGCGGCGGCCTTCGCCCGGGCGTCGAACGGCAGGCCGCGCTCCTTGATGACCTGCAGGGCCGCGAGGGCGGCCGCATCGGCGGACCGCTGCGCATCACTGCGAACCGCGGCCATGCGACCGAGGGTGATCCCGCCGAGCGACAGCGCGCTCGCGAGCAGACACGCGACGACGATCGCCGGGGTGACCGCGCCGCGCTCGGGCTGCCGCCGGCGGACGCTCGTGGGCAACCGCTCGCGAGCAGCCGCGCCGACGGGCGCCGCGGCGTTGAAACTCACTTCGCCTCGAGCGAGATGGGAGCCTTGGCGCCCTGCCAGGCGCCGACGTCACCCCCCATCGGGATCGTCGGCATCGTGATCGAGCCTGGCGCGGGCGTCGTCGACGAACCCGCCTGGCCGGAGACCCGGCGCCGCGCTCGCAGCGTGGCGTCGGCATCGTCGGCGCCAAACGTCGGCGTCCGGGCCGGCTTGCTCGCGACCTGGGCGGCGAACGCGTTACGTGCGGCGAGCGTCTGGTCGTCGCCGAGGTGCGCCTTGCGGCAGCCAGTGACGACAACGAGGAGCAGCAGGATCTTCTTCACGGGGACTCCTTGAACGTGACGGTGGGGCGGAGCTCCGGCGAGAGGGCATAGGCTCGCTGGCGGAGCTCGCGGGCGCGCTCGGTCTCGCCGCGCTCGTCGTGGATGATCGCGAGGTCGAGCAGCGCGGCCGCCTCGCCGAGCCCGGCCTTGAACGTGCGCTCCGCATCGGCCATGCGATCGGCGCGGCCGTACGCGAAGCCGAGGTTCACGTACGCCTGACCGAGCCCGGGATCGAGGGCGAGCGCCTTCTCGAGGTGCGGGATGGCGGCGACCGGATCGCCGGCCGACAGGAGCGAGAAGCCGAGGTTGTTGCGATAGTCGGCCATGCCCGGCGCGAGCTTCGTGGCTTCCTGGTGATGCGTGAGCGCCAGGAGGTGGCGATCGGTCAGGTCGAGGAGGATCGCGTAGCCCGCGTGGGCGTCGGGGCGCTTGCCGTCGAGGATGAGCGCGGCCTTGAACTGCGTCTCGGCCTGCGGGTAGAGGCTCGAGTCGCGCAGCACGCAACCGTAGAGGACCCGGGCGCGCGCATCATCGGGGTGTTCGGAGATGATCCGCTGCAGCAGCGGCACCGCCGCTTCCTTCGCGCCCTTCGCCACGTACAGCTCGGCGAGCTCGCCGCGGAGGGACTCGCCCTCCCGCTGGATCTGCTGGTGCTGCTTCTGGACGCTGCCGCAAGCCGACAGCGCGATGAGGACAACCAACCCCGGAATCGTGCGCATGGCGACCTCTAGTGCAACGCGCGAACCAGCTGCAGGGCGGCCGGGCCGAGGATGATGAGCATCGCCGCTGGCATCAGGCACGCTGCGAGCGGGAGGGTGAGCTGCGCCGCGAGCTTGCCCGCGCGCTCCTCGAGCATGCCGGTGCGAGCGCGCCGCGAGGACGCCGCGAACTCGCGCAGCGTGTTGCCGATGGGCGCGCCCAGACCGTGGGCTTGCGCGAGCACGCCGCACAGCGCGGAGAGGTCATCGAGCCCGACGCGGCGAGAGAGGCGGCGCAGGCCGTCGGCGAGCGACACGCCGGCCTCGAGCTCGCGGGCGGTGGTGCCGAGCTCTCCGGCGAGGATGGGCGCGCTAGCGGTGAGCTCGCGTGCGACGCGGGTGAGGGCGTGCTCGAGCGAGAGGCCGGCATCGATGCACGTCGTCAGGAGGTCGATCGCCCCCGGTAGCGCCGACGCGACGGCCTCACGCCGCTCCGCACCGCGGATCGCGAGGAGCTTGCGGGGGCCAAGAAGCCCGAGGACGAGCGACCCCATCGCGAGCGCAAAACCTGTGAGCCCGCCGACAACTGCGCCGGCGACCAGCGCGAGCGAGATTCCGCCGAGGACGGCCGCGACGCGCTCCTCGCAGAACTGATCGATCGCTTCACGCGAGCGGCGGCCTGCCATCAAGAGCTGCGTCTCGAGGCCATGCAGCTCGTCGACGTTCGTCGGGCGCAGGTGCACCGCGACGGGCGAGACGGCCCGGCGCCAGAGGGCGGCGGACGCGTCCCCTGGCTCGCTGGCCAGCGATGCGGACCGCATGCGCACGTAGGTGGCGAGACCGGCGACGGCCGCGCCCGCGGCGCACCCGGCAGAGACGAGAGACAGGCTGGAAGCGTCCATGATGGCGATCTCCCTCTTGGCCTTCAGGCCATCGGCCGCACGAGGCGGCGCGTCCACGCAAGACCGGTGAGCCACAACACGGTGGCGACAACGAGGACCATCCGGCCGCCGCTGTCGTGAATCAGCATCCCGCCGTAGGACGGGTCGCTCGCGAAGGCGAGGACGCCGAAGCCGATGGGCAGGAGCGCGAGCATGCGCGCCGACTGGCGGCCCTCCGCGGTGAGCGCGCGCAGCCGGGTGCGATACCCGGACCGAGCGCGGGCGTTCTCGACGATGCGATCGATGACGGCGATCAGGTTGCCGCCGGTCTCCTGGAGGACGGCGACCGCGACCACGAACGTCTCGACCGCGGCGCAGCCGGGCAGGCGCTCGCCCATGGCCGCGAAGACATCCGCGATGGGGCGGCCGAGCTGGTGCTCCTCGTGGGCCTGCTTGAGCTCGTGGGACAGCGGCGCCGGGACCTCCTGCGCCGCGAGCGCGAGGGCACCCGGCAAGGCGTGACCGGCGCGCAGAGCCAGCGCCATGATCTCGAGTGCCTGCGGAAACTGCTCGTCGCATTGCGCGAGGCGGAGGGCGTGCGCGCGCTTGACGAGCACCCAGGTGGCCACGCAAGCCGCGAGGGCGAGCATGACGGCGAGAGCGCCCGAACCGAGAGCGGCGCCGACGAGCAGCCCGAGCCCGGCGAGCAGCGCGGCGCGCCCGACGAGCGCCCCCATCGAGAGCCCCAGCCCGCTCGCCGCGAGCCAGCGTGTCAGCCCACCGGCCTCCGCGTGCATGAGCCCGCCCTGCTCCGCCCGACGTTGACCGAGGCGGCGCGCGAGCGCTTCCGTGCCCCGAACGCGGCGCGCGTTCCAGCCGAGCGCGATGGCTGCGCCCAGGGAGAGCAACGCGACGAAGGCCAGCGGGGCGACGGTCGTGGCCTGCATCAGCCGACCTCGCCGCTGGCGGCCCCGGCGATGACGCCAGCAGCGCGGAAGCGGTCCGTCATCATCGACGAGCCGTGCTGCTTGTAGGTGCCGCGGATGGAGCCATCCGAGCTGACGCCAATGCGCTCGAACGAGAAGAGCGTGTTGACGGCGATGCGGCCGCCGTCGGAGCCGAGCACCTCGCCGATGGCGGTGATGCGGCGCTTGCCGTCCTGCATGCGAGCGACCTGCACCACGACGTGGACGCTGCGCGCGATGAGCTGCGCCATCGTGGCCTCGGCGAGGGGCGTCCCCGTCATGCCGAGCATCGTCATGAGGCGGCTCATCGCGTCATCGCAGGAGTTCGCGTGCACGGTGGCCATCGAGCCGTCGTGGCCCGTGTTCATCGCCTGCAGCATGTCCAGCACCTCGGCGCCGCGGACCTCACCGACGAGGATGCGGTCGGGGCGCATGCGCAGGGCGTTCTTCACGAGGTCGCGAATCGAGACCGCGCCCTTGCCCTCGAGGTTCGCGGGGCGCGACTCGAGGCGCACCACGTGAGGCTGCTGCAGGCGAAGCTCCGCGGCGTCTTCGGCGGTGATGATGCGCTCGCGCTTCGAGATGAAGCCCGAGAGGAGGTTCAGGAGCGTGGTCTTGCCAGCGCCGGTACCGCCCGACACGATGATCGAGCAGCGGGCCCGCACGGCGAGGTGCAGGTAGGCGAGCATGTCGCGCGACATCGCGCCGCTCGCGACGAGGTCTTCGCCGGTGAGCGCGCGCTGCGAGAAGCGGCGGATCGAGAGGGCGGCGCCGTCGATGGCGAGCGGCGGGATGACGGCGTTGATGCGGCTGCCATCGGGCAGCCGGGCGTCGACCATCGGCGAGCTCTCGTCGATGCGGCGGCCGATCCGCGCCACCATGCGCTGGATCGTGTGAATCAGGTGGCGCTCGTCGCGGAAGCGCACGTCGGTCAACATCAGCTTGCCTTCGCGCTCGACGAACACGCGGTCCGGGCCGTTCACGAGCACGTCGGAGACCGTCGGGTCGGCGAGGAGCACCTCGAGTGGACCGTGGCCGGTGAGCTCGTCGAGGACGGTGTCCACCAGCGTGCCGAGCTCGCCGTGCGAGACCGAGATGCCCTCGGCAAGCACGAGCTGTTCGAGGATCGTGCGCAGGCGGACGCGGAGCTCCTCGCGTGGGAGCTGCGACACGGCGGCGAGATCGAGCCGGTCGAGGATCTTGTCGTGGAGCCGCGTCGCGATGGACTGGAGGTCCTCGCGCGCATCGCCGTAACCCGCCGGCGCGCTGGGGTCCCGACGGAGCTTGCTGGCGAACCGGGCGAGCTGCATTAGCGACCTCCGAGGAACGGAAAGCGGCGGCGGGGCTGCTCCACCACTCGCTGCGGTTCGTTACCGCGACAGAGATTCGCGAGCGCGATGACGTCGTCGGCGACGGGGCGCGAGCGAGCGACATCGATGAGGAGCGCGCCGGCGTCGAGGGCGACCGAGACCTTCGCGTCCTCGCGCACGGTGGCGGTGACCCGCATCGCGAGAGCGCGCTCGATGGCGGCGGTGTCGATGGCGGCGCGCTTCATGGCGCGGTTGACGACGAGGGCGCAGCGAGCCGGCTCGATGCCAAGCCGGCCGAGGACGTCGAGCGCCCGCGCGGCCCGGCGGACCGCGGGGACATCTTGCGTCACGACGACGAGGATGCGCGTGGCGACCTCGAGCGCGGCCAGGGCGACATCGCCGAAGTCGCGCACGCCGTCGACGATGACGTGATCGAAGTGAGCCCGCAGCGCATCGAGGAGCTCCGGCAGCCGCGACGTCAGCGAGCCGTCGAGGTCATCGAGGTGACCGGCCTGCGAGAGCGCGCACACGCCCGAGCCATGCTGCGCGAGGCGACGGCGCAGCGACGCCGCATCGAGGGCTCCTGCCTCGCGCGCGACCGCGGAGAGCGACGTCTGCGACTCGAGGTCGAGCGCGACGAGCACGTCGCCGAGCTGGAGATCGAGATCGACGATGCAGACGGTCTTGCCTCCGCGGGCGAGCGCCGCTGCCGTGTTCACCGCGAGCGTCGTCGCCCCGGCGCCACCACGGCAGCCGAGGACCACGGTCAGCTCACCGCGGCGCGCGGGGAGGGCGAGCGGCACCGGCGCCACGGGGGCCGGGTTCATCGCGCGCGGTGCGCGGGGCAACATCTCGACGACCGACGGCTCCTGCGGCGCCGAGACGAAGCGCACCGGTGCGGGCGGCGGCCCTTTCGCGATCGGCGCGGACGGCGGCGCGATCAAGGGCAGCGCGGGGGCCGGGGAGAGCGGCGCGGACACGGGCGCGCGGTACGACACCGTCGGCAGGACGGTCTCGGCCTGAATGAACCGGGGCGATGCGGGCCGCTCGGACTTCGGCAGGGGGCGCGGCGCCGAGCCCTTGCGCGGACGGGTATCCGTACGGGTCTCGTCCACGTCGTCGGTGAAGTCGGGGATGCGGGATGCGTGCGGCATGGCGGGTCTCCGTTAGCGCTTGAAGCCGAGCGAGCCCTGGGGCTTCGCGTCCCCTCCGGCGAGGGATTCCGTACGACCGAGCAAGAACAGCTCCAGGTCACCGGGGTCGACGGTCGTCGTCTCGCCGGGCAGCGGCGGCTTCTCGTCGAGCGGCTGCACGAGGTGCGCGGTGACCACGACGAGCAACTCCGTCTCGTTGCGCTTGTACGAGCTCGACCGGAAGAGCGCACCGAGCACGGGGATGTCGCCGAGGAGCGGGACCTTGTCGGAGGTGGAGCGAACCTCGTCGGAGATGAGGCCGGCGATGACGAAGGACTGGCCGTCGACGAGGCGGATGGTCGTCTCGCTGTGGCGCTCGCGGAGGCCGGGGACCTGCGTGGATGCGAGCCGGATGCCGATCGACGGGTCGATGTCGCTGACGGTGACGCCGAGGTCGAGAGTCATCTCGTCGCCCGACACGGTCGGGGTCATGACGAGCTGGATGCCGAACTTGCGGTACTCGACGCCGACCTGGCCCAGCGTCTGCGGCAGGGGCACGGGGAACTCGCCGCCGGCCAGGAACGACGCGCTCTTGCCACTCATGGCGACGAGCGTCGGCTCGGCGAGGGTGCGCGAGTAGCCCTTGCTGGAGAGCAGCGAGAGCGCCGCCGAGAACGGGAAGCCCCCGAGCGTCGACGAGAACACGAAGCCGAAGGCGCCCGAGATCGGGCCGGAGACGAGCGGCACCGCATCGGTGAGCGCGTTGCCGGCCTGATCGAAGCCGGTCGAACCGGTGCCGAGCTGGCCGACATCGGCCGCGCCCGAGGTCTGGGGCGCCACGTTGGTGAGATCCGAGCCCGGGGCCAGCATGCCGCCGCTGAAGCCAGCGCCCGAGCCGTAGGTCTTCTTGCTGAAGAAGTTGAACCCGATCTCGCGGAGGCTCGTGCGCGACACCTCGGCGAACGAGACCTCGAGCTGCACCTGCTGCGGGCCGGCGATGGTGAGCGCGTTGACGATGGTCGGCTCGCCGCCCTCGAATACGCCGGCCGCGATGCCGCCGACGATCTGCTCGGCGCGCTCGAGGTCCTCGGCGCTGGCGACCTGGCCGGAGAGGATGATGGCGCGACCGGCGTGCGAGACGTTGAGGTCCTTCGCGGTCGGCAGTGCGCTGGCGAGTGCGGACCGCATCTCGTCGACGGGCCAGCCGACCTCGATCGCGACGACCTTCGCCTCGCCGCCGACCCAGACGGTCGCGGTGGTGCGCCCCGGCTTCAGGCCAGAGATGAGGAGCTGGTCGGGGTCGAACGCGGTGACCTGCGCGACGGTGGCGTCGGCGACGGCCACGCGAGTCACGGCCTTGCCCATGCGCTGGTAGCTGGAGCTACCGACGTTCACCGCGATGGTGCGGTCGGACTTGGTCGCGTCCGTCGCCTGGGCGAGGACCGGGGCGGTGGAGGCCGCGAGAAGCGCGGCCGCGAGCAGGAGCTTACTTCGCATTGAGCACCTCGATGGCACCGCTCGACTTGGCGGTGGCGGTGTCGGGACGGTCGGACGCGACGATCTGGATGCGCTTGCGGTCACGCTTCACGGTCGGAACCCGGGACGGTGCCAGGGGAGCGACCGGGGCGGCGTTCGCCACCGCGTCGGTCGGAATCGGCTCGAACGCCGAGAACTGCTCGGGCTTCGCGCCCTTCGTCTCGACGAGCTCGTCATCCGTCGCATTGCGGAGGACGATGTCGATGCGCCCCTCTGCTCGCGCGACGGCGAGGATCTCGGCATCCTCGGGGGTGACCTCGAGCGTGACGAACACGCCGCGGTCCGCGCCCTTGTCGAGGCCGTCTTCACCACGTGCGACGCGGCGGGTCGCCACGTCGGTGTCCATACCGACCGAGAGCACGCGCGCGGCCTGCACCGCGGTCTTGGCCGAGGGACCGCGACCCGACGGGTCCCGCATCGTGGCGACGACATCCACGAGCGCGCCGGGATAGAGAATGCCGGTGTACCCGGCGGCCGGATCCACCGCGAGCGCGAACGCGCGCAGGTGCGGCGCCACGAGCGAGGCGACGCCAGTGCCCTGATGGCTCGACGAGAGCCGACCGGAGACGACGGGCTCGCCCGGCAGGATACCAACGGTGGGCGTAGCCTTCTCGGCCGACGCGAGGAGCTCCTCGACGGAGGCGAACGAGCCGGCCGGCGCCGCGTCCTCGGGCCACTCGCGCACGACGAGCTTCTCGCGAACGATCGGCTCACCGGCGCGCAGCTCCGCGGAGGCGACGACAACGGGGACCACGCGGGCGCCCGAGTAGTTCGAGCTCATCGTACGGGCGATCGCGAAGGCCGCGAGAGCCGCACAACCGAGCGCAATTGCGAGGAAGCCGAGCGCGCCAAGACGCGACGCGCCCTGCGTGACCGAGGACCGGGACATGGGGTCTCCTAGAAGGGCATCGAGGCGCGGACGGAGACCTCGGACGGTCCGAGGAAGCTCATCAGCGTTCCACCGATGCCGGTGTTGACAGTGCAGCGAGCGGTGACGTCGACGCGATTCACGCCCAGGGCGTCCGTCGCGGTGCTCGTGGTGACCTGCAGGCTCTGGCAGCCCGAGGACGAACCGAGACGATTCTGGATGACGGAGCGGACGGTGTTGCCGTTCGCGTTCCGCGCGATCGCGGCGAGGCGCGTCGCGTGGTTGGTGGCATCACCGAGCTGGCTCCGCGTCTTCAGGACGAGGCCGAAGTGGACGCCGGCCATGATGACCATCACGAGGACCGGCAGGCCCATGGCGAGCTCGACGGAGGCGGCGCCCTTCTGGCGGTTGCGCATCACGAGAGCACTCCGAAGTAGGCCAGCGTGCAGCCGAGGCCGAGCGGCAGGGCGAGCGGAACGACGAGCGCACGCGAGCGGCGCGGCGCGGCCGGCGCGCTACGCGTGACGAGGGCGGCGATCACGTTCGAGCCGACCTCGCGGCTGACGCCACCGACGATCGCCATCGTGATCGCGAGCGCGCCCCCGAGAGCGATACCGGTGAGGCCACCGAGGAGCGCATGCGCCGGACCGAGCCATGCGCCGCACGCCGCGAGGAGCTTCACATCGCCACCGCCGACCCAGCGCGCCGCGAAGGCGGGCAGGAGCAACGCGAGACCGACGAGCGCACCGAGGATGCCGTCGATCGAGAGTCCCTGCGAGAGGAGGCCGCCGGCGAGGATCGCCAGCGAGAGCTCGTTCGCAACACGGCGGCCGCGTACGTCGCTGAGAGCAGCGCCGGCGACACCCGTGACGAAGAAGACCGCCTCCACCATGACTAGGTCGTCGAGCGGATCTTGCTGCCAGCGCGGTTGAACATCGACGAGATCTCGTCGCGGAAGGCCACGAGCGCGACGATGAGCGCGATGGCGATGACGGCGGTGATGAGGCCGTACTCGACGGCAGTTCCGGCTTCTTCATCGCGGGCGAGACGCTTGATCAGTTCCATGTCGGTTCCTCCAGTGAGTGCGTTACGGATTCGCGCTATTGCGACTCGTGTGCCGAACGCGCTCGCGGTCCAAGTGCTCATGGGAAGCCGACTTCCCGATCGCCTCGGGTTTGTCGTCACCTAGCGACGCTTGACCCCACCAGGTTCTGCAGACCTAAGCGTATGGAACGTATGCAGGCTCACGCTATGCTTGCGGCCATGCGCTCGCTCGTTGCTCTCGCTGTCGTGTTGGCCCCCGCGATCGTCGACGCGAAACCGGCCGCGCTGAAGATCGGCTACGACGCGGAGCATCTCGATCTCGCGAACGGCGCGCTGCAGTTCCGCCCGTCGCGCGACGTCGTGTACGCGAGCCTCGAGGTCATCACGGATGACGGGAAGACCATCGCGACCATCACCAAGCAGTACGACACCCCGAACGAGAACCGGTGGCTGTCGATGACATGGCAACCCACGGGGACCGTCATGATGCTGAAGCTGCGCGCAGGAACTGGGGACGGCGTGATCTCGCGCGTCGAGCTCATCCCGTGGTCGGTGACGGTCGACCACGAGGACGTGAACTTCGCCTCGGATAGCTCCAAGATCGCCGCCGCCGAAGAGGCGAAGCTCGACGCGAGCTTCACCAAGATCGAGGACGCGATCGCGAAGGCCGAGCAGTACATGAAGCTGAAGCTCTTCGTGGCCGGGCACACCGACACCGTCGGCGCCTCGGCGAAGAACCGGAAGCTCTCCCTGGCGCGCGCGACCGCGATCGCGAAGTACCTCCAGCGCAAGGGCCTCGACATCCCGGTGGCGGTGGCGGGCTACGGCGAGGACGTCCTGCTCGTGAAGACGCCCGACTCCACGGACGAAGGTAAGAACCGTCGGGCGGATTACGTCCTCGGCCCCGCCGGTGGTGGCCCGCCGTTCAAGGGCCCTTACCTCAAGGTGAAGGTGGCCTGGAAGGACGTCCCCGCCCCGAAGTGATCACGCATCGCGGTGCTATCGTGGCGCGATGATCGTCCGCACCTTGCTCCTCATCGGCCTGCTCGCAGCGTGCGGTGGCAAGGACACACCGC
>LNFM01006338.1_pt1 | contig 19561 bp, 17 predicted proteins | sample 596031 | NCBI WGS metagenome assembly LNFM01 (sample SAMN04254537, study PRJNA301005) | activated carbon metagenome | isolation source: dual media filters at the Ann Arbor, Michigan drinking water treatment plant | place: USA: Ann Arbor | reverse complement strand
GGCACTCGACCTTGGGATATCTCAGCCCCATGGACTTCGAGAAGCAGGCTAATGTAGCCTAACCTGGTGCCCGCAAAACCGGGTGCAGCTCAGACAGCCGACCTGCAGCCTACGTCGAAACCAGTCCGGCAGCTCGTGGGCCGCTTGCTGACCGGCGGCTTTCAGGAGCCGATTTCTGCGAAGCGGACGATCGAACCACGGAGCCTCTCAGTATAGGCTAGTCTTCATATCCCATCGTTCGGCGCGCGCCGATCCGGCTCTGGATTGATGGCGATTTCGTAAGGTCGCTTTGCCGCCTCAGGCTGCGAATGGCGGATGCCTCAAGACAGACGGCACCTCGAGTCCTTCTCCGTAACTCTCGAACATGATGTCCATCTGCCGCTGCATGTCGAGAAGGTGCGACTCGAACACCAGGCGCCGTCCGCCAAGGTCGATCTCGATCGGGTAGCGCACAAACGCCTGGAGCTGCTTTCTCGCGATCGAATCTTCGCCGAGATATGTGATCAGATCGTCTGTAGCGAAGGCGTCACCCTTCCAGAATTTGAGTTCGACATCCCCGCCGATCGTCCCAGTCGCCAGGACGTTGATCAGCTCGTGCGCTTGACGCACCGGATGACCGTTGAATTCGGCACCGTGGAAAATTCGGTTGGCGATTACGATCCCCGTATGCAGCCGGCTGGTCGGAGGGACGTCCCAGCCCAGTTTGCCGAAAAGTTTCTTCTGATTGGCCGGAGCGCTGAAAGCTTCGCGCCTCGCGTCCAGTTGGTCCTTCGCTTTCTGGATCTGATCGTAGCTGTTGCGCATCTCGTGCGCCGAACAAGGGTGATATGCATTCTTGCACTCGAACAGAAACAGCGTGTCGTCGCGCCAGGCGACCAGGTCGAGCTCGAACGGCCTTTTCCCGATGATAACCTCGAAATCGGCGCGCACCTTGAAGCCGGCAGCCTCGAAGGTCGCCTTCACTGCTGCCACCATCGGATCGCCCGCCTCGAGCGCAAAATGCCTCAGATCCTTCGCCACGATCACATTGCGGGGCAGGTTCGATGCGGCGAGCACATGGGGTGCGACGGCGTAATAAGTACCGAGGTTAATGAGCGGCGTATATTGCAGGTCGAGATGGTTCGCGGAATAGTCGATCGTGAGCAGGTCGATAACCGCCCGGGACTTGGCTTCGTCGGATAAGATCAGCTGGATCTGCTCGAACAGCTTGTCGTGCGGAATGACGGGAATCGTCGAGGTGAAGGTGAGATAGGCCCGGTCGCCCTCGTCCTCGATTTCGTCGAGCTTGCGCTGATAGAGGCAGCTGATGAAGTTGAAGTAGCGCTGGACCTTGAGCAAATCCAGGACGGACACGAGTGGCGTGATCATCTGGCCGGGATCAAGCTCGCTGAACGTATCCGCGTCGATCATCATCAGGCTCTCGGCCTCGTCGCGAAACACGCTTTCGGACCGGAACAGCTGGAAGATCTGGGGCGCCGTCGGCAGAAAGAGCCGAAACCGCCGTACCGGCTTCTCCGCGAATTTCAGCAATGGGCCGAACGCTCCGTGCTCGAAACCCTTGTCTATCATCTCGCGCACCGACACGGCCGAGTCAGGTGCTGGAAAATGCCGGGCGCGAAGCGCGACCTGCATCTGACCCTGAACATAACCGAGACGGATCGATTTCTCCACCTCTGGACGGATCGAGGAAATGCGGACGGCACCACCTTTCGACACAGCCCGAAACGGGAGGCCGTCGATCATTGTCTCGGCGTCCTTGAACTTCGTCAGACGGATCGCGGCCAGGAACAGGCGTTCGTAGATCGGCGAATTTCCGGCGACACCTTCGGCATCGAACTGGTTGCAGCAATTGTCCTCAATCGTGAACAATTGCCGGTACGTGTTCAGAATAAGCGACGCCGCGTCGGACACATCCTCAATCGTATAGCGGCCGAGCTTCAGCGAACTCATCGAATCATCTGCGGGGCTGTGCTGGTAGAAGCGCGAGTTCAGGACGACGAGCACGGTCTTCAGCGCGACGTCTCGCCGGGTGCTGAGGGTCCTGACGACCCGGTCGTGAAGCGCTTTCGCGCTTGGGGCCAGCCTGGTCAGCGCAACGACCGATTCGAGATAGTCGAAACGCTCGTCACGCGCGACGAGCGACAGACGGGCATCGAGCCCCGCTCGCGCGATATTGGCGATGAGCAAGCCGTTATAGCCATATTTCGAGGCGCGCAGCTGCCCGTTCCGCCGCATCTTGCCGATCGCATAATCGGCGTCCGTGAACATCGCCGCCAGCGCCGTTGCCAGTGCCTCAAGCTTGCGATCGGCAGCAATATGGTCGCCCAACGCTACCAGCATCTGCTTGATCTCGCGCTCGAGCGAGCGTGAAGGCTGCGGTCGCTCCAGCGTCTTCAGCGCGGCCAGCATGGCCGACACCGAAGGTTCCACCAGAAGCCGCGTGAGGATCAGCTGGACAGGTCCCGCCTCCCCGGCGACCGGAGGAGGCAGTTCTATTTGAGCTTTGCCCGTTCGCCCGATTTCCTCCGACGCGGGTTCCGACCCGCTCGCCGATCCCGAGGAATCAATCCTTCCGGACGGTATGGCCATAGGGCACCTTGAGTTCGCCCTTCGCCGCCTCTGGCGGGGTGTAGGTCACCTTGAGCGACCGTGTCGGCACGGCCAGTTCCTCGGACAGCTGCTTCTCCAGGTCTTCCGCATCCTTCCGGGTATAGATCTTGCCCTCTTCATCGTCGGTGGCCCATTGCTCGCCCTGCGCGCGGAACACGTCCGCCCCGTCGATATACACGGCATCGACCCGGTAGGCGTCCTTGACCTTGGTCGTCGCGACCGTGACCGCGAGATCGTGATTGCGCCCCGGGAGCGCGTAGAATTCGCCGCGCGACGCCACCAATGTTTCGGCGAGGAAATCGAAACTGTCTTTCAGCTTCTTGTGCCGCTGCAGGTCGAATATCTGGTTGAACATGTTCGCCTTGATCTTCGTCCGCAGCTTGGCTGCGGGATCGAAGAAAATCTCGAACAGCATGCCGTCGAGCAGCGCCTTGCTTTTATCCTCCGGATAATCCGCGGTCGTCTCGACGAAGGAGCGGATAAAGCCAATCGCGGAATTGGAGCCACCACAGGCCGCCTGGTAGATGTTCCTGCCGAGCACGAAGAGGTTGTTCACCGACATCTTCTTAACGGCCTTGCTGGTCAGCAGTGCGAGCGCATCATTCTGTGTGTACCAGTTGAGGCTCTTCAGTCCCTTGATGATCTTGTGCGACGGGAAGCTCTCGTCGAGCACGAACAAGCCGTCGGCGAGCGACGTATCGGCATAGGTCTTGATCACCTGGCCCAGGCTCAGGTTGAAGAAGAAATTGCCCGAGAGCGACGTGTGCTCCCATGAGGTCTGCTTGCCTCTCGTCTCCGCCGCTACGGTGTTGCGCACCTTCTTGAACATCGTCTCGATCGTGCAATCCGGCTCGTCGATGTGCTGGAGCAAAGCCGCCGTATAGGTGCCGTTGCGCCCCTTCCCGTCGGAAGCGAGTTCGCCGGGGGAGGTCGCGAAGCCGATGATGGTTCCCTTGGGCGCATAGACCGACGCGAGGCCGCGGCTCGCGGCCGCGCGGTTCCATGCCCGCTCCCAGGGATTGTCGCGGCAGGCGTCGAGAATGATGATCTTCGTGGAAGCCGAGGATTTCTCCATGACTTCAATCACCTTGTCGAGCGACAGCGAACTGTGCTTCGCCTCGGTCTCATCCGCATTGTCGGTATCGGTCGCGAGCAGGTAATTGTGGCCGTCGATCTGCATGCCGTGGCCGGCGAAGAAGAAGAGTCCCACATCGTTGGTCTTCAGGAGCTCCTTGAACTCCTTCAGGCTCTTGTCCATTTCCTTGTGCGTCGCGTCCTTCGCCACGATCGTGTGGAAACCGTACGCCTTCAGCTTTTTTGCGATATCTTCGGCGTCGTTCACCGGATTCTGCAGTTTGCCGCCGTTGATATAGTTGGCGTTGCCGAACACCAACGCCGCCATGTTACGCTTCATTATGCCCTCGTGTCTGCAGAAACTACGGGCGTAATATGGTGCGTCTAGGCTCGGGAATCCAAGGTCCGCCATCTCGCGGCGCATCGCGCCGAGCCGATGCGCCTGACCGACCGACGAGCGGCAGCTTTTGAGATCGACGGCGCGGCTGTCTAATGACCGACTTTAGGGCGCAAAGCCGACGTCGATGTCATCCTGTGCTACAGCCCCGCTCCTGACCGTTTTGGTGCCGTCACAGTCTCACATTAAATTTCATTTAGGTGGTTCTGCTGTGTGCGCTACGACGATGGCGCACCGCTCGGGTTCGCCCTTCTTTGCCGCGCGCTCCTCACACTCCGCCAACGCACCCGCATTCTCGATGACGAGTCTCGCCGCGTTGCGTAGCGCGCGCCATTGACCGGGATCGGACACCTGCATCATGCGCTGGCCCGCTGACCATCCGTCGCGCCCGAGGATGGCAGCGGCGCGCTCTTCGGGCCAATACCAACCCTCCGGTACTGCCCGAGCGATCCGCGTCGGAATCGTATCGCCAAGGACGAACCCGACGACCATTGCCGCAGCCGTTACGCCCGCAATCCAGCGTCGTTGATGCTGCGCACTGGCAGCGGATGCGACACGGGCGCTGATCGACTGGATCGCCTCGCCAAGTTGCCGCTGCGCCTCGCCCCAAGCGCGATGGTCGGCATCGCGCGCAACCGCTGACGCCTTGTCGACGGCTTTCGCAAATGCATCAGGCGTGAACTGCATGGCAGGCATCTCGCCGACTTTGCGCAGCGCCGAGATCATCTTTTCGCTACTGCTCTGAAGCGTTGCGAGTTCGGTAGCGTAGTCGCGGGCCACGAGCTCCTGCTGGCGCGCCGCGAACCCATCGACGGCTGCCGTGAGCCCCGCAAGCCGCGCGCTCAGCGCATCAAAGGCGGCGGTAACATCGTCCGGAGTTTGAGGTTCATCGCTCATGGTCGAGAACCTACAGCCCACGTCCGCGCGAACGCGAGCGGCCGACCCATTGATGGAGGTCCTGGGATATCGACCCACCATTCGAGGGCCGGATTCCGAGCTCCTTTGTGCGTTGACGCAGCAACGACTCGAGCTGCGGGTCGCGGTGCAGGCTTTTCGCCATCGTGTTAAGCTGGTCTTTGACCCGCTCGGCGCGGGCGTAATCGCCATCATTTTCAAGGCGACGGAACAGTCGTGCTCGCTGCTGCCAGTCGGCCACGAACCGGTCGGCACGCGCGCCAACGTCGAGCCGCAGGTCGGTCTCGGCGAGCATTGCCTGGATCGCCCGCGCCGTCCTGCCGTTCGCTGCCTCGCCGACAAGCGCTGGGTCCTTGCGGATCGCGGCATAAAGGTCCTGCGCCCCATGTGCGCGGACTGCGTTGAGCGCATCGACGGCCTTGTTCATTGCCTGGGTTTGATGCGCGAGCGGCTGCAAGCCTTGGTCGTGCATCCGCATGACGTCCTGAACGGCGCGGCCGTAGCGCGCGACCGCCTGATCGAGCGGTCTCGGCTCAGGCGCTTTCGCGAGCGACGCCGTATTGAGCTTGAGCCCGGCGAAGCGACCGTCGCGCTTCGGTTCGGCGCTACCCTTGCCTGACGCCGGGATGTCGCGCAGCGGTCCAAGGTTGAGCTTGAGCCCCGCGAACGGACTGCGTGCCGGTGTTGCTTTGCCATTCTCGACCGCCGGCGCCGGCAAGCGGATCTCGCGCCGATCGGCGAAGTCGCGCGTGTAATCCGACGCCATGTCCTTCGCCCGCTCTCGACTGAGCACACGCACCAGCTTGCCCTGATCGGCGAAGTCATCGCGGCCATAGTGAAGGTCGACTCGGTCGCGGTGCCGTGACAGCGCAACATAAGCGGCGTGTCGATCGAGCCCCGGCGTCGCGAGCACATGCACGCGGTCGACGGTGACCCCTTGCGCCTTGTGGATCGTGGCGGCGTAGCCGTGATCGATCTGGTTATAGTCCTTTATGTCGAACGCGATCGAGCGGCCATCGTCGAGCATCACCGCCATCCGGGTTTGCGTGAGGTTCTGGACGGTGCCGAGCGACCCGTTCTTCACGCCCATGCTGCGCTCGTTCTTCAGGAACATGATCCGGTCGCCGGTTGCGAACGCGCGGCGCCCACGTTCTGCGGCGACTGTGACGTCCTCGCCCAACTCGCCAGCGCCGCGCAGCCGCTCGCGCGCGGCCAGATTGAGGTCGTGGACGGCGTCATTGGTGTGGGTGAGGATGATACTGCTGGCATCGGGATACCCCTCGCGATCGCGGTCCCAGCGGTCGATCAGATCGGCGCTGGCCTGTTCGCGGCTGGCGGCGGCATGCAAATGCCCAGCCTCGTCATAGGCGCGCCCTCGAAAGATTTCATCTGTCTCGGGACGCTGAAGTTTCATGAGATGTCAGTGCATTGCGACTGATCGACTGCCGCGATAACTGGTTCGTCCTTACCAATCAAGGAAGGACCGACCGATGCGAAAACCCCGCGACTTCGACGCCGAACTAAAGGCGCTGAGTGACAAAGCCAAGGCGCTCAAGGACCGCAGGCTCGTCCAGCTGGGCGAACTTGCGGTCGCCACCGGCGCCGACGCCCTGCCGGTGGAAGTGCTGGCGGGCGCGATGCTCGCCGCTGCGCAAGCCACCGATGCCGCGACGAAGGAGGGGTGGCGCAAAAGCGGCGCTGCCTTCTTTCAACGATCGGCGCGGGGCGCTGGCGGCGGCAATGCTGGTAACGCGGGCGGCGACGCGGCGAACAATAGCGGCGCGAAGTCGGCTGCTGCTGACGCGCGCCCGTCGTGACACTCGCGACTGGCAGGTGAAACGCCGCGAACGCACGCGACAGTTGATCGAGCTCGGCGGTCTTGTCGCCAAGTCCGGGCTGATCGATCTGTCCGACGACGATCGTCCACTGATCTTCGGTATCCTCGTCGAAGCGGCTGGGAAATTACGCAGCGATGATGGCGGTGCCGCGGCTGCTCTTTGGCGGCGGCGGGGACGTCGCGCGTTTGCTAATGAAGACGCGGTTGGCGCGTGAAACGGGATAGGTTCATTTTGGATGTTTGTTGCGCTAAGCGCATCGCGGCGTGCGGGCGACTTTCCGCTGGCTGGCGCTAGAATTTGCAGGACCCGCTATGACTGACGATACTTTCCCCAACGCGCTTGAACTGGCGACTGAACTGACGATCGCCTGGCTCGGCAATCAGAACAACCGTTTGCAGGCCGACGACGTTCCGGCGTTTCTTCGTGCGATGCATGCGACGGTGACCGAACTCGCTGGTGCGGCTGCGACGACACCCGAAGTGGTGGAGGAAGCGCCCGAGCAAACCTTCACGCCAGCCGTCACGGTGCGCAAGTCGCTTGGTTCGAAGGACCACATCATCTCGATGATCGATGGCAAACCCTATCGCACGCTGCGCCGCCATCTCTCGACCCACGGCCTGACGCCCGAAGAGTATCGTGAGCGCTATAATCTCAAGGCCGATTATCCGATGGTCGCCGAAAGCTATTCGGCTCAGCGCCGTGAAATGGCGATGAAGATCGGCCTTGGCAAACAGGGTCGTGCCGCCCGTGCGGGCCGCAAACCGAAGGCTGGCTAGGTGCTAGTCCAAGGCCATGATTGACGCCGCGCTTGAGGCGCGAAATAGCCCGGCGGCAGAGCCGCCGGGCCCGGACCTCAGTCCGCCGGATTCCAAATGATCGCGAACCGGTCGTCGCCGCCATCAGCGGCGCGGCCGAGGTTGGCGTAGAGCCGACGTGGCCCGAACTCGGGCGCTGCAAGGCTCAGCGACACGTAGTCGCGGCCCGAACTTTCGGACCGCCGGTTCCAGCCCGCTCCGATCTCGACATCACCCGAAAGAACCCGGTAGTCGGGCTGGGCGTCGTTGGCCTTGCGGGCATTGGCGACAATGGTGATCTCGGCACGGATGCTGAGCGTCCTGAGCTGGCCCTTGAACGAGCCGTTGGTGTCCTTGTTGACATAGCCGATGGCAGGCATTGAACTTACTCCTTCGATCGCGATCGGGACCCGTTCCCGTCGACGCCGACCAACAGGGCCGGGTATCAGGGGACAGGCGCATCGCGTAAGCGACCACAGCGCAGCGAAGGACCCGAAGGGCGTGCTATTTTTGGGGCGCGAGGAAGCGACAACGTCGCTGGGGAAAAATGGCGCGAACGAGGGTTGCACCTGTTCCCGCCCGGCCCAGGTCAAGGCGTGAGTGACGGGGTTGGGGACGGTCGCTCTGAGGGGGTTGCAACCTCAATGCGTGCTGGCAGATTTACGCGACGCGGGCGGTTCGTTCGAGCGCCCCGATCCGCTCAGTGCAGATGACCTCGACCACCTTGCCCAGTGCCTCGACTCGCTCGCCCAGCCACGCCAGTTCGGCTTCGGTGATGCGGAAGTGTTTCGAGTAGCGGGCCTTAACATAGGCTTCCTTGAGCTTCTCGAACCGGGCGCGGTCGGTCCGGCCCTCGCGCGGCCAGACATCGATCAGGCGCGGGTCGGTCCGCTCGGCCTGGGTGCGCAGAAACCCGAGATTGTGGACGTGCGGCGTATAGAAGCAGCAGACGAGCAAAACGCAATGGAAATAGCTCTCCGTTGCCTGGTGGAATTCAAACGCAGCATGTTTCAACAGCCCCTGTTCCGCTGCGTATTTGGCGAGTTTGACCCTGCCGCCTGCACTCGGCAGCCACTCGTCAAAATACTCGCGCGCCATCGCCAGCGCCTGCGCTGGGGTCTTGGGCTGCGGCTCGGGAAGATCGGTCGCATCGCTCTGGTACAGCGCGATGCCATCGCGGGCGATGTCGATGAAGAAATAGCGGCCTTCGGACAGCCCTGTGTTCACCTCGGCCAGCGTATGGACGATAAAGTTGACCGGGGTCCTGAGCGTCTTGGTGATCGCCAGTTCGCGATTGAGCCGGTCCTCGGCGGTTGCCCAGAACTCGACGCGGTCGGTCAGCTTTTCGTGATTGACGATGACGAGCAGGTCGAAGTCCGACTGATAGCCCTTTGCGGTATGCGGCTCATCGACCCAGCCGCCGCGCGCATAGGAACCGTAGAGAATGACTTTCAGGATGCGCGCCTGCTTCTTCCAGCCCGACGTCGCGATTGCGGTCGCGTCGCCAAACTCCTCGAAGAGGATCTGGATGACGCGTTCCAGCTCGCGCTGTTTTGCCGGTGGCAAATGATCGAGATCGACTTTCACTGCTTCTTCCTAACCACCGGCAAGCATTGCGCCAACCTCGCCCGGTTTGTGCCGGGCGAGGCGGTACGCGCTCAACCAAACCAGCGCGGCAGATGCGCCTGCCGCCAGCGCTGCCATGCGGTGCGTTCATCGCCGTCAGCATAGCGCCCAAGCTGGCGAATAGCCTTCGTCATATGGCGCTCGACCTGGCTGACGCTCAGGCCGGTGATGTCGGCGATTTTGGCATAGCTGTAATCGTCCAGCCGGTAGGCGAGGAAGATTTCGCGGGTTCGTCGGGTCAGCGATGCGAGCGCGCGCTCGATGCGCGCCAGCCGTTCGGGGTCAGTGGGTTCGGGTTCGTCGTTCATGATCGGTCTCCCACGCACGAATTTGAGGAAAGCCGGTGGCGGCTGCGCCGCCACCGGCAAGCGGCTCACGCCGCGATGCGGATCGGTTCGGGGGGCTGCGCTGGTTCAACTGCAAGATCGCTGATCTGCGCGGCGCGAGTGACGGTGCCGACGCCACCACGTTCGGTATAAGCGCTGGGCGGGAACGCCACCCAACGCGGTACCCAGTGCTCGACCTTGGACCGACCATTCTCGCCGGTCAGACAGTCACGGATGATCTGGCGCTTGACCTTGCCGGTTGCGGCTTCGTTGCCGGTCGCCACCCCCTCGCCCGCCACATCTGCCAGCACGGCTCAAGCACCTCGCGGTCGCGGATAAGGTCGAGCAATGCGTCATCGGACTGCCAGACGGTGGCCATGTCCACACCAAGCAAGGTGCCCAGCAATTCGACGACAGCGCTGCCCGCCTCCAGCGTCTCGGCCATGACGATCGCGAGCACATCGCGCACGGCAGCATCCGGCAACGGCAGCAACCGCGCCAACAGGCCCGCCACGCCATGATCGCCGTTATGTCCACCGGTCACGGTTGGGGCGTCGGCGTCGAACCCGAGGATTGCGAGCACCGCCCGCCGCCGCTCGTCGAACGCAGCTTCGGACGCGCTATTCTCGACGCTTTCGGCAATCGCATTGCTCGCGGCGCGCTGCTGCACGATCCGGACATTCCAGAGGCTCGACCCGACGATCATGTGCGCGACCGCCAATCGCAAGGCGACCGACGCATTGCCCGCGACAGCATTCCGGACCGCTGCATGCCGGTGCAGATCGACATAGTTCTGGATCGGCGTGCTCACCTCGGGGCGGACCGACTTCTCGGACCCCTTCCCTAACTCACCCGCCAACCGCCTGCGCGCGTCCTTGAGCGTCACATAGCCTTCGTGGAACGCGACGTCGCCGCGATGGCTGACGGCAATGAACACCTTGCCGCCTTTGCGCTTCGGGGTGCGCTCATATTCCCAGCTATGGAAGGCCTCGCCGGAGGGCATGATGGTCGCTTCCCATCCGGCTTCGCGATACGTCTCGGCGCGAACCTCAATCGCAGCGTTCTGCGCAGCCCAGAAGGCCGACACATCGGCAAAGTAACGCTCGTCGCCGAAAAGGTCGGACACGATGTCACCTTCGTATGTTGCCGGATCGAAGAGAGCCGCCGTCACGGGGATCGATGCGCCGCCGAAAAGCCATGCCTTGAGCGCATGACCGCTCGGGCAATATGCGGTCTCGTCCTCGAGCAACGCCAGCCATTCACGCTGCCGGGTCTTCGTCGCAAGGGTCAGGTGCCGCACCGTCGCGGCATCGATGTCACCGCGCCGATAGAGCGCCCGGATGCGCGGCAACAGATTGCCAAGCGCCAGTGTCCGCTTCACCTGTAGCTCGGTCAACCCGAAGGTCAGCGCGATATCATCCGGGGTCCGTCCTTCGCGGACAAGCCGGGTGAAGCTTTCCCAGCGGGTGACCTCGTCGGGGTCGAGCCGCGCGATATTCTCGATCAGCGAGGCTTCGAGTGCTGCTGCATCATCCCCCGCCGCCATCACCGCGCACGGCAACGGCTCAACCTCGCCACCCTCGGCTGCGACTGCCAACGCCGCATGATAGCGCCGCTTGCCCGCGACGATCTCGTAGGTGTCGGGACTGCCATTTGCCCGCACGATTAGCGGGACCAACACGCCCCGCGCCCGGATCGACGGCAGGATCTTGGCAATGTCGGGTGCCTTGCCCTTGGCCCGCATATTCGCAGGCGACACAGACAGCTTTGCGATGTCGATATGCTTGAGTTCCATGATCCTCACTCCTTCACACCGCAGCCCGGCCGGAATGGCGGGGGTAGGCGGCAGGAGCGACCCGGCAGTCCCGCTTGAGCGGCGGGCCGCACCCGCAGGGCCGAAATGCAATGGAGGACCGGCGAAGCCGGTTGCGGCCCGTCGCGGCGGGACTAAGGGAAGCGACGCCTACCCCCGCCAGATCGCGCCGCGGCGCGCCAACGCCAGCGCGCGCAACCGCGCTGACCGCATGCCGGTCGGAACGACCGGCAGATTGATCCGCAGGAGCAATCCATGCGTCATGCGATCGTCACGGCTGTGCCGACGAGACGCCGAAGGCGGCTCGGTGGAGCGTAAGCGACATAGAGCGCGACCGCGCTCCAGCGCGGGGACGTCAGTTCCTCGAAATTTATTTTATCGCACGCATGAGCATTAACAGCGGCCCACGGCCAGCTACGGCTAGCTACGGCTTAGTTCGTTGAACCGGCACTGTTTTCGGCACTCTTGACGGTCAAATCCCTCAGTCTCAAATCCGTTCATGGGGAGAATTGAAACAGCACAAGCGACAGGAACACGCCATGACCTCCAACACCCCCGACCGCATTCTTCGGCTTAATAGCGTGCTTGATCGTACCGGCCTCAGCCGCTCGACCCTCTACCGCAAAGTCGAACAGGGCACGTTCCCTGCCCAGATACACATTGCCACGCGCTGCGTCGGCTGGCGTGAGTCAGCGATCGCCGACTGGCTGCGTAACCCCATGTTCTACAGCGTCGAGGATGCGGAATCAGGCAGCCGATGATCCGCCCTGCGCATTAAAACCCGACCTTACAGCCGCCGCGAAGCGAATTCCAAACGCCGACTTTTGGAGGCCTAAAGGCAAGCTGCCGGGAAGGGTGGAAACCGGAATGACCGCTTTGGAGCAACGGCTTGAGGTAAGCGGACGTTCGTTGTCCGCCTTAGGATGTCAGGTTCGCGCCCTATAATCGGTCGTTCGACCTGCCGCAGATCGATCCGGAAAGCTGACGTCCAAAACACGCATCAGAAACGCAGCACAGGGTTGGAGGCGACAAACAGGCGAGGTGGGTGATCCGGATATAGCCGGTACAATGTGCACCGCACCGGTTCATGCCACGGCATTTGTCACCACGATGCCGAGACAAGGCCGCGCAGCAGCACCAACAGGTTGATGATGCTCCTGACGCGCTCGCACGGTCCGCCATAGCTACAGGCTGCCACCGACAGTAAATCGGCAAAGCAAAGGCCTGTGCACCACTGGGGCCTTGCCGGCTTCCCAACCATTCGAACAATCCAGCAAAACCGTTGGAAGACGGGCGCGGTGAACATCAGGCGACGTCCCACACTCAGCCCTTGACAGCGCTTTATGTGATGTATACTTCACATTTAGTGATGGGAGCCTCACATGATTGAGCGTAGAAATTTAAAACCCATGCTGTTGGCGTTGGTCGGTATTGGTGGTGGCTGTGTCATCATTCTTCTGCCTGTCCTCGCATCAAGATTCTTTCACGCGGCTCCCTCAGGGGGCTTCTGGGTCATGGCAGTGATAGCGACCGCGCTGGTTGGCGAGGCTTGGGCGCTCGTGTTTGCGACGCGGATGCATCGTAGTTCCGATGAATTTCAGCAGGAGCGAGCAAAGTCGGCCTGGTATTGGGGCGGCAGCATCGGTCTGGCGATGACATTTCCGATCTCGCTGTTCATCGTCAACGGTGGCCTGGATCTTGTTGATCCCGCCTTGTCGATGAGCCGCCCCCTGATCATGGCGTTCGCCTGTGGATTTGTCCTGCCGTGCGTCGGATTGATCGCCGGCTATTTCGGCGCGCGGTTCTCGCACCGGGGGAATGAGGCGTGACCGAGGGACGGTTCTCGCGGGCATGAAAAATCGCCTCAAAGTCTTGCGTGCCGAACGAGGCTTGACGCAGGCGGCGCTCGCCAAGCGACTTGATGTATCGCGTGAAGCCATCAACGCGATCGAAACAGGACGATACGATCCCAGCCTCTCGCTGGCCTTCAAGATCGCCCGTCTGTTTGGGCAACCGGCCGAAGCGATCTTCGACGATGAGCGGTCCTGATCTCTTCTGAATGTTTCTATCGATCACATCGGTAAGGAAGCGGCATGTTGAAAATAATCCTGGGTTTCTCCTTTGCCCTATTGTTGATCTGTGTGCCTCCGGGCGCCCGTGCGCAGAGCCACGCCACCGCTGCCTCGACGCCCACCGCAGCGCAGAGCATCGACGGCGACTGGGATGGCACATTGACGGTCTCCGTCATCAAATTGCGCCTCGCCCTTCACATTCGCACCGATGCGACCGGCACCAAGGGGACCATCGACAGCATCGACCAGCAAGCCATGGGGATCCCGATTTCCAAGATCGACAGGGATGCCGGCGCGGTGACGTTCGAGATCGCCCTCGTCAACGCAGCCTTCAAAGCCGTGCTCGATCCCACTGGTCAGACGCTCAAGGGTGAGTGGCGTCAGGGGAGTAATGCCTTGCCGCTCATACTGACCCGTCGACAGCCCGGCCAGGTTCAGCCGGTCAGCGCCCGGCCGCAGACGCCGAAAAAACCCTACCCCTACCGCGAGGAGGAGATCAGTTTCTCGAAAGATGCGGCCCAGTTCCGCCTCGCCGGTACGCTCACCATACCCCAGGGTGCAGGGCCGTTTCCAGCCGTGGTCCTTGTCGCCGGTTCTGGCCCCAATACCCGCAACGAACCAATTCTTGGTCACGAGCCGTTCCTTGTCATCGCAGACCATCTCACACGACATGGCATCGCCGTGTTGCGCTACGACAAGCGCGGGACCGGCGCGTCGGGTGGTGCTTATGCAACCGCAACCACGCGCGATTTTGCCGACGATGCGCAGGCCGCCCTCGCCTATCTGAAGAATCGTCCCGAAGTCGATGCGCGCCACATAGGGCTGATCGGCCATAGCGAGGGCGGATTGATAGCGCCGATCGTGGCGACGCATGATCTCTCGGCAGCCTTTATTGTGATGATGGCAGGCCCCGGCGTGAATGGCGCTGCGGTGTGGCTGGAGCAGCTCAAGCTCGTCCTAGCAGCGGAAGGGATGGCAGCAGACAAGATCGCGGCGGCCGTGGCGCAACGGCAGCGAACAATTGAAATCCTTCTAAGCGAGAGCGATGCCAACACAGCGGCACCGAAGCTGCGCGCGCTGATGTCGGGCGACGCCCCGGCAGCGCAAGTCGAAGCGGCGATTGCCGCGGTCAACAACCAGTGGTTCCGCGAGTTTCTTCACTATGAGCCGGCGCCGACCCTGCGGAAAGTCAACTGTCCTGTCCTTATCTTGCAAGGTAGCAAGGACCTGCAGGTATCCGCTGCCCAAAATCTGCCTGCGATTCGTACCGCGCTTCGCAGCAATCGACATGTCGAGATTGTCGAACTTCCGGGGCTCAATCATCTGTTCCAAAGCGCTCAAACCGGCGGGCCCAGCGAATACAGCCAGATCGAAGAAACAATTGCGCCTGCTGCGCTCGATATCCTTACGCGTTGGATTATTCGGCAAGCCACCCCGTAAAGCTCGAAATGCAGCGTGCCGCCAATCGTTAGCCGTTCGCTTCCTGCCTTCCGGCGGGTGCTTCGGCGAGATACAACTAGGAGCGTCGGAAATGTCCACTCCGGGCGCAGCTATTTTTGCTGGACGTCGCATTCTAGAATCTGCTGAAAGAATTTCCGCTTAGCGAATTAGCTCACCGAAAACCTGCCAGGCCGCTTCTGGCCCAGTTCCGGTAACACCTCATCGTCTGAATGGTCGTCCGCTTTCGGTGAGCAGGCAGTGGGCCCCGAACGGCGACTTCTGGGTCGTCGCTGCCAGAAAGTGGCCAATCAGGAGGCGCCCCAGATGTTGCCGTTTGCGACTTATCGAAGGTCGCTCGTAAGCCGCCTTGGGCGCAGGCATCAGGCGCTGTCAAAACCGCAAGATCGGTCGAGCGTGACATGTCGGGGAGCGCCTAAGTGGTGCCGCCACGGAGGACAGGACAGTGAAGGCGGCGCTTGAAAACTACCATGCCCGGATGCAGCGGGTGCTGGATCATATCGACCAGTACCTTGATGACGATCTGGACTTGGCAGCGGTAAGCGGCGTCGCAGCGTTCTCGAAATACCATTTCCACCGGCAGTTCACGGCCACCTTCGGGTTGTCGTTGCATCGCTATGTCCAGCTCGCCCGCATGAAGCGCGCTTCCTATCGGCTGGCCTACAGGGGCGTTCAGAGCGTCACGGAGATAGCGCTGGATGCCGGTTACGACGCACCGGATGCCTTCGCCCGCGCCTTTCGGCGACGGTTCGGGCAGTCGCCTTCGTCATTCCGGGAATCTCCCGATTGGGAGCCGTGGCTTGCGGCCTTCGGGCCACTCGACAACGCGAGGAGCAAGCTGATGCAGAAGACCTTTATCCGCGACGACGTGAAGATACGTGACGTGCCTCCAACGCCGGTGGCGATCATGGAGCATCGCGGCGCCCCCGCGATGATCGGCACCACGATCCAGCGGTTCATTGCCTGGCGCAAGAAGTCCGGATTGGCTCCACGGGTCAGTGCCACGTTCACCGTCTATCACGACGATCCTCGCACCACGCCGGCTGAAGCGTTCCGGATGGACCTGTGCGCGGCCACCGATAGACCGATCGAGCCGAATGATGAGGGCGTTGTATCCGGTGTGATACCGGGTGGCCGCTGCGCGGTGATGCGCGTGGTCGGCATGAGCGATAATCTCGAGCCGGCAGCGCTCTACCTGTATCGCGACTGGCTGCCAGGTAGCGGGGAAGAGACGCGCGATTTCCCACTCTATTGCCAGCGAATTAGTTTCTATCCCGATGTTGCCGAGCATGAGGCGGTTACGGACCTGTTCCTCCCCCTCCTCTGATCCGGAAGCGTTCCAATCGATCAATAGGATATTGGATATGACTCCTCGACATGCCGCATTGGCGGCAACGGCTGGCATGACTTCTCTCACCGGCGCGGTGCCAGCCAACGATACGCTCACGCGGGCCCAGCCGGTGGTCGAGGTGTTCTATTCCGCAGTGGTGGCCTGTGGCCGCACGCCGCGGTTCAAGCCGGTCATCAGCCTCGCGAGCAACGATGGTGCCACCCGGTACGATCCGGCTACACGCGCCATCGTCCTCGTGCCCTATGAGGCACTCAATCCCGGTCGGCGCGCGGCGATGGATCGCTTCGCGGCGATCGGAACGCTCGGTCTGTCCGGCCGGGATCAATATGGCGAGGTCTTCAATACGCTTCTGGTGGGGCACGAACTGGGCCACTGGGTTCAGGAGGTCGCCCGTCGGCCGATCAATCGATGGCAGGCGGAATATGAGGCCAATCGCATGATGGTGGCCTTTTGGCGCGATCATCCCTCACAAGTGGCAACAGAGCGGCGCCTAGCCAACTTCATCGCGCAGCGGCCGGGAGCATCGATGCCGACTGACGCCACAATGTCCATAGAGACGTATTTTAACACCAACGTAGCGACCATCGAAGCCGACCCCATGCGGTATAGCGGGTTCCAAAAGCTGATGGTGCGGTCGGCGATGGCGGAAGCGCCTAAACCTTCGTTCTGCCAGACTATTTCGGCGGCTTGGCCTGGAACGTGAACCGATTGGCGGCTTTCGACCTATCCAGCGCCGAATCCTTCCGGGCTGTTGTCCACCCAACTCAAGTCATTCCGCAGCCGCTTCTAGGGACTCGGAACCGGCCGTTCGACCGACATGAACAAGTGACCGAAGTTGGGAGAGCGCAATTTCGCGGTGAATGGCGATTTATGGGTCTTTGTAATGTGGTGGCTGTCTCGAACGCACATCGGCATTTCACATATCTCGCTCGGTACTAGGCTGGAGACAACCACCCCGACGCGGCGTCACCTTGGGGCAGCAGTTCGCGCTCAACCTCAAGGATAACTGAGTCACCCCAAGCATGCCACCCAACTAAATCGTTGAGATCAGTCGCGCCTCACTTTTTGACCTCTGGGGTGGTCGACTCGTGAATCATACTCATCAACATATCGGCCCAAGCTGTGAGCATGCGCCGGCGCGGGGTGATATAGAGCGCACCGTTATAGGCTCCTCGTACCTCGTCACGATCAGCATGGGCTAGCGCCGTCTCGATCCAATCCGGCCGATAGCATTCAGCCTCGTTCGGCCACGTCGAGGCAATCCCCCGAAACCCGTGGACGGTCTGGCGGCCCCGATAGCCCATCCGGTAGCATCCGTAGATCATGGTGTTCTGCGAAATCGCCTGACCCGGTTTATCGCCAGCAAAGACGTAATCGCCACGGGCGAACTCGGATAGCTCCGCAAGTAGCGCGACAACTTGTGGCGCGAGCGGCACGATGTGCTCGCGCTCCATCTTCATCCTTTCGGCAGGTACACGCCAGATTGGGTCGCCAGTGTTGAGCCCCTCGAACTCGCACCATGTGGCGAGCCGTGTCTCGTTCGTGCGAGCCCAGGTCAGCAACGTGAAGAGCAGGGCCGCACGAGTCACCGCGCGTCGCTTTGGCGTCTCGTATCCGTCATAATTGTCTATTGCCCGCACGAGCTGTGGCAATTCGTCCAGCTTGATGCGTGCCATATGCCGCGTCCGAGGCTTGGGCTTCAGGAGACCGGTCAGATGCTGGGCTGGATCGGCGTCGGCCCATCCCTGCGGAATAGCAAAACTGTAGATCTGGCTAACATGCTGCTTGAGGCGACGGCTGACATCAAGTGCGCCGCGCGCTTCTACCTTGCGAACCATTGCCAGTACGTCGGCGCTCGTGACACAGCGCAAATCGAGTGAACCAAGAAGAGGGAAGGCATCGTTCTCGAGTCTCGTCAGCAGGCGTGAAGCATGACCGGCATCCAGGGAGGCCAGCCGGTTCGCATGCCAAGCCCTGGCTGCCTGCTCGAAGGTTGTGACGGACGGGCCCTTCTCTTTGGCCCCCGGGTCACCCCCCTGTCCGAGCGCCACCTTGGCCGCGGCGCGGCGCAGCCGGGCGTCGGCAAGGCTGGTGACTGGATACGCACCGAATGACAGCAGCTTCTCCTTTCCACCAAAGCGATATTTGAAGCGCCACAGCTTCGAGCCGTTTGCACGAACGAGAAGGTAGAGACCTTCTCCGTCGGCGAGCTTATAGTCCTTGGCGCGTTTAGCGGCGTGGCGAACTTCGAGTTCCTTGAGGGCCATTGGGGGTATCTCCTGCTGACGAAGAGATCATACCCCCGAAAATACCCCCAAAAGCAAATCGACGTCCTGGCATTTTGGGGGGTGGCCTGGGACGGATCGGAGCGCCTTGAAACAGGTCAAATCACTGAAAAAAGACATAAAAAAAACCGCCTCAGGACTTCCTGAGGCGGTTTGATATTTGGACGGTTGGTTGCGGGGACAGGATTTGAACCTGTGACCTTCAGGTTATGAGCCTGACGAGCTACCGGGCTGCTCCACCCCGCGCCAACATCAGAACCAGCTCGGCCAAAGCCGAACTAGTTCAAATTCTTGCCTAGCAGAGACGCAAACGCCTCCGCATTGCGGAGGCGCACGCGCCCTCGCGGGCAAAAACATGTGAATGGGTTCGTTTAGAAACGTTGTTCCGTACAGCACCAGCTACAATGCCTGGCGACGACCTACTCTTCCACTGCTTAGGCAGTAGTACCATCGGCGCTGTCAGGTTTCACGGCCGAGTTCGGGATGGGATCGGGTGGTTCACTGACGCTATGGCCACCAGGCAATGAAGCCGGTGCTGTCAAGAAAAACGGTTCTTAAGATCGTGCACTGCAAACGGCGAACCGCTTACAAAATTAATCAGGCATACGATGATCATCCGACCTATCGACGACCGCTATAGGCAAAGCCCAGAGCTGTCATTGATGGTGGGACTCTCAAGCGCGAATAGGACAATTAGTATCGGTTAGCTCCATGGATTACTCCACTTCCACATCCGATCTATCAAGGTCGTGGTCTCCGACCGTCCTATGAAATCTTATCTCGAGGGAGGCTTCCCGCTTAGATGCTTTCAGCGGTTATCCCGTCCATACATAGCTACCCTGCTGCGCTTCTGGCGAAACGACAGGTACACCAGAGGTATGTTCAACCCGGTCCTCTCGTACTAGGGTCAACTCCTCTCAAATTTCGACGCCCACGGCAGATAGGGACCAAACTGTCTCGCGACGTTCTGAACCCAGCTCACGTACCACTTTAATTGGCGAA
>LNFM01006336.1_pt1 | contig 19563 bp, 13 predicted proteins | sample 596031 | NCBI WGS metagenome assembly LNFM01 (sample SAMN04254537, study PRJNA301005) | activated carbon metagenome | isolation source: dual media filters at the Ann Arbor, Michigan drinking water treatment plant | place: USA: Ann Arbor | reverse complement strand
ATGCGCCGACGCTGAGCTTCCCGGTGGCCGGCACGCTGATGGTCGAGCCCACCGAGAGCGAGGCCAAGCACGAGCTCGACCGCTTCATCGACGCGATGATCGCCATCCGCGAAGAGATCCGCGCGGTCGAGGAGGGCCGCGTCGACCGTGAAGACAACCCGCTGAAAAATGCGCCGCACACGGTAGCGATGGTGATGGCGGAAAACTGGGCGCACGACTACACGCGCGAGCAGGCGGCCTTCCCGCTGCCCGAACTGAAGCGGCAGAAGTACTGGCCGCCGGTGGGCCGCGTCGACAACGTCTACGGCGACCGCAACATCATGTGCTCGTGCGTGCCGCTGTCGGCGTACACGGAAGAGGAGACGCCGACGGCGACGCCGGCTTAGCTTGGCGCGCCGCGCAGCGTGCTCGCGGGCGCGGCGGACGGCGCGGGAGGAACGAAACGGGCGCATCGGCGCCCGTTTCTCCTGCACTGGCTCCAAGACGCGCTAGCAAGCTTCGGCGGTCACCTTGCCGAGCGCGTCAGCGAGCGCGACAGCTTCAACGGGCTTCGTCAGATGCAAGTCGAATCCCGCGTTCCTGCTTCGCTCTCGGTCATCTGCTGTTCCCCATCCAGTCAGTGCAATCAGGCGACAGTGAGCCTTCTCTGCACGAATTGAGTGGGCCACCTGGAATCCGTCGATGTCCGGCATACCGAGGTCGAGAATTGCGACGTCCGGGTGAAAGGTCGAAGCAACCTTGAGAGCGTCTTCGCCCTGATACGCAGTCATGACGGTGTAGCCCCATAGGGTGAGCAGTTGCGACAGCGTGTCGGCGGCATCGCGGTTGTCGTCGGCCACCAACACACGCACTTCGCTTTTGCCCCGCGTCCTGACGGCGGCCCCGTCCAGCCTGACGATGACCGGCGCCGCGGCGATCGGCAGCCTCATTGTGAAGGTGCTTCCCTGACCGACGCCATCGCTGTGGACCCCAAGCGAACCACCGTGCATTTCCACCAATGCGCGAGCCAATGCGAGCCCGATGCCGAGTCCCTCTTGCTCCTGATTGAGTGCCTTGTCCACCCGACTGAACATGGTGAAGACGTCTTCCTGCATCTGCGCCGGAATGCCGCGACCGTTATCAGCGACCTTGAGAACGGCGCCGTTGCCACTGCGTTCAATCGTCACCGCAATCCAGCCGCCCGCAGGCGTGTACTTGGCGGCGTTGTTCAAGATGTTTCCCGCGATTTGCGTCATCCGCGTGAAGTCGGCTTCAACCCAAGCCGGCTCGCTACCAAGGTCGACGCGAAGCTCATGAGCGCCCGCAGCGTCGGTCGCTCGCAGTGCATCCAGCGCGACATCGACGGCGGTTCGAAGGTCGATCCGCTCCGTGTGCAACTGGACCTTGCCGTGGGCAATGCGCGATACGTCAAGCAGGTCATCGATGAGGTGCACGATGTGTCGCATCTGCCGCTCCATCATGGATCGGAGCTTCTCTCGGTCCACTTCTGAACGGCTGACTCCCAGCAGTTGAACAGCGGCGCTGATCGGGGCGAGCGGGTTGCGCAGTTCATGGGCGAGGGTCGCAATGAACTCATCCTTTTGCCGGTCCGCTTCGCGCAGCGATTCCTCGGCGCGCTTGGTCTCGGTCACGTCCACATCGACTCCGACAAGCTTTCGGCTTCCGTCAGGAAGTGTGAAGACCGCACCGCGGGCAGCCATCCATCGAACTTCCCCCTTGGCGCGGATGGCCCGAAACTGCGCAGCCCAGATGCGTTCTTGCCCCTGCACCAAGCGACCAAGCGACTCGACCAGACGCGCGCGGTCGTCGGGGTGGACGTAAGCCAACCATCGCGCCTGCTCCGACGCCATCTGGTGCGGCTCGATGTCAAGCAGTTCCGCCATCCCTTGGGCCCAGCGTCTCTCGCCCGTGGCCAGATCGACTTCCCAGGCTCCCGCTCTTGCACCGTTCAAGGCAAGTGCCAACAAACGGCGGTTGTCGATCTGCGCCAGCCGCGCACGTCGGTGCGATGTCACGTCCGCCACGACCGCGATGAAGCCCTCGTAGGTCCCATCGGCCGCCCGCAGTGGCGTGACACTGCTGCTTGCGGCCAGCAAGGAGCCGTCTTTCCTTCGATAGTTCTTTTCGATGACGAATGCAGGGCCGCCTGCAGCCATCTTCCTGACTGCAGCGAGCGTTGAAGGCAGGGAGGCCGGATCTGTGATGTCAGTGATGGACAAGCCCACAAGCTCGGCTTCCGAGTAGCCGAGCATCTCGCACCATGCGTGGTTGACGAACGTCATTCGACCGGCGCTGTCTGCCTCGACGACACCCGCCCCGGCGTGCGAAAGCACGTTTCGAAGCCGGGACTCGCTGGTGCGGCCTGCCTGCTCGGCGCGCTTTCGTTCGCTGATGTCCTGGATGAGGGCGAAGCTGCGAGACGCGACGTTCGATTTGACGGGCATTGCATGCGCAGTCAGGAGCGCCCAGACAACGTGCCCTTCCGCGTGTACCAACCGGGTTTCAGTACCGAACGTTCCGTCGTTGGAAAGGGCAGCCTTGAGGGCGCGCACGTGCGCGGCGCGGTCGTCTGCGTGAAGGACCTCGGGCAGTGACTTTCCGAGCAGGTCGCTCTCGTCGTGACCAACAAGGCCCGCAAAGGCCGGGTTGACGCTTCGTAGTCGCAGGCTGTCCGTATCGAACTGGACGAGACCCAGGCCCCCGGCGTTCAACAATATGCTCGCAAGCTGATGATCGTGGTCGGCCGCGCCGATATCTACGTTCGTGTGGGCTTGCGGCATCACGTCGGCCCGTCTACTTGACGGGCGCTCAGCAGAACATTCACAGACTGCACCGAGTCGACTAAGGTCCAATCGGTAGGTGAAGCAGTCGTCGTGCCCGCTACGCGCCTCGGCACAGCAGCAGCGCCTCGCTTGTGCTGTCTGCGTGCCCGCTGTCTGTCTGCCCGCTGCTGCCTGCCTTTACCCGGCCAGCGCCGCTCACAGGCAACGCAACCTGTCCCGGCCGATGCTTTCCTACGCTTGACGCGTGCTCATCGGCGACGAACCCGGCGCCTCATCGGGCACTCCCGGCCGCGTCGGTCGGTGACCAGCGTGCTTAGCCCCCTGCAAAGCTTGCAGCTTCAGCCGTCGGCCGACAGCGTGTTCGCAAGCGTCAGCGCATCCAGCAGGTGGGCGTTGAACTGACTTGGTGACAGCAGCAGGCGGCGCAGCTGGGTGCCGGTGGCCTCGGCGTCGGTTTCGGCCGCCTCGCACAGCGCCAGCAACGGCGCCAGCGGGCCGCTGCGCTTGAGCAGCGCGTCGCTCAGATGGGTCGACAGCGACACCCACTGGAACAGCGTCTCGAACGGAATGCCGCCGATGCGATCGAGCAGCGAAAACGCGCCGAGCAGGAACATGTCGTCCTTGAGCTCGCGATCCACGGTGGGCGACAACGCATCCAGGAAGAACGCCCGCGTGATCGAGTAGTGCACCAGGGGTGCCACGTTCGGATCGCGGTTGGCCGACGCCATCAGCAGCACCAGCCAGCGCATCAGCTTGCGGTAGCCCAGCAGCAGCACCGCGTGCTGGAAAGAGGTGATCTCCATCGGCAGGCCGAAGGCCGGCGTGTTCACCAGCTTGAGCAGCTTGAACAGCAACGTCGGATCGCGCTTGAGCGCCTGCTCGACTTCGGCCGGCGGCGCATCGGCGCGGATCAGGCGCATCACGTCCATCAGCACCGATTGCGTCGACTGCAGCTTGCGCGGCTCGCGCAGGACCGGATCATCCATCGGCCAGCCCAGGTAGCCCACCGCGCCGCCCACGAATGCCCCCTGCGCCTGGATCAGCGTCGGTGCACCGTGCGCGATGAAGCGCGGACGGCGGCGTGCCTCCACGTCATCCAGTCGCTGCGCATCGCCTGCCTGCACCAGCACGTGGTCGAAGATGTCGAACAAACTGGCGGGCACCTTGGTACCGGGCGTCATCGTGAACGCCATGCGCCAGCGCTTGGAGAGCAGGTTGGCCAGCAGCGACCCCGCGCCCGGGCGCGCAACCGCCTCCAGGCCGACCTCGATGACCAGATTGGCGGGCGGCGGCAGGTCGAGCATTCGCTGGTCGAGGGCGCTGTCGGGCAGGGCGAGCAGCACCGTCAGTTGGCCCAGGCCGGCAGTGAACGGCCGCAGGTCGTCCACCAGCGTGCTGGCGGCGACGCCGGGCAGCACCCCATGTGCCCCCAGTCGCAAGGCGATCGGTCGGCGCGTGGCATCGAAGACCGTGCCCTGGGTGAGGACGACGTGGCTCAAGCCGCCGTCGGCGCCGGTGGCGTTTTCGTTGCTGCGCGCGGGCACAAGGGTCGACGGCATTGACGTGGCCGGCACGGGGATCTGGCGAGCGTTCATGGGGCAGCAGCGTACGGCGCGGCGCCCCGGTCGAAAGTCGGCGCATCACTGGCTTTCTCGGTGGTTTTCGTGGCTTCGAGTTGTCTCGCTGCGTTTCGCGCTGCTTTACGCCTGCCGGCGCGCTGCAGTAACGTCGCCGAGGCACCGAGCCTGCAACCCGCATCGGGGCGCCGCATGTCACAAAGGGCAGGTCACTGATGACGTCGATCTCAACCATCGTGGTGCCGCTGCCTGGCGATCGCCGCGCGCTCTACTGGCTGGCAGCCAGCAATGCGGTGGTGGTGGTGATCGCGCTGTGGCAGCGCTGGCCGCTCGGCCTGCTGCTCTGGCCCTACTGGGTGCAGAGCGTGATCATTGGCTACTTCAGTTTTCGCCGCATTCGCGGGCTGACGCGCTTTTCCACCGAAGGCTTCAAGGTCAACGGGCGCAGTGTCCAACCGACGGAAGCGACCAAGCGCTCGACTGCCAATTTCTTTGCGCTGCACTACGGCTTCTTCCACCTCGGCTACGGCGTCTTTCTGCTCAACAATCCGCTGCCGCCGCAGGAATGGCTGTGGGTCGGGATTGCCGCGGTGACCTTCGCCATCAATCACTGGCAATCGTTCACGCGGTTCCAGGAGGCTGACCGGCAGGGCTGTCCGAACATCGGCACGCTGATGTTCCTGCCCTACCTGCGGGTGGTGCCCATGCACCTGATGATCATCATCGGCGTCGGCTTTCTTGGCGGCGGCGGGCTGTCGGTGCTCTTCTTCGGCGTGCTCAAGACCGTGGCCGACTGTGCGATGCACGTGGCCGAGCACCGCATGCTGGCGCGTCGCCCGGCAGCCTGATCAGCGCGGCGTTCGGCGTTCGGCGCTACGCAGCGGCCGGCGTGCCGCGCAGGCGCTTGAACAGCGTCACCGCGCCGAGCACGACGATCCCGGCGGCGATGCCGACCACCGCGTCGATCAGCATCGGGCCGACTGCCTGCAGTACGGCGTTCGCGCCCTGCATCAGCTGCTCGATCAGATGGTGCAACGGACCGATTCCGTGCGTCAGGATGCCGCCGCCGACCAGGAACATCGCCGCCGTGCCGGCCACCGACAGGAACTTCATCAGCAGCGGCGCCGCGTAGAGAATGCCGCGCCCGCCGGCACGCTTTGTTATCGCCCAGCGGCCGTCACCTTTCGAACGGCTCAGGTACAGGCCGGCGTCGTCCAATTTGACGATGCCAGCCACCAAGCCGTAGACGCCGACCGTCATCAGCAGCGAGATGCCGACCAGCACCCCCAGCCGGGTGCCGAGGGCGGCGTCGGCCACGGTGCCGAGGGCGATGATGATGATTTCGGCCGACAGGATGAAGTCGGTGCGGATCGCGCCCTTGATCTTGTCCTTTTCCAGCGCCACCAGGTCAACCGCCGGGTCGGTGATCGCATTGCGCAGCGCCTGCTTGTGCTCGGTGTCGCCATCGTCACGGTGCAGCAGCTTGTGCGCGATCTTCTCCACGCCTTCGTAGCAGAGGAACAGCCCGCCCACGATCAGCAGCGGCGTCACCGCCCACGGCGCAAACGCACTTATCGCCAGCGCCGCCGGCACCAGGATCGCCTTGTTCAGCAGCGAGCCCTTGGCGACTGCCCATACCACCGGCAACTCACGCTCGGCCCGCACGCCCGACACCTGCTGCGCATTGAGCGCCAGGTCGTCGCCGAGCACGCCGGCGGTCTTCTTGGTGGCCACCTTGGTCATGGTGGCGACGTCATCCAGGATGCTGGTGATGTCGTCGAGCAGGGCAAGCAGGCTGGTGGCCATGAAGCGCAACGCCGGCACGCGGCGTGAGATTGGCAGAGCGCGGACGATACCCGGGCACGCCGTCGATGCGCGCCTGCCCGCACGGGATGTCACGTCACCGCTCTCCGGGCCGCGCCTTTGCCTGCCATCCCATCACCTGGCCTGAGGCCGGCCAAGCGCAGCCGTGTCGGGTCGCCCCTATGATGCGTGGCCGACTCCTTAGCCAGCCACCTTGACCTCGCCATGGCCGTCAGCGTCTTCGATTTGTTCAGGATCGGCATCGGACCGTCGTCGTCGCACACGGTGGGACCGATGCGGGCGGCGCGCCTGTTTGCGGCGCGGCTGTCGCACGACGGGCAGTTGCCGCGCGTGGCGCGCGTGCGCGCCGAGCTGTACGGCTCGCTCGGTGCCACCGGCAAGGGCCACGGGTCGGACAAGGCGGTGCTGCTGGGCCTGGAAGGCGAGGAGCCGGACCTTGTCGACGTCGATCGCATCGATGCGCGCCTGGCGAGCATCCGCCGCGAGCGTCGGCTTGCCCTGTTTGGCACCCATCCGGTGGCCTTCGACGAGCCTCGCGACCTGGCGTTCTTCACCCGCGCGTTGCCATTTCATCCCAACGGCCTGCGGCTGGCGGCATTCGACGACAGCGGGACCGAACTGACAACGCGCACCTACTACTCGGTCGGCGGCGGCTTCGTCGTCAGCGAAGAACTGGCGGCCGACGGCAGTGCGCACAAACGCGTGGCGCCCGACACGACCGTGTTGCCGTACCCGTTCCACACCGGCGACGAACTGCTGCAGCTCACGCGCGACACCGGCCTGAGCATCGCGCAGATCATGCGCGCCAATGAGCGGCACTGGCGCAGCGAGGCGCAGATCGATGCCGGCCTGCGCGCGATCTGGGCGGCGATGCAAGCCTGTGTCGAGCGCGGCATCCGCAGCGACGGCGAACTGCCGGGACCGTTCAAGGTCAAGCGCCGCGCGCCGGGGCTGTATCGACGGCTGAGCGTGCCCGGCGCCGGTGTGGTCGATCCGCTGGCGGTGATCGACTGGGTCAACCTGTTCGCGCTCGCGGTCAACGAGGAGAACGCCGCCGGTGGCCGCGTGGTCACCGCGCCGACCAACGGTGCAGCCGGCATCGTGCCGGCGGTGCTGCTGTACTACGCGCGCTTCGTGCCCGGCGCCAACGAACGCAGCATCTTCGACTTCCTGCTGACCGCCGCCGCCATCGGCATCCTCTACAAGGAAAACGCTTCGATCAGCGGCGCCGAGGTCGGCTGCCAGGGCGAAGTCGGCGTGGCCTGCTCGATGGCGGCGGGTGCACTGGCCGCAGTCACCGGCGGCAGCGCCGAGCAGGTGGAAAACGCCGCCGAGATCGGCATGGAACACCATCTGGGCCTGACCTGCGATCCGGTCGGCGGCCTGGTGCAGATCCCCTGCATCGAGCGCAACGCGGTGGCCAGCGTGAAGGCGATCAACGCCTCGCGTCTGGCCCTGGCGGGCGACGGCTCGCATGTGGTGTCGCTCGACAACGTGATCAAGACGATGCGCGAGACCGGCGCCGACATGAAGACCAAGTACAAGGAGACGGCGCGCGGCGGTCTGGCGGTGAACATCATCGAGTGCTGACGCAGGCGCGACACGCTGCGCGTGGACGAGGCGTCAGGCCATGCCGATGCGCAGGGCGCCGCTGCGAAACCGCGCAGCGCCGTCGACATCCAGCCTGAAGGCGGACAGGAAGTCGTCCAGGCGATAGTCCGGTTGCAGCCGGTGGATCGCCTGCGCGTACGTGCGTGCTTCGTCCAGGCGCCCCGCCAGCGCCAGGCTGTAGGCGGCGATGCCGAAGATGTGCGGGTGCGCATTGGGCCGGCCCGCGGCCTTGACCGCCCAGTTTGCGGCGGATTCGAACTGGCCCAGGCGCACCAGCGCGATGGCACGCGCTCCCAGCATGCCGAACAGCAGCGGATCGAACGGGCTCAACATGCGTGAGTGATCCGACGAGGCGATCGCCGCCTGCGCGTCACCCGCCTGGGCCTGCACGAACGACAGTGAATAATGGCCTTGGGCGAAATTCGGGCTCAGCTCGATCGAGCGCTGCAGTTCGGTCACCGCCTCGTCGTGGCGGCCGCGCAGCCACAGCGCCCGGCCCATCGCCCACGAGGCGGCTGGATCGCGCTCGTCGGCCAGCAGGCTCTGGTGAGCGGCTTGCAGCGCCAGGTCGATGTCGGGCTCGCGCTCGGCCCAGCCCTGAAAGGCGTTCTGGAAATGCGTGAACGACAGCCCGGCATGGGCGCGTGAGAACGACGGATCCAGGCGCACCGCCATCTCGAAGAAGTGCCGTGCGCGCTCGTTGTCGGCCCGGTTGAACCGGTACATGTGCCACAGGCCGCGATGGTGCGCCTCCCACGCGTCCAGTGAGTTCGGCGGCTTGAGCACCGCGCGGTTACGTTCAACGGTCTCGATCTCGCTCGCCACGCAGGCGACGATCCGGTCGCCGATCTCATCGAGCACCAGGAAGACGTCGTCGAGCGGCTGCGCGAACACCTCGGTCCACACGATGCGTGCCGTGCGTGTCTCCACCAGTTCGACCGAGACCGTGAGTCGCGCGCCATCACGCCGCAGCGACCCGCTGATCACGTAGTCGACGTCGAGCATGCGCCCAGCCTGCTCGGCGCCGATACGCCGCCCATGCAGCGCGAACACCGTGCCCTGCGCGATGACGAACAGGCTGCGCAGCTTGGCCAGGCGGGTGATCACGTCGTGCGCGAGCGCATCGGCCGTGCTGTGGCGCGCGGCTGCTGCGTCGGCCGACAGGTCCTGCAGCGGCATCATCGCCACCGAAGCACGACGCGTGACCGCCGGCGCAGCATCGCTGTGCATCGCCGGTGGGCGGTCGCCGCCGACAATCCACGCGTCGGCGGCAGGCGGTGCCTCCGCCGGCGTGCGCGCTTGCTGCCAGGCCTGCGGCAGGCGCGCCGCCGACAAGCCTTCCGCTTCGAAAAGCGGGATCGCGCTGGCCAGATGGCGCTCGCCGTCCTGGATCCGACCCAGGCGCGCCAGCGCCGTCAACAGCCGTTGGTGTGCGTGCAGGTCGAAGGGCGCCAACTGCAGCCACGTCTCGATGTACGGCAGCGCCTGCGCCTCCGGCAGCGTGGTCGCCAGGTGGTCGAGCAGCGCGGCATGGGCGCCGCGGAACCGGCGCCGCTGAGCGGCCAGCCAGCCGCTGAACAGCGCACTGTGCTCCACCTCCAGGCCATCGAGAAAGCCGCCTGATACCGACGCGACGAGTGTCTGCGCGCGGTCGGCCGACAACTGCGCGATGCCGGCCTGCGTCGCGCGGGCGACCTCGATCGCATCGACCGTGCAATCTTCCAGTTCGAGGCTGATCAGGTCGTCATGGGTGATCACGCGGCGCTGCGCCGCGTCGTCGATGACGCCGCGCAGCTTGCTCAGGCACCAGCGCAGCTCGCCGCGCGGATCGTTGGGTCCGTCCCACAGCAGCTCGCACAGGTGACCGCGCGTGACCGGCCGTGGCGCCAGGGCGAGGTAGGCAAACAACGCGCGTACCTTGCGCGACGCCGGCAAGGTCAGCGGGACGCCGTGGCGGGAGATCTCCAGCGGGCCGAGCAGCCGGATCCGAACCCCGGGCGCGGAGCCTGAAGAATCAGGATGAGCTTCAGTTTCCACGTCGGCTACCACGCCTGCATCCACGCTCGCGCCTCAACGTGGCGCTGTGGTCAAACACGTGCCACACACCCGAGGAGACAGGACATGGAAACGGTTGCACCCAACACCATTCAAGACAAGCCGCAGGCCGGCCCGATCGATCTGAAGGCACTGAAAAGTCGCCAGAAAACGGCTTGGGTCTCGGGCGATTACGCGCTGATCGGCACCACGCTGCAGATCGTCGGCGAGCAGTTGTGCGAGGCGCTCGACCTGCGCGGCGGGCAGAAGGTGCTCGATGTCGCCGCCGGCAATGGCAACGCCTCGCTGGCTGCGGCGCGACGCTGGTGCGACGTCACGTCCACCGACTACGTGCCGGCGCTGCTCGAGCGGGGGCGCGAGCGCGCCACCGCCGATCACTTCGACATCACTTTCCGCGAGGCCGATGCCGAGCAGCTGCCATTTGACGACGGTGCGTTCGACGTCGTCATGTCCACCTTCGGCGTGATGTTCACGCCGGACCAGGAGCGCGCGGCGAGCGAGCTGGTGCGCGTGTGTCGGCGCGGCGGCAAGATCGGGCTGGCGAACTGGACACCCGAGGGCTTCATCGGCCAGGTGTTCAAGACGATCGGCAAGCACGTGGCGCCGCCCGCGGGAGCGCGCTCGCCGGCGCTGTGGGGCACGCGTGCGCGCCTCGATCAACTGTTCGACCCGCGTGCCACCTCGCTCACTGCCACCGTGCGCAGTTTCAACTTCCGCTACAAGTCGGCGCAGCACTGGCTGGACGTGTTTCGCACCTACTACGGCCCGGTGCTCAAGACCTTCGCCGCGCTGCCTGAGGCGGCCCAGGACGCACTGGCGCGCGACCTGATCGCGTTGATCGGTCAATTCAACCGCGCCAACGACGGCTCCATGGTGGTGCCCAGCGAGTACCTGGAGATCGTCATCACGCGGCAATGAGGGATTCAGTCTGCACCGGCCGCGCGTCCTGCGTGGCGGAGCGGCCGGTGCGCTTTCATTGGAGATCAAGATGCACATTGCAAGAGACGCCATCCCCGCCCGCATCGACGTGCCCGGTGCCGTGGCGCGCCAGACCGCGCAATTCGGCGATGCCACGGGTTTCAACACCCTTGCCGGCGAGTACTTCTCCCTCGGTGCCGGTACCGACATTGCGCCGCTGCTCAAGGGGCTGCAGAACGATGCCTGCCAGACGCCGCACTGGGGCTACATGCTGTCGGGCGAACTCGTGGTCACTTACACGGACGGCAGCGCCGAGACCTGCGAGGAAAAGGACCTGTTCTACTGGCCGCCCGGGCACAGCGTGCGCGTGATCAGCGACGCCGAGGTCATCCTCTTCAGTCCGCTGCATGAACACGCGCATGTCATGGATCACATGTTGGCGGCGATGCCCCGGTGATGCGGCGCCGTGCCGCCGTGGGCCGGCTGTGCAGTTCGCTCTTGCATTGTTCGCTCAAACGCGCTGCGTGGGCTGGGGATCCGGTGCCTTCAGGGGCACGGGCACCGGCGGCGGCAACCGCCGTGCCCAGAACTCCGTCACCAGCACGTGGACCATGACCGCCAGCGGTGCAGCGAGCAGCACGCCCATGACGCCGAACAGCGCACCGAAGGCGAGGATCGCGAACAGCGTGACCGCCGGCGGGACGGCGACGCTGCTGCGGATCACCAGCGGCGAGATGACGTTGCCCTCGAGCTGCTGGACCCCGAGATACAGCAGCGCGGTCCACAGCGCGGTCTCCCAGCCGAGCGTCATCGCCAGCAGCAGCGCGGGGATGGCAGCCAGCGCCGGTCCGACCACCGGCACGAACTCGGTGATGCCGGCGAGCAGGCCCAGCGCCAGCGCTGACGGCAGGCCGAGCAGTGCACAGCCCAGACCGACCAGCGTGCCCACCAGCACCATGGCGCCAAGCTGCGCCAGCAGCCAGCGGCGCAGCGACCGGCCGAGGCTGGTCAGCACCTCCTTGGCGCCGGTTCGCCAATCCGGCGGCAGCATGCCGATCGCGCCACGCCAATAGACGTCAGGCTGGGCGGCGAAGTAGATCGCGCCTGCCAGCACGAGGACCAGATCGGTGATCGTCGAGGCCAGCGCGGCCATGCCGCGCCCGACCATCGATGCAATATCGCCACCGCCTGGGCCGCCGTCGAAGCTCTTGTGAATGCGGTCGCGCACCTGTTCGCCGAGCCGCGTGGAGGCCAGCCGTTCGCTGAACTCATCCCACGCCTGCGGCAGGCGCTCGCCCAGAACCGCCATCTGGCTTTGCACCTCGGTGCCGAACAACGCCAGAGCCGATGCGCCGCCCGCCACCAGCGCCAGCACCACCAGCACCAGTGCCACCCGGTCCGACATGGGCAGCCGTTTCGCCAGTGGTGCCGCCAGTCCGCGCAGGATCAGCGCCAGCAGCAGCGCCGCGAATACCAGCAGCAGCACGCTCGACAGTTGCCAGGCGAGCAGCGCGGCGACGATCCACCCCAGCGGCGCCACCCAGGACGCCGCGTTGCGCAGTGGCGGGGGCAACAGCGGGCTCGACATGCCCACGCCCGGCAAGCTGCATGCCGGTCCGCGGGCGCTGGGAGCGCTACGTAATGTGCCGCCGCGATGGCCGCACGGTCCGCATGCCGTCAGACTGAGGCATGGACGAAAAAATCTCAGCGGCCCGCATCACACCCTCGCGTCGCACGCAGCTCGACCTCGCCGTGATCGGCAACTCGCGCATCGGCGCCCTCATCGACACCCACGCCAGCGTGGTGTGGATGTGCGTGCCGCGCTTCGACGGCGACCCCGTCTTCTGCGCGCTCGCCGATGACAACTCGGCCGACGGTCGCTTCGACATCGCGCTGGCCGACGGTGCCGTGGCCGAGCAGGCCTATGTGCGCAACACCGCGGTGCTGCGCAGCGTGCTGCGCGATGGCGCCGGTGGCGCGGTCGAGGTGCTCGACTTCGCGCCGCGCTTCATGCTGCGCGGCCGCACCTTTGCACCGGTGACGCTGGTGCGCATCGTGCGTCCGCTGTCCGGCCGCCCGCGCATCAAGCTGCGCTTTTCGCCGCGCAGCGACCACGGCGCCCATACGCCGACGATGGCCTGGGGCACCCACCACATTCGCGTGCAGGTGCCCGGCTATCCGCTGAGGCTGACCACCGACGCGCCGCTCACCCACATCATCGAAGAGCGCCCGCTGCTGGTGGACCACCCGCTCACCTTCATCCTCGGTCCGGATGAGACGCTCGCCGAAAGTCCGCTCGAGACCGGCCGCTGGATGCTCGAGCAGACCATGACCTACTGGTACCGATGGGTGCGAAACCTCGCCATTCCATTCGAGTGGCAGGACGCGGTGATCCGCGCCGCGATCACGCTCAAGCTCAACACCTTCGACGACACCGGCGCCATCATCGCCGCGCTCACCACCTCGGTACCCGAGGCGGCAGACAGCGGCCGCAACTGGGACTACCGCTACTGCTGGCTGCGCGACGCCTACTTCGTCATCAATGCGCTCAACCGCCTCGGCTCCACCGGGTCGATGGAGCGCTACCTGCGCTACCTCGAAGGCCTGGTGGCCGACAGCGGCGATGCACCGCTGCAGCCGGTGTACTCGCTGTCCGGCGCCACTGAACTGGCCGAGCACACGATGACCGGGCTCAAGGGCTTCCGCGGCATGGGGCCGGTGCGCACCGGCAACCTCGCCTTCGAGCAGAAGCAGCACGATGTGTACGGCGCTGCGATCCTCGGCGTCGCGCATGCATTCTTCGATACGCGCCTGGTGCAGCCGGGTGACGGCGCGCTGCTGCGCGATCTCGAACGGCTGGGCGATCGTGCCTTTGCGCTGCATGACCAGCCTGACGCCGGCATCTGGGAGTACCGCGGCCGCGCCTCGGTGCATACCTTCTCGTCGCTGATGTGCTGGGCGGCGTGCGACCGGCTCGCCCGCATCTCGCGCCACCTGGACGACGAACCGCGCGCCAGCCACTGGGAGGGGCGCGCCGCAGTGATCCGGCGCGCGATCGAGGCGCGTGCATGGAATGCGGACCTGGGCTGCTTCGTCGCCGAGATGAATGCCGACGGACCGCGCAGCGACACGCTCGACGCCAGTTTGCTGCTGATGGGCGAACTCGACTTCCTGCACCGCGACGATCCGCGCCTGGCCGCCACCGTGCACGCGATCGAGAAGCAGTTGCGCCGCGGTGATTACCTGCTGCGCTACGACCGCGCCGATGATTTCGGCCTGCCCGAGACGGCCTTTCTTGTCTGCACCTTCTGGTGGGTGCAGGCACTTGCGCTGATCGGCGAGCGCGACAAGGCGCGTGCCGAGTTCGAGCGGTTGCTCGCCTGTCGCAACCGCTTCGGCCTGCTGTCGGAAGACATCGATGCCGCCACCGGCGAACTGTGGGGCAACTACCCGCAGACCTACAGCCTGGTCGGCATCATCGTCTGCGCAATGCGCTTGTCGAAGCGCTGGGACGACGCGTTCTGACGCGAAGGCGCGGCAGTCTTCAAACGGGCTCTCGAAGGTTGGAGTTGCGCGGCGAGCGTCCGAGGGCGGTGGCTGCCGTCATCGGTCATCACTGTCGCACGACGGCGGCGGCACGATGCGTAGAACGATCGGCTCTTACCGTCTTCAAGCGGCAAATGACCGGATGGCGGCACGATGCCGCCATCGCCGCTCAAGATGGCATGACCGCGCCAGTTTGCCGCCTGGTGCCAATTGTCGCCGTCGGCCGAACGCGTCGACCCCCGCATCGAATGTTCATGAATACCCGGAGGAGACCGGATGCACGACCTGTTTGAACCCGACGGCGAAGCGCAACTGCGACGCCTGACACGCCAGCCGACCCTGTTCGCTTTCGACTTCGACGGCACGCTGGCGCCGATCGTCACCCGACCCGAGCAGGCCGGGCTGCTGCCGGCGGTCGAGCGGCTGCTGCGCGAGCTGGCCGCGCGCGCGCCGGTGGCGTTGATCTCCGGGCGTGCCCGCGCCGACCTCGCCGCCCGCGTGCCGGTCGACGCGGTGCGCTGGCTGGTCGGTAACCACGGCAACGAAGGCGCCGGCGCCGACGACGGTATCGAGCACCGGGCGGTCGTCGCCAACTGGCACGCGCAGCTGGCGGCGGATGCCGACTTCACGAGCGCGGTGGCCGAGGGTGCCGAGTTGGAAGACAAGGGCCTGTCGCTGTCGCTGCACTGTCGCCGCATGCGCCAACCCGACGCCGGTGACGCGCGGTTGCGCCGCATCGCCGCGGCGCTGCAGCCGCCGCCGATGGTGATCGGCGGCAAGCGGGTGCTCAACCTGATGCCGCCCGGTTCGCGCACCAAGTTCGACGCGGTGGCCGCGCTGGTGGGTGAGCATTGCTTCGCTTCGGTACTGTATGTGGGCGACGACGACACCGACGAGCACGTGTTCGAGCGCGCGCCGCCGCACTGGGTGACGGTTCGGGTCGAACTCGACCGCCGTAGCCGCGCCCGCTACTTTGTCCACCAACAATCGAGCGTAGCGATGATTCTTGATTTTCTTGTGCGAGAACTTTCCAGGCATGCCGTGACGGGAGGCGCGTGATGTCTTTCGATTGGCTCGATGCATGGAAAAACTGGGGCCCCGAACTGCGCACGGCGCTTCGCATCACCATGGTGCTGGCGCTGGCCTGGCTGGTGCACGCGCTGGCGGCACGACTGGTGCGTCGGTTGCGGATGGTGGCGGGGGCGCGCGCCAGCGGGCCGGAGAACGCCAAGTGGATCGAGACGGTGGGGCGCGCCGCGCGCTACGCGCTGTCGGTGATCACGCTGCTGGTGGCCGGCATGCTGGTGCTCAACGAACTGGGCATCTCGATCGCGCCGATCCTCGGTGCGGCCGGTGTGGTCGGCCTGGCGATCGGCTTCGGCGCGCAAAGCCTGATCAAGGACTATTTCACCGGCTTCTTCCTGCTGGTGGAGAACCAGATCCGGGTGGGTGACGTGGTGGAGATCGCCGGCAAGTCGGGGCTGGTCGAGGAAGTGTCGTTGCGCAAGGTGCGCCTGCGCGACTACGACGGCAGCGTGCACTACGTGTCCAACGGCCTCATCACCACGGTGACCAACCGGTCGACCGAGTTTGCGTTCGCGCTGATCGACGTGGGGATCGCCTACAAGTCCAACATCGACGAGGCGATCGAGGTGCTGCACGCGGTTGCACGCGACCTGCGGCAGGACGCGTTGCTGGGGCCGAAGATCATTGCCGACATCGAGGTCGCCGGGGTGGAAAGCCTGGGCGACTCCTCGATCGTGCTGCGCAGCCGGCTGCGCGTGGTGCCGCTGGCGCAATGGGAGGTGCGCCGCGCCTTCCTCAAGCGCCTCAAGGAGGCGTTCGACGCCGGCGGCATCGAGATTCCGTTCCCGCAGCGAACGCTGAACGTTGTCAGCGTGCCGCCGGCCGCCGGCGCAGCCAGCCCACCGGCGCCGGCGATCCGCTGACGTCGGGCAATCGAGCCGCCCGTCGTGGTTGCCGGCCGGCCGACGCGTTGACGCGCGGCCCGGCGCCGACTACCTTGCCGCCGGCGCGCGCCTGGATGCGTGCGCGTGGAGCCCGCCCCATGCCGAAGAAGCAGCGACGACCCGCGCCCGTGGTGAGCGCCGCCGGTCCGAAGTCGAAAAACAAGTCGCAGAACAAGCCGCCGGCGCGCGCCGCCCGCAAGGCACCCGCCAAGGCCATCGCCGTACGCAGCATGCCGGCGGCAAAACGACGCGGTCCGCGCAGCCCGGAGGAGGAGATCCGCAACGCCACGCGCGCGCAGCGGCCGCTCGTCACGCTGCGCGACGCCGATGGCGACATTGCACAGCTGCCGGTTTCGGCCAACTACGACGCAGTGGTCAACCGCTGGAGCTTCGTGCTGCAGAGCCGGCGCGGCTGGGCCAATCGCGAAGCCACCCGGCTGGCCCAGGCGCAGAACGCGCTGGACGAACTGCAGCGCCTGGGCCTGACTGAGGCGCAGCTGCAGCGCGCCGGCAACGCCGGTCGTCTCGAGGTCGGCATCGCCGACGCCGATGCCTCATCCAGTGAAGGCGACCGTTACCGTCTGCTGTACGCGCGACGCGTGCCGTGGGAGTACCTGCTCAGTGCGGCCACCAGCGTGCTGGGCCGCGAGCAGCCGCTGGCGATCACACGCCACAGCGGCGCGGTGACGGGGGAGGGCGCCGACGCCGCGCCGCGTGCACCGCAGACGCTGCTGTACCTGCAGAGCGCCCCCGGCCCGCTCGCCAAGGAGTTCGACTTCTCGTCGGAGCGACGGGTCATCACCAGCGCGCTCGGCCTGCCCGAGGCGCACGTGGTGGCCGCGATCAACACGGAGCTGGCGATGATTGGCAACGTGCTGGCCGGTCGCCATCCGGACATCGTGCACGTGGCCGGGGTCGACGTGCACCAGGCGCGCGCGCTGCTCGGCCCCCACGCCGATCTCGACGACGCGCGCGACGGCATCGTCTGCCGAGGCGAGCGCGGCGCCCTGGCGAGCGTGGCGGCACCGGCATTTGCCAGCGCCATCGTCGATCCGGCCCGGCCGCCGCTGCTCATCGGCTTCAACCTGCATCACTCGTCGGCCGAGCTGGCGGCCGAGGCGGTGGCGCGCGGCGCCGGTGCAGCCATCGGCTTCCAGGACGAGATCGACGACCAGACCGCCGAGTACTTCTTCGCCGCGCTGTATCGCGAATGGCGGCGCGCCGACTGGAACGTGTTCGAGGCCTTTGCCGCCGCCTGGCGTTCCCTGCGCGGCAGCATCACCCACTTGCACGGCACCGGCATCGTGCTGTGGTCGGGGCGGTCCGCCTTCGAGGCACGCACACCGGCCACCGCCGTCGCTGGCGCAGAGGCCGGTACGCCGCGCCGCGGCCGCACTCCCGTGGCGCCGCCCCCTGCCCCGGCCGCCGCGCCGCCGCGGCGTGCGCCCGCACCGGCCGTGGTCGGTGCCGACGACGTGCTGGTCAGCGTGGAGATCCAGCGCGAGATGAACTACGCGCTGCTGCACAACGAGCTGCCCATTTTCCGCAACCTCACGCTGCACAAGCTGGTCGAGGGGCCGCCGTTGCCGGTCGACGTCATCGTCGAGCTGAATGTCGGCAGCGACAGCTACCCGTTCCGCCAGACGCTCAAGCTCGGTGACGAGCCGGTCGCACTCGCCGACAAGGTCAAGGTGCCGCTCACCTCGGCGCTCGCCCGCGCGCTGCGCGAGCGCGTGCAGAGCACGCTGTACGTGTGCGTGAGGGCGCGCGACACCGTGGTGCATCAGCAGACGGTGCGGGTGACGCTGCTGCCGGTGGACGAGTGGCTCGACGATGGCAAGCAGTCGGTGTGGCTGCCGTCGTTCGTGTTGCCGCGCGACCCCGCGGTGGCGCGCGTGATCGACACCGCGCAGCGCTACCTGATGGCACTGCAGGACGACCCGGCGGCCGGCTTCGACGGCTACCAGCAGGTCGATCCCAGCGAGCCGTCCACCACCGCCAGCGTCGACATGCAGGTGCGCGCGCTGTGGTGCGCGCTGACCTATGACCTCGGCCTGGCCTACATCAACCCGCCGCCGTCCTATTCCAGCCGCACGCAGCGGCTGCGCACGCCGTCCGATGTGATCCAGGGCCGGCGCGGCACCTGCATCGACCTGGCGCTGCTGCTGGCGGCCTGTCTGGAGTACGTCGACATCCACCCGGCGATCATCCTGCTCACCGGGCACGCCTTCCCGGCGTACTGGCGCAGCACCGAGGCGCACGAGAACTTCGTGCTTGCCAATGCGGCACCTCAAGCTACGGCGGCGACGACGACCAGCGCCACCACGCCGGGCGGCAGCCGCGAGGGCACGGTGGGTCGCTACGGCTGGCAGTTCAAGCGCCAGCACTTCGCGCAGATCATGCAGAGCATCCAGCGCGGTGATCTGGTGCCGCTGGAGACGGTCGGCATCACCAGCCGCAGCAGTTTCGACCTGGCGATGCAAGATGGCCTGGAGAACCTGCGCAGCAAGACCGAGTTCGATTCGCTGCTCGACCTCTTGCAGGCGCGCCGCAACGAGCCGCCGGTGACGCCGCTGCCGATCATCCAGCCCGAGCATGGAGAGCGTTCATGAGCGCGCGTCCGATGTCGCCGCCGGCGACGGCCCGCTACGACGCGCTCATCAGCGCGCTCGACAGCGCCGCTGGTGACCTGCAGATGTTCAACCTCGACCATGCGTTCGAAGGCGAGCAGCTGATCCGCGACCTGCGCCGGCGCGGCCGCCGTGCTGCGCCGGATCGCGTGGCCACGCTCACGCTGGTGGAAGACGACGGCGTGCTCTACTGGCGCGACCGCTCGACGCTGCCGGCGCTCTCGCGCCGCCGCGCCCGCCGCGGCGGGCAGCTGATCAGCGGCGAGATCGTCACCCAGCGCCGCTTCGAACTGCTCGAACCCGACCAGGTGAACGCGGCGATCCAGGCGCTCGACGATCGCTTCTCGGCGCCGCGCGGCTTGCGCAAGTTGGTCAACGGCCAGCTGGTGGCGGCGCCGCCCGGCCCGTACACCGGCCGCACGCTGCTCCTGGTGCACGGCACGTTCTCCAACAACGATCACTTCATCGAGGAGTTCAAGGCGGCCAAGACCGGTGCGCAGTTCCTGGCGCGCGTGCAGAAGCACTACACGCAGGTGCTGGTGTTCGATCATCCGACGCTGGCGGTGGGGCCGCTGCTCAACGCGATCGAGCTGGCGCGGTTGCTGGCCGGCAGCTCGCACGACGTGGACGTGGTCGCGCACAGTCGCGG
>LNFM01020442.1_pt1 | contig 19565 bp, 21 predicted proteins | sample 596031 | NCBI WGS metagenome assembly LNFM01 (sample SAMN04254537, study PRJNA301005) | activated carbon metagenome | isolation source: dual media filters at the Ann Arbor, Michigan drinking water treatment plant | place: USA: Ann Arbor | reverse complement strand
AAGTGGCCAAGAACGTGAAGCTGGCCATGGTGGTGCCAGGCTCCGGGCTGGTGAAGGCGCAGGCCGAACGCGAAGGCCTTCACGACATCTTCAAAGCCGCCGGCTTTGAATGGCGCGAGCCCGGCTGCTCGATGTGCCTGGCCATGAACGCCGACCGGCTGGAGCCGGGCGAGCGCTGCGCCTCCACCAGCAACCGCAACTTTGAAGGCCGTCAGGGCAACGGCGGCCGCACGCACCTCGTTTCCCCCGCCATGGCGGCCGCTGCGGCTGTGCATGGTCACTTCGTTGATGTCCGTCAATTTGCCTGAAAGGAACTCTTCATGAAATCGATCACTACCCTCCTCGTTGCTGCTTTCGTGCTGGCCCTGGCTGGCTGCAACACCGTTCAGGGCGTTGGCCAGGACATCCAGAAGGGCGGGCAGGTGCTGGAAGACGCCGCCAAGAAAAAATGAACAAGTTCACCGTGCACAAGGGCCTCGTGGCCCCGATGGACCGGGAGAACGTCGACACCGACGCGATCATTCCCAAACAATTCCTGAAGTCGATCCGCAAGACTGGCTTTGGTGAAAACCTGTTTGACGAATGGCGTTACCTCGACAAGGGCGAGCCGGGCCAGGACCCCGCGAGCCGCAAGGCCAATCCGGACTTCGTGCTGAACCAGCCGCGCTACGCCGGTGCGTCGGTGTTGCTGGCGCGAAAGAACTTCGGTTGTGGCTCCAGCCGCGAACACGCGCCCTGGGCCATCGACCAGTACGGTTTTCGTGCACTCATCGCGCCCAGCTATCCAGTTGTCCGAAGCCCAGGTCGCGCAGCTGTTTGACGAAGTGGCGGCGTTCCCCGGCTACGCACTCACCATCGACCTGGAGCGCCAGGTGATTGTGAAGCCGCAAGGCGAAGAGCTGCCGTTCGAGGTGCAGGCGTTTCGCAAGTTCTGCCTGATCAATGGCCTGGACGACATTGGCCTGACGCTTCGCTACAAGGACAAGATCGCGGCCTTCGAGGCGGAGCGCCTGGCCACCAAACCCTGGCTCCATCACACGATGCCGGTCTGACCCAACAAGAGACAACATCCCGGACCCGCGCCGGGGTGAACCATTCAAACCCATGAAAATCGCAGTTCTTCCCGGTGATGGCATCGGCACCGAAATCGTCGCCGAAGCCGTCAAGGTCCTTGACGTGCTCGATCTCCCGTTCGAAATGGAATCGGCCTTGGTCGGTGGCGCGGCGTACGAAGCCCACGGCCACCCGCTGCCCGAGTCCACCCTGAAGCTGGCGATGGAGTCGGACGCCGTGCTGTTCGGCGCCGTGGGCGACTGGAAGTACGACAAGCTGGACCGGCCACTGCGCCCCGAGCAGGCCATCCTGGGCCTGCGCAAACACATGGGGCTGTTTGCCAACTTCCGCCCCGCCATCTGCTACCCCGAACTGGTGGGCGCTTCCAGCCTCAAGCCCGAGATCATCTCGGGCCTGGACATCCAGCCGCGCGGACGCCGTGTCGCCACCGACGGCCACTTCCCCGGTGCCGAAGAAGCGTTTGACACCATGCGCTACAGCAAGCCGGAGATCGTGCGCATCGCGCACGTGGCTTTCCAGGCGGCCCGCAAGCGCAACAAGAAGGTGACCAGCGTCGACAAGGCCAACGTGCTGGAAACCTTCCAGTTCTGGAAAGACGTGGTGACCGAAGTCCATGCGGAGTACCCGGACGTGGAACTCGAGCACATGTACGTGGACAACGCGGCCATGCAACTGGTGCGCGCCCCCAAGAAGTTCGACGTGGTCGTCACCGGCAACATGTTCGGCGACATCCTGTCCGACGAAGCGTCCATGCTCACCGGCTCCATCGGCATGTTGCCCTCGGCATCGCTGAACACGAAGAACCAGGGCCTGTACGAACCCAGCCACGGCAGCGCGCCCGACATCGCCGGCCAGGGGATCGCCAATCCGCTGGCTACAATACTGTCCGCTGCCATGATGCTCCGTTTCTCACTCCACCAGCCCGACGCTGCTGCCCGCATTGAACGTGCGGTCAGCAGTGTGCTCGCGTCTGGCTTGCGCACGACGGACATCTGGTCGGAAGGCACCACGAAAGTCGGCACTCGCGAAATGGGCGATGCGGTCGTGGCGGCCATCACCAAAACGATTACCAAGGGCTGATCCAGCTCAGGTTCGTCACGCCCCTTCCCGGCACGACGAGCCGGGGCTCAAAAGGTTTTTCAACTTTGAAAGGGCGTTGACATGAAACTCGTAGGACGTTGCCGAAAGCGACTTCGACCTGATCGAACCGCTGTTTTTCTCCACCTCCAACGCCGGCGGCAAAGCCCCGGCCATGGCGAAGAACGAAACCACGCTTCAGGACGCCCACGACATCGCCGCCCTCAAGCGCTGCGACATCATCATCACCGCCCAAGGTGGTGACTACACCAGCGAGGTGTTTCCCAAACTGCGCGCCGCGGGCTGGAGCGGCCACTGGATCGACGCAGCGTCCACGCTGCGCATGGACAAGGATGCTGTGATCATCCTGGACCCGGTCAACATGCCCGTGATCAAGAAGGCCCTGGGCGACGGCGGCAAGAACTGGGTGGGTGGCAATTGCACGGTGAGCTGCATGCTGATGGGCGTGGGCGCGTTGTACAAGGCAGGCCTTGTGGAATGGATGAGCACGCAAACCTACCAGGCGGCATCGGGCGGTGGTGCCCAGCACATGCGCGAGCTGCTGACGCAGTACGGCACGCTCAATGCCGAAGTCAAAACGCTGCTGGACGACCCCAAGAGCGCCATTCTGGAAATCGACCGCAAGGTGATCGCGAAGCAGCGTTCACTGTCCGGCGCAGAGACCGCCAACTTCGGCGTGCCTCTGGGCGGCTCGCTCATTCCCTGGATCGACAAGGATCTGGGCAATGGCATGTCCAAGGAAGAGTGGAAGGGCATGGCCGAGACCAACAAGATTCTCGGCATGGGCGAAGGCTTCAGCGCGCCGGCCATCCCGGTCGACGGTTTCTGCGTGCGCGTGGGTGCCATGCGCTGCCACAGCCAGGCGCTGACCTTCAAACTCAAGAAGGACGTGCCCTTGGCCGACATCGAGGCCATGATTGCCGCCGACAACGCCTGGGTCAAAGTGGTGCCCAACACCCGCGAGGCGACCATTCAGGACCTGACCCCGGTGGCCGTGACCGGCACCATGACGATTCCGGTGGGACGCATCCGCAAGCTGGCCATGGGCCCTGACTACGTGGGCGCTTTCACGATCGGCGACCAGCTGCTCTGGGGTGCGGCCGAACCGCTGCGCCGCATGCTGCGGATCCTGCTGGACGCCTGAGCGCTCGCGCCGGCCGGGAGGGGGCCGCGGGAAAAAGACGGAAATGCTTCGTTGCAAGTCAGCAACGCACAAGCGGATTCTCAGCTTGTCACCGTAATCCGTTGATGTTAAGGTCAAAATTAGGTTTTTTCCTTCGAGGTCCAAGTGCCATTCAAACCCCGCCCTACCCCATTTCAATCGGCGCGCCAGGTGCGACAAATCACCGGTTTGGGTGGCTTGCAAGCAATCGCTGCGGCCGCCCTGCTGTGTGCCACGCTGACGCACCACGGTGCAGCACAGGCGCTGGCATTGGGGCGTGTGGTGGTGCAATCCGCCTTGGGTGAGCCGCTTCGGGCGGAGATCGAGGTGCCCGACATCAACGCCGAAGAAGCCGCCAGCCTTCGGGTGGGGCTGGCTTCTGCGGAAGCGTTCCGCAGTTCCGGCATGGAAATGAACGCAGCGCTTGCTGGGTTGCAAATTTCGCTTCAAAAGCGGTCCGATGGTCGATCCTTTCTCCGTCTGACCAGTCCCCGTCCGGTCAACGAACCTTTCGTGGACCTGATCGTCGAAGCCAACTGGGCGTCGGGCCGGATCGTTCGCGACTACACCCTCCTTTTTGATCCGCCCAACCTGCGGCCAGCGCCACAGCCAGTTCCCGTTGCACCGGGTGTGAACCCACCCCCAGCGTCCACCCGAGCCCAGCCTGCGTTGCCCAGCACGCCGCTGCCACCCGTGGCTCAGTCTGCGCCGGCGCCGTCGGTCAGCCGCCCTGCGGCTGCGACACCAGCGCCCGCTCAACCTCAGCGTGCAGCCCCTGCCGCCCCGCCAGCGGCTGCGCCAGCTGTCTCCGCGGGCGGAGGCCAGGTGCGCGTCCAGGCCGGCGACACCGCTGGCCGCATCGCAGCCGCCAACAAACCCGCCAACGTCTCGCTGGACCAGATGCTGGTCGCCATGCTTCGCTCCAGCCCGGGCGCATTCATTGGCGGCAACGTCAACCGGATCAAAGCGGGCGCAGTGGTGGACCTTCCCACCGCCGAGCAGGCGGGCGCGGTCGGCCCCGATGAAGCACGGCAGACCATCACAGCGCAAAGTCGCGATTTCAACGATTTCCGCCGTCGTTTGGCAGGCGCAGCGCCGCAGGCCGAGGTGGGTGTTGCCGACCGGCAGGCCGCCGGACGTGTTCAGGCCGAGGTCAAGGACGCAGCGCCTGCCGCACCTGCTGCGGACAAGCTGACGCTCTCCAAGGGCGCCACGCCGGCGCAAACAGCCGGTGAAGAGCAGATTGCCAAGGAACGCCAAGCCAAAGAAGCATCCACACGGGTTGCCGAACTGTCGCGCAACATCGAGGAACTTTCCAAGCTCGGCACACCCGCACCGGGTGCTGCAACACCTGCGGCTGCCGCGCCTGCGGCCACGCCAGCGGTACCACCGGCACCCGCCTCGCCAGCCAGCAGCCCGGCAACTTCGGTGACGGCAGCCGTGCCCGCGCCCGACACGGCGCCGACACCACCTGCCACTGCGGCAACGCCAGCAGTCACCGAACCGCCTGCGGCGGGACCCACGGTGACACCACCCGCTGCCCCGCCGGCACCGCCCCCACCACCCACGCCTCTGCCAGACGAGCCGTCTTTCATTGATCAGCTGCGAGACAACCCGTTGGTCCTCCCGTTGGCTGGTGGTCTGCTGGCCCTGCTGGCGGGTTTTGGCATTTACCGCATGCGCCAGCGCAAAGGGCATGCGAGCGTTGACAGTTCCTTCCTTGAAAGTCGCCTGCAGCCCGACTCGTTCTTCGGCTCGAGCGGTGGGCAACGCATCGACACCGCCGAGTCGGTCGCCTCCGGTTCTTCGATGGTGTATTCGCCCAGCCAGCTGGACGCAGCCGGCGATGTCGACCCCGTGGCCGAGGCGGACGTGTATCTGGCCTACGGCCGCGATCTGCAGGCTGAGGAAATCCTCAAGGAAGCGATGCGCAGTGCGCCCACCCGCGTGGCCATCCACAACAAGTTGCTGGAGATCTACGCCAAGCGACGCGATGGAAGAGCGTTTGAAGTGGTGGCAACCGAGGTGTTCAGCCTGACGCAAGGCCAGGGTGCCGAATGGGATCGCGCCTGCGAGCTGGGCAAGGAACTGGACCCGAACAATCCGCTGTACCAGCCAGGGGGCAAGCCCGCCACCAAGTCCGGCGCCGTGGAAAGCGTCGTGGGCGCCGGTGCCAACACCATGCCTTTTGCAAGCAGCACCATGTCAGAGACATCGGGGACGGCTGCGTCGAACGCGGGCGACCTCGACCTGGACCTGGATTTTTCGCTGGACGATCATCAGACAGACGAACCCCAGGCGGTGGCTCCGAGTGGCGCGAGCAACGACCTTGTTGTTTCAGACATGGGTGATCTGCAGTCCACAGAGGCGCTCACCAGCCAGGCAGCGGAGGTGTCCGGTCCGTCGTCCATGTCCATGGACTTCGACCTTGACTTCCCCTCGGAGCCCGACCATCTGCAGGCGGCGACCGAAGCCCCCCCGGCTCCGGCACCCGCGCCAGACGCTCCCACGTTCGACATGAGCGAAGAGGCGCTGGATTTTGGTCTCGACATGGACCTGCCTGATCAGGCACCAACATCCGCTCCCGCGGAATCGCCAACCGCGTTGACGGGTTCTGCGGAATTGATGAAGTTTGACCTGAACGATCTCAACCTCGATCTGGATCTTCCAGCCGAAGAGGCAACGGCGTCGGACGATGTTTCGGGTCAGGAGAATCCTCTGGAAACCAAGCTCTCGCTGGCCGAAGAGTTCCGCGCGATTGGCGACTTTGAAGGCGCACGATCGTTGGCTGAAGAGGTGCTTGCAGAGGCCTCCGGCTCGCTCAAGACCAAAGCAGGCACCTTCCTGGCCGATCTGGCTTGAGCGCCTCCGCCCCGCCACAAACGGTCCTGCTGGAGCAACGAGAAAGCGCGCCAGAGCCAGCGCCCGGTGCGGTTCGCGTCGCATTGGGTGTGAGCTACAACGGTCGAGCTTACGAAGGCTGGCAGAGCCAGTTGGGCGGGCGAACCGTGCAGGACAAGCTGGAGCAAGCCCTCACCCGCTTCGGCTCTGCCGAACCCATCAAAACCCTGTGCGCCGGGCGCACCGACTCGGGGGTGCACGGGCTCATGCAGGTGGTGCACTTTGACACCCCGCTGCAACGCGACGAAAACGCTTGGGTCAGAGGCACCAACCGGTATTTGCCGTCCGACATCGCCATCCAGTGGGCGCGTCATGTGAGGAGCGACTTTCACGCGCGCGGCAGCGCACGCTCGCGGCGTTATGCCTATGTGCTGCTCGAATCACCTGTGCGCCCCAGCGTCGATTCAGGTCAGGTTGGCTGGGTGTTCCGCCCACTGGCGCTGGAGCCCATGGTGCAGGCCGCACAGATGCTCGTGGGCGAGCACGATTTCTCGTCGTTCCGCGCTGCTCAATGCCAGGCGCACTCACCGGTCAAACACCTGATGCGCGCCGAGGTCACGCGCCGCGGCGCCTATTGGCGCTTCGAGTTCGAAGCGTCGGCCTTCCTCCACCACATGATCCGCAACATCATGGGCTGCCTGATTGCCATCGGCACGGGCAGCCAGCCCCCTGAGTGGATGACCTGGGTGCTGCAAGCCCGCAGCCGCGACGTGGCCGCCCCCACCTTTTCCCCGGACGGTCTGTATTTCCTCGGACCGGTCTACGATGCCGCTTGGGATTTGCCGGAGCGCACGTCCGCCTTCGACTGGTTGCCATGAATATCCACCGCACCCGCATCAAGATCTGCGGCCTCACGCGCGAGGCCGATGTGGATGCGGCCGCCCACGCCGGAACGGATGCGGTGGGCTTCGTTCTGTACGACAAGAGTCCCCGTCACGTCACGCCCGAGCGCGCCGGGGAACTGGCGCGCCGCCTGCCGCCCTTCGTGACGCCGGTGCTGCTGTTCGTCAACGCCAGCCCCGAACACGTTCACCGTGCTTGCGAAGCGGTGCCCAATGCCCTGCTGCAGTTTCACGGCGACGAATCGCCCGCGGACTGCCTGGCCGCTGGCCGGCCTTTCATGCGCGCCGCGCGCATACCCACAGGCGCTGCCGGGCAAGGCTTCGATCTTCTAAAATACGCGTCGGTCTACTCGGCAGCCCAAGCCATCCTGCTCGACGCCCACGTCGAAGGCTTTGGCGGGGGAGGTCTTCTAAACGCCAGCTCTCGCCTCGTTTTGTCTGGTGGACTCACGCCTGCAAACGTGATCGATGGCATCACGTGCGTGCGGCCCTGGGCCGTTGATGTGAGTTCCGGCGTCGAGGTGTCCAAGGGCATCAAGAGCCCGGACCTCATGAACGCCTTCGTCGCTGCCGTGAGGGCAGCCGACGAACACCTTTCCCGCCTGCCCTGATCAACCCCGATCCGGGGTTGGGCAACCGAGACAAGACTAACCCATGCAGACCTACCAGCAACCCGACGCCCGTGGCCACTTCGGCATCTACGGCGGCAGCTTCGTGAGCGAAACGCTCACCCACGCCATCAACGAGCTCAAAGCGGCGTACGCGAAGTACCAGCACGACCCCGAATTCCTCGCCGAGTTCAAGAGCGAGCTCGCCCACTTTGTGGGCCGGCCCAGCCCGGTCTACCACGCAGCCCGCATGAGCCGCGAAGCCGGTGGCGCGCAGATCTTCCTGAAACGCGAAGACCTCAACCACACCGGCGCGCACAAGATCAACAACACCATCGGCCAGGCCATGCTCGCCAAGCGCATGGGCAAGCCGCGCATCATTGCCGAGACCGGCGCTGGTCAGCACGGCGTGGCCACCGCGACCATCTGCGCACGCTACGGACTGGAGTGCGTGGTGTACATGGGCAGCGAAGACGTCAAGCGCCAGAGCCCCAATGTCTACCGCATGAAGTTGCTGGGCGCCACCGTGGTGCCGGTCGAATCGGGCAGCCGCACGTTGAAAGACGCGCTCAACGAGGCCATGCGCGACTGGGTCGCCAATGTGGACAACACCTTCTACATCATCGGCACCGTGGCCGGCCCGCACCCCTACCCGATGATGGTGCGCGACTTCCAAAGCGTGATCGGCGAAGAGTGCCTGGTGCAGATGCCCGAGATGCTGCTGGGCGCCGGCTGCAAAAACGAACAACCCGACGCGGTGATCGCCTGCGTGGGCGGCGGCAGCAACGCCATGGGCATCTTCTACCCCTACATCAACCACGAGCACACGCGCCTGATCGGCGTGGAAGCCGCTGGTGAAGGCATGGAGAGCGGCAAGCACTCGGCCTCGCTGCAAAAGGGCAGCCCGGGTGTGCTGCACGGCAACCGCACCTATGTGCTGCAGGACGACAACGGCCAGGTGACCGAAACCCACAGCGTGAGCGCCGGCCTGGACTACCCCGGCGTGGGCCCCGAACACGCATTCCTGAAAGACATCGGCCGCGCCGAGTACGTGGGCATCACCGACGCCGAGGCGCTGGAGGCCTTCCACTACCTGTGTCGCACCGAAGGCATCATTCCAGCGCTTGAATCGAGCCACGCCGTGGCCTACGCCATGAAGCTGGCCAAAACCATGCGGTCCGACCAGTCGATCCTGGTCAACCTCTCCGGCCGGGGCGACAAGGACATCGGCACCGTGGCAGACCTGTCCAACGCCGATTTCTATTGCCGACCGAGCTGTCGCGGGCAGTCGGTCAAAGGTGGCGTGGTCACCATCGAGGTGAAGAAATGAGCCGCATCGAAGCGACCTTTGCCGCGCTGAAGAAACAGGACCGCAAGGCCCTGATCCCCTTCGTCACTGCCGGCTTTCCTTACGCCGACATCACCCCCGACCTCATGCACGGCATGGCCGAGGCGACCCGTCGGCCGACGGCCCGGTGATCCAGAAGGCGGGTGACCGCGCGCTGGCCGCCGGCATCGGTCTGACCCAGGTGATCGCCATGGTGCGCACCTTCCGCGAGCGCAACGGCACCACGCCCGTGGTGCTCATGGGTTACGCCAACCCGGTGGAGCGCTACGACCAGAAGCATGGAGCAGGCGCCTTCGTGCGCGATGCATCGGCGGCCGGCGTGGACGGTGTGCTGATCGTCGACTACCCACCCGAAGAGTGCGAAGACTTCGCTGCCAGCCTGCGCGAGCACGGCATGGACCTGATCTTCTTGCTGGCCCCCACCTCCACCGACGAGCGCATGGCGCAGGTGGCGCGGGTGGCCAGCGGCTATGTGTACTACGTGTCGCTCAAGGGCGTGACGGGCGCTGGCACGCTCGATGTCGGCCAGGTCGAGGCCATGCTGCCGCGCATTCGGTCGCACGTGAGCGTGCCGGTGGGCGTCGGCTTTGGCATCCGCGACGCAGAAACGGCGCGTGCGATCAGCCGAGCGGCCGATGCGGTGGTGATCGGCAGCAAGATCATCCAGCTGATCGACAACGAACCGCATGAAAAGGTGGTGGCCGTGGCATCGAACTTCATCCGCACGATCCGCAAGGCGCTCGACGCATAATTCCGGACGGCGTCCTCGGGGCGCATCCGCACGGAGAAAAAACCATGTCCTGGCTCGAAAAACTGCTGCCCCCCAAAATCACCCCCACCGACCCGACCGAGCGCCGCAGCGTGCCCGAAGGTTTGTGGATCAAGTGCCCGAGTTGCGAAGCCGTGCTCTACAAGAACGATCTGGAAAAAAACCAGAACGTCTGCCCGCACTGCAGCCACCACCACCGCATCGGCGCGCGTGGGCGGCTCAATGCCTTTCTGGACGCCGAAGGCCGCTACGAGCTGGCGCAGGAGGTGCTGCCCGTCGACGCACTCAAGTTCAAGGACAGCCGCAAGTACCCGGAGCGCCTGAAAGACGCGCTGGAGACCACGGGCGAAACCGACGCGCTGGTCGTCATGGGTGGCGCGGTGCACGGCATCAGCCTGGTGGTGGCGTGCTTCGAGTTCGATTTCATGGGTGGTTCCATGGGCTCGGTGGTGGGCGAACGCTTCGTGCGCGGCGTTGAAGAAGCCATTGCCCAGAAAGTGCCGTTCGTGTGCTTCACCGCCACCGGCGGCGCGCGCATGCAGGAGGGCTTGCTCTCCCTCATGCAGATGGCCAAGACCAACGCTGCGCTGACCCGCCTGGCCAAGAAGGGCCTGCCCTACATCAGCGTGCTCACCGACCCGACCATGGGCGGCGTGAGCGCGGGCTTCGCGTTCCTGGGCGATGTGGTGATTGCCGAGCCCAAGGCGTTGATCGGCTTTGCCGGCCCGCGCGTGATCGAAAACACCGTGCGGGTGAAACTGCCCGAAGGTTTCCAGCGCGCCGAGTTCTTGCAGACCAAAGGAGCGGTCGATTTCATCTCCGACCGGCGCGAGCTGCGCGCCATCATTGCCAACACCCTGGCGATGCTGCAGCGCCAGAGCGCCGACGCGGTGGTCAACGATTGAGTGCCGACGCCGCGGCCGAGGCGCTCACGCTGTCTCAGCTTCCCCTGTTTCCACTGCAGACCGTCCTGTTTCCTGGCGGGGTGTTGCCGCTTCGCATTTTCGAAGTGCGCTACCTCGACATGATCGGGCGGTGTCACAAGGCGGGTGCGCCGTTCGGTGTGGTTTGTTTGAGCGAAGGCAGCGAGGTGCGCCGGGTCAACCCCGCCGCACCGCCCACGGGTGACAGCTTCGCCAAAGAGGTGTTTCACGCCGTCGGCACGCTGGCCCACATCGAGAGCCTGGAGCGGCCCCAGCCCGGGCTCATGGTGATCAAGTGCCGCGGCCTGCAGCGCTTCCACATCACCCGCCGCAGCCAGTTGCCGCACGGCCTGTGGGTGGCCGACGTGACGCTGGACGAGCCAGAGTCCGTGGTGGCGGTGCCGCCGGATCTGGCAAACACCCGCGATGCGCTGAAACGCCTGCTGCAAAACCTGCAGGAGCGAGACCCCGAGAGCCTGGACCAATTGCCGCTGCAGCCGCCCTACCAGTGGGACGACAGCGGGTGGGTGGCCAACCGCTGGGCCGAGTTGCTGCCGGCACCGGCCGAACTCAAGCAACGACTGATGGCGCTGGACAACCCGCTGTTGCGGCTGGAACTCGTGTCGGACCTGCTGGACAAGCTGGGCCTGGAGAACTGATCTCCCCGTCCGGCCTCAACCGGGCAGCAGCGAGAGCGCCTGCATGTAGCGCTCGCTCACCATCAACGCATCCCACTCCAGCGCTGCTCCGCGCGGCAGCAAGGCCAGCCGCCGCTCTTCGCTGGCAGAGCTGGGCGCCCATTCTTCCTGCAAGCAAGCCCGAGACAAATCGTTGATGGCCTCGTCGATCGGTTCGCCACCGTTTTCCACCGACTGGTTGCACAGCAAGACCATGTCGCAGCCCGCCTGCAAGGCCGCCAGCGCGGCCGTGGTGAAGCTCACCGCCTGGCCATCGATCTGGCGCGCCGCGGCCATGCTGAGGTCGTCGCTGAAGATGGCGCCGGTGAAGCCCAGGCGATGGCGCAACACCGCTTGCAACCAGCGCGCGGAAAAGCCTGCGGGACGCTGGTCGACCTTGGGATAGATCACGTGGGCCGGCATCACCGCCTGCAGGCTGGCCGAGAGCCAGCCGTAGGGCGCGGCGTCTTCCGCCAGGATGGCCTTGAGGCTGCGCCGGTCCACCGGAATGGCCAGGTGCGAGTCGGCCTTGACGAAGCCATGGCCGGGGAAGTGTTTGCCGCAGTTGCCCATGCCGCTCTGCAACAGGCCGTGCATCAACGCCTGCGCCAGCAGTGTGACGATGCGCGGATCGCGGCCGAAGGAGCGGTCGCCAATCACCGAGCTTTCACCAAAGTCGAGATCCAGCACCGGCGTGAAGCTCAGGTCAACGCCGCAGGCGCGCAACTCGGCGCCCAGCACGTAGCCGGCGGCGGTGGCGGCGTTGCAGGCGTGCAAGGTGGCAGCACCCTCGGCCTCACCGGCCTTGGCCGGGCGCAAGGCCATGGCACCCAGCGCGGCCATGGGCGGCAGGTGGGTGAAGCCGTCGGTGCGAAAGCGCTGAACGCGGCCGCCTTCGTGGTCCACCGCGATCAGCAGATCGGGCCGCACGGCCTTGATCTGGCGGCACAGCTGGGTGAGCTGGGTGCGATCCTGCCAGTTGCGGCCAAAGAGGATGACGCCGCCGACCAGCGGGTGCGCCAGACGCTGGCGGTCCACAGTGGTGAGGCTGTGGCCTGCCACGTCGATGATGAGAGGCGCGTGTGGGTTCATGGATACGACCACGAAGCTGGCCGCGTAGTCGGTCTCGTCGGTCACGGTCACATGCGCGCGCAGCCCCTGGGCTTCAAACCAGGTTTTGAGCTCACCGTGCAGCACGATGACTGGCTGGCCGCTGGGCAGGTTGGTGATCTCGCAGCGCCGCCAGGTCATGGGCATGCGCATCCCCAGGCCGACGGCTTTGGAGAAGGCTTCCTTGGCGGAAAAGCGGGTGGCCAAATAGCGCAAGCCGCGCTGTGGCCAGCGCGCGCTTCGCTTGTGCCAGACGGCAAATTCGGCGTCACTCAGCACCTTGCGCACAAAGCGCTCACCCTGGCGCTCGTACGTCGCCTGGATGCGGCGAATGTCGCAGATGTCGGTGCCGATACCAAAGATCATCCGGCCTCGGCAATGCAGCGGTTGTACTCAGCGATGGTGGCGGCGTAACCCAGTTCCAGCGCATCGGCCATCAGCGCGTGTCCGATGGAGACCTCGCTCACGCCGGGCACGGTGCTCAGGAAAGCCGTGAGGTTGTCGCGGTTCAGATCGTGACCCGCGTTCACGCCCAGGCCGGCATCCAGCGCAGCTTGCGCCGCAGCGCGAAAACGCTCCAGCTGCTCGGCGCGCTGCGGCGTGTGCCACGCGGCCGCGTAGGGTTCGGTGTAGAGCTCCACGCGATCGGCACCCACGGCCTGGGCACCGGCCATCTGGTGGGCGTCGGCGTCCATGAACAGGCTCACCCGCACGCCCAGCGCACGGCATTCGTCGATCAGCGGGCGCAGGCGCTCGGCGTCGGCGGGGAAACTCCAGCCGTGGTCACTGGTGAACTGGCCTTCGCTGTCGGGCACAAACGTGACCTGGTGCGGCCGCACGGCGCGCACGAACCCCATGAGGTTGTGAAACGGATTGCCTTCGATGTTGTACTCGCGGTCCGGCCAGGCCTTCATGAGTTCGGCCAGCTCGTGCACGTCGTGCGCGCGGATGTGGCGCTCGTCCGGTCGCGGATGCACGGTGATACCGCGCGCACCGGCCTGCAGGCACAGCGTGGCCGCGCGCGTGACCGAAGGGATGCCGAGGTGGCGCGTGTTGCGCACCAGGGCCACCTTGTTGAGGTTGACCGAGAGCGCGGTGCGAAGGAAGGGAGTGGTGGCCGCGTTCATGGGGTGGGCTCGGGGTTGGGGGTTGCCGGTTCACCGGGCTCGGACACCCCGGTGGAGCGGGGCCGCGTCATGGCTTGCACATCGAGCATGAGTTGCCGCGTCTTGAACACCCGCACGCCACAATGGTAGTGCAGCAGGTGGCGCAATTGCGGGCGCAGGGCTTGCAGCGCGCCGGCGCACGCACGCAACGTGGAGATGAAGGGCGCCGGACCATCCATGGCGGCCTGCAATCCGAGCCACTGCTCGCCGCTGAGCGGATGCGCGTCGTCATCGTGGGCTGCGCGCAGACCGCTTTCAGGCGTGAGCACGTACAACCCATCGGGATCGAGTGGCGCCAGCGTATTGGCCTCCTGTGCGAGTTCGGGCAACAAGCCCACGTCGCGCAGCAGCAGCAGTTCAAACGCCCGCAAGATCACCTGCTGCGCATCGCTCTTTTCAGCCAGCAGTTGCACGGCCAGTGCGAAGTGGTCGAACAGGCTCGCGTGCGGGTCGTCTCGCGCCAGCAGGCGCATGAGCAATTCGTTGAGGTAACTGCCCGAGATCAGCGCCTCGCCGGTGGGCATCACATGACCGCCCTGCCATTGCGCCGCCTTGAGCGTGCGCACTTCGGCGTCCCCCGTCCACGACACCTGCAGCGGTTGCAACGGCAGCAACACCGGGCGGAACTGGGAGGTGGGGCGCTTCACACCTTTGGCCACCAGCGCGATGCGGCCATGGTGGCGGGTGAAGACCTCCAGCACCAGGCTGGTTTCGCTCCAGTCGTAGCGGTGCAAGACGAAAGCGGGTTCTTCGCTGACGCGTTTCAGGGCCACGGGTCAGGCAGCCAGTGGCTCACTCGTAGCCGAACGAGCGCACACGCGCATCGTCGTCGGCCCAGCCCGAGCGCACTTTCACCCACAACTCGAGAAACACCTTGCAGTCCCAGAGTTTCTCGAGCTCCTGGCGCGCCTCGGTGCCGATGCGTTTGAGCTTCTCACCGCCCTCGCCGATCACCATGCCCTTGTGGCCTTCACGCTCGACCACGATGGTGGCAGCGATGCGCTTGAGAGCGCCCTCTTCCTCGAACTTGTCGATGATGACGGTGGAGGTGTAGGGCAGCTCGTCACCAGTCAGGCGGAAGAGTTTTTCGCGCACCATCTCGCTGGCCATGAAGCGTTCGCTGCGGTCGGTCAGATCGTCCGGGTCGTGCATCCAGGGCTGCTGTGGCAAGAATTTTTCGCAAATGCCGAAGAGGCGTTCGATGTCCTTGGCGGTCTTGGCCGACATGGGCACGAACTCGGTGAACGGGTGGCGCTCCTGCATGGAGCGCAGCCACGGTGCCAGGTCGCCACGGCGGTGCACCAGGTCGAACTTGTTGGCCAGCAGAATCACCGGCACATTGGCCGGCAACAGCGACAGCACCTTGGCGTCGGCCAAGTTGAAGTGGCCGGCTTCCACCACGAAGAGGATCAGGTCCACATCGCTCACGGCGCCCATCACCGTCTTGTTCAGCGCACGGTTCAGCGCGTTGCCGTGGCGGGTCTGAAAACCGGGCGTGTCCACAAAGATGAACTGTGTGGGACCCACGGTGCGCATGCCGGTGATGCGGTGGCGCGTGGTCTGCGCCTTGCGTGAGGTGATGCTGACCTTTTGTCCGACCAGTGCGTTGAGCAAGGTGGACTTGCCCACGTTGGGCTTGCCGACGATGGCCACATAGCCGCAGCGCTGCTCACTGGGATCGATCTCGGCCACATCTTCCGCGGGCGCATCGGCTGGCATGGCCGCCGTTTCCTTGCTCAAGGCCTTGGCCAGCATGGCATCGAGGTCGGGGTTGGACGGCGGGTTCACAGGTGTGCGGGGCATGGCTTCAAGGTACCTTGGCGGATGGGGCGACATCGGAGGTCGCGGATGGCAAGGCATGGGCCTGCTTGGGATCGGCGGTGAGGTGCTGCAGCATGGCCGCGGCCGCGGCCTGCTCACCAGCCCGCCGCGATGCGCCGATGCCGCGTTCGCTGCGGCCGGTCTCGGTCACGGTGCACTCCACATCGAAGGTCTGTTTGTGCGCCTCACCGAGGGTGGCCACCACGCGGTAGACCGGCAGCTTCATTTTGCGCCCCTGCAGCCACTCCTGCAATTCGGTCTTGGGGTCCTTGCCCATCGCGCTCATTTGCGCGTTGAGTTCCAGATCGCTGTACAAGCGGCGCACCAGGGCGGCGGCCGCTTCAAAGCCCGCGTCGAGGTACACGGCGCCGATCACGGCTTCGAGCGCGTCGGCCAGGATCGAGGGGCGTTTTTGCCCGCCCGAACGCTTTTCACCGTCGCCCAGGCGAAGTCCGGCAGAAAGATTCAGGCGCGATGCGATGTCGAACAACGTGTCCTGCTTGACGAGGTTGGCGCGCACCCGCGAAAGATCACCCTCGGGCAACTGGTTGAGCTTCTCGAACAACAGGCCGGAGACCGCCAGGTTGAGCACCGAATCGCCCAGAAACTCCAGGCGCTCGTTGTGGTCGGCGGTGAAACTGCGATGCGTGAGTGCGCGCTCCAGCAAGCGCGGATTGGCAAAATTGTGTTGCAGGCGCCGTTGCAGCGCCGTGAGTTCCGGATTCAAGAATGCGGGCGCTCCATCGAGCGCTCCCTGCCCAGGCTGCGTGTCACTTCGAGCGGCCTTCGTACTTCATGACCAGGTAGGCCGGACCGGTGAGGTGCACTTCGCGCGTATAAGCGTAGGAAACCACTACGCGGTCACCTTCTTTACCCACCACCAGATCCTTGCCCGAAATCGTACGGATATCGTCAATCGTCGCCGCTTTGTCAAAAATCTGACGCACCTCGGCCACGGTGGAGCCAGCCGAAGCCTTATCCACGGCCTTCTGCACTGCGATGAATTCGATGTAGGTGGGCACCAGCTGCGCGAACACCACGCCGGCCAGCGCCAGCAGGATGCCCACGACGAGCAGGCCCATGAATGTCAGACCATGTTGATGTCGCTTCAGCTTCATGAGGTCATGCTCCAGGATTAACGGTTGTCATTCGAAGGACCCGATGCGGCCCAGGTCGCCAAAATTCATCCAGACAAAGAAGGCCTTGCCCACGATGTTGCGCTCGGGCACGAAGCCCCAGTAGCGCGAGTCCAGCGAGTTGTCCCGATTGTCACCCATCATGAAATAGTGGCCGGCGGGCACCTTGCAGGTCACACCCTCGACGGTGTACTTGCAGCCGTCGGCAAACGGGAATTCGGTGGCACCCGGAATGAACGCAGGCCGGTCATCGTCGTTGAGGGTGTTGTACTTGCGCTGGTCCAGCGTTTCGCCGAACTGCTTCGAGTAACGCATGGAGTCGCCGTCAAAGAAGTCGGGCTGGGCCACACGCGGCACGGCCTTGCCGTTGACGGTCAGCTGCTTGTTCAAGTAAGCCACTTCGTCGCCAGGCACACCGATCACGCGCTTGATGTAGTCCAGGCTGGGCTGCGGGGGGTAGCGAAACACCATCACGTCGCCGCGCTGGGGGTCGTTGTTGGCGATGAGCTTGGTGTTGAACACCGGCAGGCGCACGCCGTAATGGAATTTGTTCACCAGGATGAGGTCACCCACGCGCAAGGTAGGGATCATGGAACCTGAAGGAATCTTGAAGGGTTCGAACAGGAACGAGCGCAACACGAACACCGCCAGGATCACAGGGAACAGACCCGCAGTCCAGTCGAGCCACCAGGGTTGTGCCAGCAGCTTTTGCCGCGCCGGCTCCACATCCCCTTCCACCTGGCTGAAGCCTTGCTTGATCAGGGCTTCCTTGCGGGTGTTGTGCTCCACCAGCAGTTGGTCGGCAGCGCGCCGGCGTTGCGGGAGAAAAACCAGCTTCTCTGCCAGCCAGAAAAGGCCCGTGACGGCGGTGGCCAACATCAGCAGCAAGGCAAAGTTGCCTTCGACCAAGCCCGCGTACCACGCTCCGGCGTAAGCCACGAAGGCCGCCAGGATCACCGCGGTGACCGTTCCCATGAGCGCCTGCATCAGTCCTGCACCTGCAAAATGGCGAGGAACGCCTCCTGGGGAACTTCCACCGAGCCAATCTGTTTCATGCGCTTCTTGCCTGCTTTCTGTTTTTCAAGGAGTTTGCGTTTGCGGGAAATGTCACCGCCGTAGCATTTTGCCAGCACGTTCTTGCGCAGCGCCTTGATGGTCTCCCGGGCGATCACGTTGCCGCCAATGGCGGCCTGGATCGCGACGTCAAACATCTGCCGGCTGATGATTTCGCGCATCTTGGCCACCACCGCACGACCACGGTACTGCGACTGCGAGCGGTGAACAATGATGGACAAGGCATCCACCTTCTCGCCGTTGAGCAGGATGTCGACCTTGACCACGTCGGCTGCTCGGTACTCCTTGAACTCGTAGTCCATGGACGCATAACCGCGGCTCACCGACTTGAGCTTGTCGAAGAAGTCCAGCACGATCTCGCCCAGTGGCATGTCGTAGGTCAGCATGACCTGTTTGCCGTGATACGCCATGTTGAGCTGCATGCCGCGCTTCTGGTTGGCCAGCGTCATGACCGCACCCACGTACTCCTGCGGCATGTAGAGGTGCACGGTGACGATGGGCTCGCGGATCTCTTCCAGCCGGCCCTGGTCGGGCATCTTGGACGGGTTCTCCACCATGATCACCTCGCCATCGGGCTTCATCACCTGGTAGACCACGCTCGGGGCGGTGGTGATCAGGTCCTGGTCGAACTCTCGCTCAAGCCGCTCCTGCACGATCTCCATGTGCAGCAATCCCAGGAAACCGCAGCGAAAGCCGAAGCCCAGCGCCTGCGACACCTCGGGCTCGTACTGCAGCGACGCGTCATTGAGTTTGAGTTTTTCCAGCGCGTCGCGCAGCGAGTCGTACTGGTTGGCTTCGGTCGGGTACAGCCCGGCGAAGACCTGGGGTTGCACTTCCTTGAAGCCCGGCAAGGCCTCGGTGGCAGGCCCGGCGTTGTTCGGCAGCTTTTTCTCCAGCGTGATGGTGTCACCCACCTTGGCGGCCTGCAGCTCCTTGATGCCCGCAATGATGTACCCCACCTCACCGGCCTGCAGTGATTCGCGCGGCTCGTTGCCCGGCGTGAACACGCCCATGCTGTCGGCGTTGTAGACCGTGTTGGTCGCCATCATCTTGAAGCGCTCGTTCTTGAGCAGGCGACCATCGACCACGCGAACCAGCATCACGACGCCCACGTAGGCGTCGTACCAGCTGTCCACGATCATGGCGCGCAAGGGGGCGTCGGGGTTGCCCTTGGGAGGCGGAATGCGCGCGACCACCGCTTCCAGGATGTCTTCCACGCCCATGCCGGTCTTGGCCGAGCAGGGAATGGCGTCGGTGGCGTCAATGCCGATCACATCCTCGATCTCGCTCTTGGCGTTCTCCGGATCGGCGTTGGGCAGGTCCATCTTGTTGAGCACCGGCACCACCTCCACACCCAGGTCGAGTGCGGTGTAACAGTTGGCCACGGTCTGCGCTTCAACGCCCTGACTGGCATCCACCACCAGCAGCGCCCCTTCGCAGGCGGAGAGCGAGCGGGAGACCTCGTAGGAGAAGTCCACATGGCCCGGTGTGTCGATCAGGTTGAGGTTGTAGACCTGTCCGTCGCGCGCCTTGTACTTGAGCGCAGCGGTCTGCGCCTTGATGGTGATGCCGCGCTCTTTCTCGATGTCCATCGAGTCGAGCACCTGCTCGCTCATCTCGCGGTCGGACAAGCCACCGCACAGGGAAATGATGCGATCGGCGAGCGTGGACTTGCCATGGTCGATGTGCGCGATGATCGAAAAGTTGCGGATGTGATTCATCAGGAGAACGGCTCAAACACTGGGAAAACCGCGGCTCCGAACAGGAACGAGCGGCCATAAAAAAGGGCGCGTCAGCTGCTGACGCGCCCGTAACCAACAATCAATGGCAACTGCGATAGTTGGGGTTTCATTGTA
>LNFM01001983.1_pt1 | contig 19566 bp, 25 predicted proteins | sample 596031 | NCBI WGS metagenome assembly LNFM01 (sample SAMN04254537, study PRJNA301005) | activated carbon metagenome | isolation source: dual media filters at the Ann Arbor, Michigan drinking water treatment plant | place: USA: Ann Arbor | reverse complement strand
TTGCCGGCGGCGACGTCGCCTCGCTCATCATCCCCGTGCGCGAGGGCGGCGAAGCGGCCTTCCAGGCCTTTGCCGAAGCTGTCGTTCCGATCGCCCAGGAAGCGGGCATCGCGGCCATCATCGCCGACGACACCCGCATCGCCGGCCGGGTCGGCGCAGATGGCGTGCATCTGGAAGTCGGCAAGGCGGCACTGCAGGAGGCAGTCGATCGGCTGCAGGACAAGATCAGCGTCGGCGCCGGCGGCGCCAAGACGCGCGAAGACGCGCTGGAGCTTGGCGAAACGCGGCCGGACTACATCTTTTTCGGCAAGTTCGGCTTCGACACCAAGCCGGAGCCGCACAACCGCAACCTGTCGCTCGGCACCTGGTGGGCCGAGATGATCCAGATCCCCTGCATCGTCATGGCGGGCTCCGACATCGGCTCGGTCGAGGCCGTGGCCGCGACGGGTGCCGAATTCGTGGCGCTGTCCAGTGCCGTCTTCGGGGATGGCGTGGATTCCGGCGCGGCGGTGACGCGGGCCAACGAGATCCTCGACCGGACGGCGATTTTCTTCGAGGAGTAGCCTTTGACCGCGACGCGCAAGGGTCTGCTGCCTGGCCTGGTTGCACTTGCCGTGCTGGCCGGTGGAGCCTCTGCGCAGGACGTGAAGGGTCCGCGGCCGCATATCGCTCCCGTGGCGGGGCCCAACCTGCGCTTCCAGATCGATCCCGACCGGTTCAGTGGCGGCATGACGCGGGACGGGGCGGTCGATCCCGACCGCTTTGGCACCAATCTGCCGGACGCTGCCTTCGGCGCGTTCCAGCGCGGCCTCTACATCACCGCCTACAATCTTGCGCTGACGCGCGCCGAAAATGGCGATCCGGCCGCCCAGACGCTGGTCGCCGAGATCCTGTCGCGCGGGCTCGGTCGCGCGCGCGACGAGGCCGGCGCCGCGAAATGGTATGCGCTTGCCTCCGAGCAGGGCGTGCCGGAGGCGCAGTTCCAGTATGCGCTGCTGTTGCTCGACGGTCGCTTTGTTTCCAGGGACGAGAAGGCCGCCTATGCGCTGATGCAGGCGGCGGCGGAGGCGGGCAATCGCCTTGCCCAGTTCAACTTCGCGCAGATGCTGGTCGACCGCCAACCAGGCGAGCGTGGCTTGGTTGAGGCTGTCGCCTATTACCAGCGCGCGGCGCAAGCCGGCCTCGCCGATGCGCAATATGCGATGTCGCAGGTGTTCGCCAACGGCGTCGGCGGCAAGCCGCGCGACGACGTCGAGGCGCGCCGCTGGCTGCTGCTCGCTGCCCGGCAGAACTTCGACACGGCGCAGCTCGACCTCGGCACCTGGATGCTCGATGGACGTGGCGGCGTGCGCAACCGCGAGGAGGGGTTCGGCTGGCTGCTGCGCGCCGCTCAGGGCGGCAATGTCGCGGCGCAGAACCGGGTTGCCAAGCTCTACATGCAGGGCCTCGGCGTCGAGCCGGATTCGATCGCCGCAGCCGCGTGGTACATCCTGTCGCGCCGGGCAGGGCTGATCGACCCGGTCATGGAGGACTTCTTCGACGGGCTGACCGACGAGGAGATCAAGCAGGCGCTCGAGCGGGCCAACCGCCTGCGGTGAAATGATTTGCGACGCGCTGCCGGCATTGGGGGCGCAACGAAGCGAAGTGTCGGCAAGCGGAGACCGCAAGGGGGTAGGCGTCATCCCCATCTCTTGCCTCTCCAGGCGTTTTGTGGTCATGGAGGCGCGCAAAGCCGCTTTCGCGGCATGAATCCCTTCGAAAGCGCGCAGCATGGCCAAGATCAATGGCAACGAAATCCGTCCCGGCAACGTCATCGAGCATGACGGCGGGCTCTGGGTCGCGGTGCGCACCAACACGGTCAAGCCCGGCAAGGGCGGCGCCTACAACCAGGTCGAGCTGAAGAACCTGATCAACGGCACCAAGCTCAACGAGCGTTTCCGTTCTGCCGAGACGGTCGAAAGCATCCAGCTCGAGAAGAAGGACTTCTCCTTTCTCTACGAGCAGGGCGAGGCGCTGATCTTCATGGACACGTCGAGCTACGAGCAGCTCGAACTGCAGAAGGAATTCGTCGGCGACCGCTCGGCCTTCCTGCAGGACGGGATGATGGTCACGGTGCAGCTTTACGGCGAGCGGCCGATCGGCATCGCGCTGCCCGACCAGGTCACGCTGACGATCACGGAGGCGGATCCGGTGGTGAAGGGTCAGACGGCGGCGTCGTCCTACAAGCCGGCCATTCTCGAAAACGGCATCCGCGTCCTCGTGCCGCCCTTCATCGGGTCCGGCGAGCGCATCGTCGTCGACACCAACGAACTCACCTATATGCGGCGGGCTGACTGATGGTGCGGCAGTCGGCAGTCGGCAATCGGCAGTCGGATATCCGACGGCAAGCAATCAGTGACCATTCCGTGCGCTGGTCGGCCGGGCAGCGCCGACTGCCGACTGCCGACTGCCGACTGCCGGGAGTTCAATAATGGCCCGTTCTGCGCTTCTCAATGTCATGGTTCAGGCCGCCATGAAGGCCGGCCGCTCGCTGTCGCGCGACTTCGGCGAGGTGCAGAACCTGCAGGTCTCGCTGAAGGGGCCGAGCGACTATGTCAGCCAGGCCGACCGCAAGGCGGAAGAGATCGTCTACGCCGAACTCGCCAAGGCGCGGCCCGGTTACGCCTTCCTGATGGAAGAGCGCGGCGCTGTCGCGGGTGACGACGACCAGCACCGCTGGCTCGTCGACCCGCTCGACGGCACCACCAACTTCCTGCACGGACTGCCGATGTTTGCGGTGTCGATCGCGCTCGAACGCCAGGGCCAGATCGTCGCCGGCGTCATCTACAACCCGGCCATGGACGAGCTCTACACCGCCGAGCGCGGCGGCGGCGCCTTCATGAACGACCGTCGCCTGCGCGTCGCCGGCCGCTCCAAGCTTTCCGACTGCGTGATCGGCACCGGCATTCCGCACCTCGGCCTCGGGCACCACGGCAACTATCTCGTCGAACTGCGCAACGTCATGGCCGAGACCGCCGGCGTCCGCCGGATCGGCTCCGCCTCCCTCGACCTCGCCTATGTCGCGGCGGGCCGGCTCGACGGCTTCTGGGAAGAGCCGCTGAGGCCCTGGGACATCGCGGCCGGAATCCTGATGATCCGAGAAGCCGGCGGCTATGTCTCCGACAAGGCGGGCGGCGGCGCCATGTTCGACAATGGCTCCATCGTCGCCGGAAACGAGGCGATCCACCGCCAGCTTCTGAAGACGCTCGGCCGGCCGGTCGGCGCCCGCTAGCAGGCCACCTGCGGTTTTGGTGACTTGCGGCAGGCTTGCCTTTCAATTTCGTCACAATTCCGTTTAGAGTCCGTCCGGGGTATGGGTCTGGCAGGAACTCGGGGCACGGATGTCATTTCTGAGATATTTCGGGGTGGGAGACTCGTCGACAGCGGCGGATTACGATCCCTATAAGGTGTCGTCGCCGCAGGTCTTCCTGCTGTCGATGCTGATCTTCCTGGCCATCGTCGCCTTCATAGCGGCGATCCTGACGCGCCAGATCCAGAGCGCATTTGCCACGAATCCCGGCCTGAACGGCCTGATTCTGGGCGTTCTGGCCGTCGGCATCCTGCTTGCCTTCACGCAGGTGACGCGTCTCTTCCGCGAGATCCGCTGGGTCAATTCGTTCCGCGCCGGATCGATCGGCGTCGAGCCGGTGCTCTTGGCGCCCATGAAGGGCCTGCTCAGCCGGTCCTCGTCGACGTCGCTGTCGACCAACGCGATGCGCACCATGCTTGATTCGATCGCGACCCGGCTCGACGAGAGCCGCGACGTCTCGCGCTATCTCGTCGGCCTCCTGGTCTTCCTCGGCCTGCTCGGCACCTTCTGGGGCCTGCTTGCGACCATCGGCTCGATCGGCGACACGATCCAGGCGCTCGATCCGGGCTCGGGCGACACGTCGGTCGTGCTCGATTCGCTGAAGGCCGGACTGGCCGCGCCGCTCGCCGGCATGGGCACGGCCTTCTCGTCCTCGCTGTTCGGCCTCGCCGGCTCGCTGGTGCTGGGCTTTCTCGATCTCCAGGCCGGCCGGGCGCAGACGCGCTTCTACACCGAGCTGGAAAACTGGCTGTCCTCGGTCACCGACCTCTCCTCGGACATGGCCCCCCAAGAGGCCGTCAATACCGGTTCCGCCGACGAGATCCGCGCCCTTTCGGAACGCCTGCGCAACCTGCAGGAGACGGGCGGCGGGTCCAACCCGCGCATCGCCACCGCCATGGCCAATCTCGCCGACGGCATTTCCGGGCTGGTCAAGAACATGCGCAGCGAGCAGCAGATCATGCGCGACTGGGTCGAGGCACAGAGCCAGGAGCAGCAGGCGATGCGGCGCACGCTGGAGCGCATCGCCGATGCGCTGAAGAAGCGGGAGATGAACTGACTTGGCTCTCGCGCGCGGACGCCGCAGCGACCGGCGGATCGACTACTGGCCAGGCTTCGTCGACGCGCTGTCGACGCTGCTTCTCGCCATCATGTTCCTGCTCTCGGTCTTCGTGCTCGCGCAGTTCCTGCTCAGCCGCGAGATTTCCGGCAAGGACGAGGTGCTGACCCGCCTCAACTCGCAGATCAACGAGCTGACGCAACTTTTGGCGCTGGAGCGCTCCAACACGCAGGACGCAGAGGATTCGGTGGTCAATCTGCGCGCCTCGCTCGAGGCCGCCGAAAACGAACGGTCGCGGCTGCAGACACTTCTGGCGCAGGGCGCGGGCCAGGATGCGGCGGCAACGCAGCGCGCCACCGAACTCGGCGACGAGCTGGATTCGCAGCGCCAGATCAGCCAGCAGGCGATGAGCCAGGTGGAACTGCTCAACCAGCAGATCTCCGCGCTGCGCAAGCAGATCGCCGCGCTGGAAGACGCGCTCGACGCGTCGGAGGCGCGCGACCGCGAGTCCAACACCAAGATCGCCGATCTCGGCAAGCGACTGAACGTGGCGCTCGCCCAGCGCGTCCAGGAACTGAACCGCTACCGCTCCGACTTTTTTGGCCGGCTGCGTGAAATCCTGTCGGACCGCGAGAACATCCGCATCGTCGGCGATCGTTTCGTCTTCCAGTCGGAGGTGCTGTTTCCCGTGGGCGCCGAGGTCATCAACGAACCCGGCCAGGTCGAGATGAAGAAGCTCGCCGACGCCATCATCGAGCTGCAGAAGGAAATCCCGCCGGAGATCAACTGGGTGCTGCGCGTCGACGGCCATACCGACAGCACACCGCTGTCAGGCGCCGGGCGTTATCGCGACAACTGGGAACTGTCGACCGCGCGCTCGACCTCGGTGGTGAAGTACCTGATCGACAATGGCGTGCCGGCCAACCGGCTGGTCGCCGCCGGCTTCGGCGAGTTCCAGCCGCTGGACACCGCCGATACCGACGAGGCGCGGGCCAGGAACCGCCGTATCGAGTTGAAGCTGACAGAGCGCTAGTCGCGAGCTTTCTTTCGATAGGCGCTCGCTGGCCGCCTCTTTCCCTGTGGCATTGAGATATCGGTCCGGACCGGGTAGCTCGCTTCGTGGTAGCTTAGCAGCGTTGGGGAGACTGGCCGGAGACCCAAGAATTTGCCGAGTTCAGACGGAGTCATCACCCTTGTTGTAAGGGAAGCAACTACTTCTCTATCTTTCTGACTTTCGAGTATCCGCTTGAGGGCATAGTCCATCGTTAGAAAGCAAAAAATCTTATTGGCTTCGCATGTCGCAATGTGCATCGCGTCTTGGTTGTTTTTCTCGCCCAGTACGCGGACCAGCCCCTTGTATCTCGAAAGATCTGCTTCACCCAAATTTTCCGTCGGCATCGGTGGTGACGAGTTCCTGTTTGCCAAATAGTATTGGAAGTCAAATCGACCAATCATTTCGATTTTGATGCCACGGAACACGTTGTAGTCGTAGTACGAATAGCCTTCGTACCGGCCTCCTGGATGGCCCCTGCGCTCATGCATAAGCTGAGGCGACGTGCACAAGGAGATGGAATTCTCTCTGGCAAGTGCAGCAAGTGCTGGAAGATAGCAGACATCATTGTACAATCGAGGGTTGCTTTCCTTGGAATGAACGGGCACCCGCGCCATGTAGCCATTTTCGACCTCCTGTCCCGCCCATAAACTTGTTCCGGTCGATATCCAGGTAGTCTCGTGTGTAATCGAGTTGCCGAAAACGCTATTATCTATCAACACACGCTTGTCGCGTAGAACAAGCAACTTTTTCTGAGCGGTACGAAGTGATCTTGCCAGAAGCCAATTTACAAATTTTGGTAGGTGGGTGTATCTGATCTGTTCTCGATAGCGCCGGGCTTTCGAAGCGATATCAAGCAGGCGATTCACGTGCCACATCTCCATCAGGCCTCTGCAAACAGCGCCCCAAGGGCAAGCGCCGCGGGCAGCGCCTGGATGTAGAGGATCTTTCGCGAGGCGGTCGCCGCGCCGAACAGTCCGGCGACGAGCACGCAGGCAAGGAAGAACAGCTTAATTGAAAAGCCTGCCTCGCCCGCATAGAGCCCACACGCGAGGCCGGCCACGAGAAAACCGTTGTAGAGCCCCTGGTTGGCCGCCAGTACCTTCGTTGCCGCGGCGAACTCCCGGGTCAGGCCAAAGGCCTTCCGTCCCAATGGCTTGTCCCACAGCACCATCTCCAGAATCACGATATAGACGTGGATCAGCGCGACGATCGCGATTAGAATATTGGTGATCATTTCCGGTTTCCTCGGCGGCGGCCCGTTCGCCAAATCCAGTTTGCACCTCTTTTGACCATGCCGATCGGCCCTCGGGCAAGGGAGCGGGGGTGGAACCGCCGAAACCGCAATGACGGGGTGGAGGGACGATGCCGAAAAACGCCGATGCGATCATCGTGGGCGCCGGGCTCGCGGGGCTGGTGGCCGCCGCCGAGCTGGCCGACGCCGGCAAGCGCGTGATCGTGCTCGACCAGGAGACGGAAAGCTCGCTTGGCGGGCAGGCCTTCTGGTCGCTCGGCGGACTGTTCTTCGTCGACAGCCCCGAGCAGCGGCGCCTGCGCATCAGGGACAGCCGCGCCCTTGCCTGGCAGGACTGGCTCGGCTCTGCCCAGTTCGACCGAGCGGAGGACTACTGGCCGTCGAGGGTGGCGCAGGCCTTCGTGGAATTCGCGTCGGGCGAGATGCGCTCCTGGCTGCATGGCCAGGGCATGCGCTGGTTTCCCGTGGTGGGCTGGGCCGAGCGCGGCGGCGCCCATGCGCATGGGCACGGCAATTCCGTGCCGCGCTTCCATGTCACCTGGGGCACGGGTCCCGGCGTGCTCGAACCTTTCGTGCGCCGCGTGCGCGCCCATGTCGGCAACCGCCGCATCGCGCTCAAATTCCGCCACCAGGCGAGCCGCCTGATCCGCACCAACGGCGTCGTCACCGGCGTGTCGGGTGAACTCCTGGAGCCGAGCACTGCCAAGCGCGGCCAGCAGTCCAGCCGGCGCGTCGTCGGCGGTTTCGAGTTCCACGCCGGCGCCGTCATCGTCACGTCGGGCGGCATCGGCGGCAATCTCGACCTCGTGCGCAAAAGCTGGCCGCGCGACCGGCTCGGCAGTCCGCCGCGCAACATGCTGTCCGGCGTGCCGCATCATGTCGACGGCCGCATGATCGCGGTCGCAGAAACCGCCGGCGTCGCCGTCATCAACGCCGACCGGATGTGGCACTATCCCGAAGGCCTGCGCAACTGGGACCCGATCTGGCCAAACCACGGCATCCGCATCCTGTCGGGCCCGTCCTCCCTATGGTTCGACGCGCTCGGCAACCGGCTGCCGGCGCCCTGCATGCCCGGCTTCGACACGCTGTCGACGCTGAAGCACATACTGGCCACCGGCTATGATTACTCCTGGTTCGTGCTGTCCCAGAAGATCATCGAAAAGGAATTCGCGCTGTCGGGCTCGGAGCAGAATCCGGACCTGACGTCGAAAAGCTGGATGGCCGTCCTGAAAAGCCGGCGCGGCAAGGGGGCACCGGCGCCGGTGGAGGCCTTCAAGGAAAAAGGCAAGGATTTCGTCGTCGCCGCGACCCTGCCGGAACTGGTCGCCGGCATGAACAGGCTGACCGGAAAACCGATGATCGAGCACGCCCGCATGCTCGAGATCATTTCCGCACGCGACCGCGAGATCGACAACCCTTATGCCAAGGACGTGCAGGTCAATGCCATTCGCAGCGCCCGGGTCTATCTCGGCGATCGGCTGGTCCGTGTCGCGAAACCGCACAAGATCCTCGACCCCGCCAACGGCCCGCTGATCGCGGTCAGGCTGAACATCCTCACCCGCAAGACGCTGGGCGGACTGCACACGAATCTCGACGGCCAGGCGCTCGATCCGGCCGGCCGGCCGGTTCCAGGCCTCTATGCCGCCGGCGAGGTCGCCGGCTTCGGCGGCGGCGGTTATCACGGCTACAACGCGCTGGAGGGCACCTTTCTCGGCGGCTGCCTGTTTTCGGCCCGCAATGCCGCAAGGCATGCGGTGGAACTGATCTGAGGGACGCGCTCTTTTCAGGACTCGTAGTCTGTGTCGTCGTCCATGTCCGGCCGTATCTCGGATTGTTGGCCGTGGAGAATTGACACGATGATGATGTTCTCGCCGTCAATGTCGTAGTCAAGCAGATAGTCCCCCACGACCAGCCTCCGCGAGCCTTTGACGGGAAGCCGCTCGATACCCCGTCCCAAGTCAGGAAAGCGGGTCAGGTTGCGCTGTGCCTCTCTCATTCTTGCGAGAAAGGCCGCTGCTGCCTTCGGGCTGTGATCTCTCAGATAGGCGGCTTCGGTACGCAGATAGGCGCGCGCACTTCCGGAAAGCCGGACTTTCATCAGGCCACCTTGCGGCCGATGATCCCTTCCAGCTCAGACAGGACCGTCTCCATGTCGTGAACGTCCCCGTTGGCCGCCTCTTCGCGCCCCCGCCGAACCGCCAATATCTCGGCACCCTCTCTGGCTAGATAGAGTCGCATGGCTCGCACCATAACCCAGCTGCGCGACCGATCGCAGGTCTCGGCAATGGCCTCGATCGCCTCGAGCACGTCGGTCGGCATGCGCAATGTCAACGGATCGGAAAGGGTCGGACGCGGCATCGAAGGCTCCTCTTGCAATACGCCGTATTACAATTCTGCCCTTCACCAGTCAATGCGCCTCGCCTACTCCGCCGCCCGCTTGAACGCGCCATCGCCATCGGTGAACTGCAGCGCGGCGAGGCGGGCGTAGATGCCGCTGTCGCGCACCAGGCTCTGGTGTGTGCCTTCCTCGACGATGCGGCCCTCGTCCATGACGAGGATGCGGTCGGCCTTGAGCACGGTTGCCAGCCGGTGCGCGATCACGATGGTGGTGCGGCCCTTCATCAGCCGCTCCAGCGCCGTCTGCACCAGCGTCTCGCTTTCGGCGTCGAGCGCCGAGGTCGCCTCGTCGAGAAGGAGGATCGGCGCGTCGCGCAGGATGGCGCGGGCGATCGCCATACGCTGGCGCTGGCCGCCAGACAGCGTCACGCCGCGTTCGCCGATCTCGGTGTCATAGCCTTTCGGCAGTTTCCGGATGAACTCGTCGGCCAGCGCCTCGCGTGCCGCGGCCTCGATCTCTTCTGCCGAAGCATCCGGGCGGCCGAAGCCGATATTGTCGCGCGCGGTGGCGGCGAACATGGTCACGTCCTGCGGCACGATGGCGATGCGCCGGCGCACCGCCTCCGGGTCGGCGTCGCTTATGTCGACGCCGTCGACCAGGATCGCGCCCGACTGCGGATCGTAGAAGCGCAGGATCAGCGAAAACACCGTGCTCTTGCCAGCACCCGACGGGCCGACGATCGCGACAGTCTCGCCTGCCTTCAAGGAGAAGCTCAGATGGCTCAGCGTCGGCTGGTCTGGCCGCGCCGGATAGGCGAAGGACACGTCTCGGAACTCGACCAGCCCTGTCGCCTCCGCGGGCAGCGGCTTTGGATGGTGCGGCGCCCGGATCACCGGTTCTTCTTCCAGCAGTTCGGTTAGCCTCTCGGCGGCGCCCGCTGCCTGGCTGAGCTCGCCCCAGACCTCCGACAGCGCGCCGAGCGCGCCGGCCGCAAAGACCGAGTAGATCAGGAACTGGCCGAGCGTGCCGGCCGACAAGTTGCCTGCAAGCACGTCGCGCGAGCCGAACCAGAGCACGGCCACCACCGAGGAGAAGATGGTGAAGATGGCAAAGAAGGTGAGGAAGGCGCGCGCGAAGACCGAGGAGCGCGCCGCTTCGAAGGCGGATTCCACGGCGCGCGAAAAACTCGACGTCACCAGCGACTCGTTGGTGAAGGCCTGCAGCGTGCGGATCGAACCGATCTGCTCGCCGGCATAGGCCGAGGCCTGCGCCAGCGTGTCCTGGGCGGCGCGCGACTTGCGCCGCACCGAGCGGCCGAAGGCGACAAGCGGTAGGACGATGATCGGGATGGCCGCGATGACGAGGCCCGACAGTTTCGGGCTGGTCACCACCATCATGCCGACGGCGCCGATGCCGAGGATTGTGTTGCGCAGCGCCAGCGACGCGGTTGCGCCGACGGCCGACTTCACCTGCGTGGTGTCGGCCGTAAGCCGCGACACGATCTCGCCGGACTGCACCATGTCGAAGAAACCGGGCGACAGCGTGGTCACATGCGAGAAGACGTCGCGACGCAGATCCGCCACGACCCGTTCGCCAAGCGTGATGACGAAGTAGTAGCGGCAGGCCGAGGCGACGGCGAGGACCGCGGCGATCACGACCAGCATCGTGAAATAGCTTGAGATCAGCGCCGAATCCGAAACCGAGAAGCCGTGATCGATCATGCGCCGGACGGCGAGCGGCAGGGTCAGCGTCATCGCGGCCGCGGCAAGAAGCGACACGCAGGCGCCGAGGACCAACCCCTTGTAGCGCAGCATGTAGGGCAGGACGCGTCTCAGGGGCCGGAGCGAGCGCCTTTTTGTCTCTGCCATGGTTTCCTTCCGAGCGGTCCGCTTGTCCTGCCCGCCGGCCTTGTGATTCAATTTCGCCTGATGTATAGGCTCGCCGACCGTTTTAGAAGCCGTGGCCACTCAATAGCTGCGGCTTCTGGTTTTAACAAAGGGCGCATCGCCGCAGGCTTCCCGCCGCGCATGCGCCACATAGCCGGGATCACTGACATGAAGAGCGATATCCATCCGAACTACCACACGATCAAGATCGTGATGACCGACGGCACCGAATACATGACGCGCTCGACCTGGGGCAAGGAGGGCGACACGATGAACCTCGACATCGACCCGACCACCCACCCGGCCTGGACCGGCGGCTCGCAGACCCTGCTCGACCGCGGCGGCCGCCTGTCGAAGTTCAAGAAGCGCTACGAAGGCCTCGGCATGTAATCTGCCGGCATTTGCTGGATTGTTTCAAAACCCCGCTTCGGCGGGGTTTTTATTTGGGTGACGCGGTGCTAGCGGAAGATACGTGAGTACTTCGGTCCGGTCACAACATAGACCCAGTAGGGGCCGATTTTCGGTTTCCTGCCTCCACCTCCACCCACCTCATTGTAGTACCATCCACCAGTACTCGTCACGTCGAACGACTTGATAAGGAGACGCTCGATCTCCTGTGTGTGTTCGCGGCTATCTGAGCGGTACACAACCCGCATTCTGCTCCAGCCATAGTTTTGGTATCCATTCCGCCAGCGCACTTCTGGGCTGTTGGTGATGCCAATCTTCCGATGAAAGGCGCCGTGCCGAAAGAAGGCGCCAAGCGTTCGACGAAGGGGGGATATCGCTACCGAGGGGTGATCTTCATAGTAGTAGTAATCAATCGACATTGCACTGGCCCCACCCAGAAAATAGTATTTTCAGTATTTCATTGTCGGAGCTTTCAGTCAAATGTCGTGGAAATTCTTGCAGGTTGCTTCGGAGGTTCTCCCCGGGGTTTCATGCGGCAGTCGCGTGAAGTCGGGCGTCGAGGATGCCGTCAGGCCGGCGTGTCACCGGCCTTCGCCCTCCGGTCCAAATGCCCGAGATCCCGCCCGGGCCAGGCGTGATCCCGCACCAGCTGCTTGAGCTTGGCCGCCTCGGGAAAGCCGCCGTCGCGCTTGCGGTCCCAGATCAGGTGGCCGTCACAGGTGATCGTGAAGATGCCGCCCGTGCCGGGCACCAGCGCGACCTCGCCAAGCTCGCCGGCGAAGGTCGATAGCAGTTCCTGCGCCATCCAGGCCGCGCGCAGCAGCCAGTGGCACTGGGTGCAGTAGGTGATGCGGATCGCCGGCCGGTGGACGGCCTCGGCCGGGCCGGCCACCGCGTCGCTCATGCGGCGCTGAGCTTTGCCATGGTGGCGTCGTCGACCTCGAAATTGGTGTAGACGTTCTGCACGTCGTCGTCGTCTTCCAGCGTGCCGACCAGCTTCATCAGCGACTGCGCGCGTTCCTCGTCGACCGGGATGTTGGTCTGCGGCTTCCAGATCGACTTGACGGACTCGGCCTCGCCAAGCGCCGTCTCGAGCGCCTTGGCAACATCGCCCATGCTCTCGAAGGAGCAATAGATCGTGTGGCCGTCCTCGTCGGACTGCACGTCGTCGGCGCCGGCCTCGATGGCGGCCTCCAGCACCGCGTCGGCGCTGCCGGCGCTTGCGGGATAATAGATTTCCCCGGCGCGGTCCCACATGAAGGACACCGAGCCGGTTTCGCCGAGCGCGCCGCCGGCCTTGGTGAAGGCCGCGCGGACATTGGAGGCCGAGCGGTTGCGGTTGTCGGTCAGCACCTCGACGATGACGGCGACGCCGCCCGGGCCATAGCCCTCGTAGCGGACTTCCTCGTAATTCTCCGCGTCGCCCATCGACGCCTTGTTGATGGCGCGCTGGATGTTGTCCTTGGGCATCGAGACCGCCTTGGCGTTCTGCACGGCGAGCCGCAGGCGCGGGTTCATCGCGACATCGGGCGTTCCGCTCTTGGCGGCAACCGTGATCTCGCGCGCCAGCTTCGAGAACATCTTGGAACGCACGGCGTCCTGCCTGCCCTTGCGGTGCATGATGTTCTTGAACTGCGAATGGCCGGCCATGGCGCTCCCTCTCGTCAGAAAACCTGTCTGGAATGGGCGGGCTTATAGATAAGTCGGCTGAAAACGTCCAGACGCCGGCCCTGTCCGGCTCGCGAAAACGTGACCGCGCGGGCGGCGCGCGCACTTTCCAGCGCGATCTCCTTCGCTACCTTGACGATGAGAACCCTCTGCCGGGAGACCGCCATGACGCCGCTGCGCCTGATCGCCGCCTGCCTCGCCATCGCCTGCCTCGTGCCGCTCCGGGCGTTGGCCCAGGACGATCCCGTTCCCAGCCGCTGCATGGCGATCGCGCAGGCCCTGCCGACGGTCACCTTTGCAAGCTTCACGCCGGTCCAGGCAAAGTCGGACGGCGTGGTGACGATCACCTATGCCGGGCATTCGACCTATCTCATCGACACGCCGGCCGGCGTGCGCATCGCCACCGACTTTTCCGGCGTCTATGGCGGCAGCCCTGCGCCGCGCGTCGCGACCATGAACAAGGCGCACCGCACGCATTTCACCGATGCGCCGGATCCGGCGATCGAGCACGTTCTGCGGGGCTGGAACCCGGACGGCGGAGCGGCCCGCCATGCGGTCGTGGTCGACGACGTCTATATCCGCAACGTCCCGACCGACATCCGCAGGTTCGGCGGCGAACTGGAGCGCGACGGCAATTCCATCTTCATCTTCGAGGTCGCCGATCTCTGCATCGGCCATCTCGGCCATCTTCACACCAGCCTCAACGACGCGCAGTACGGCGCCATCGGCCGGCTCGACGTGCTGATGGTGCCGGTCGACGGCGGCATGACGCAGTCGCTCGGCACCATGACCGAGATCGCCGACCGGCTGCATTCGTCCCTGGTTCTGCCGATGCATCGGCATTCGACGCCGATCAGCGAGTTCACCGGGCTGATGGGCGACAGCTTTGCCGTCGAGTTCCGCGCCAGCCGCTCCATCGACGTCTCGCTGCGCGACCTGCCCAGCCGGCCGACGATCGTCATTCTGGAGGGCGTGTAGGGATACGTTTCGCGGAATTTTGGACCGAAGCTGTCGGAACCGGTGCGGGCCAGACGTTCTTGGAGGGTCAACCAAGGAGAAAGACCGATGTATGTCGATGGATTCGTGCTCGCGCTGAACAAGAACAGCCTTGACGCCTACAAGGCGATGCTCCCCGAGATGGTGACCTTCTTCAAGGCGCAGGGCGCCACGCAGTATGTGGAATGCGTCGGAGACGACGTGCCCTATGGCAAGCTGACCTCGTTCCCCCGCGCCGTCATGGCGACGGACGACGAGGTCGTCATCTTCTCATGGATCGTCTACCCCTCCAAGGAGGTCCGCGACGCCGCGAACCAGAAGATGATGTCCAATCCGGACATGGAGAAGCTGATGGAAGGCATCGAGATGGACGGCAAGCGCATGATTTTCGGCGGCTTCACGCCGATCAGCGGGCTCTGACCGAGCCGCCATAGATTTGGGGGCCGCAATCAGGCGCTTTTCTTGATCTGCTCCGCAACGTGCTGGCGCAGGACGCGGTTGATTGCGGTCTGATAACCGCTGCCCTCGGCATGATCCTTGAACCAGGCGATCACGTCGGCATCGAGGCGGATCGTTACTGGCTGCTTCAGGGGACGATACAACGCCCCCCGACGCGCGAGCGCCCAGTTCTCTTCGGAAATCTCCGGAATGTCGGAAGTGTCAATTTCCTCGTCCGGCAGCGCCGCCAAGGCAGCAAGCTGGTCGAGTTCCTCGGGACTAAAGGGCTTCGTTCTCATACCGTCGCCTTTCCTTGGGCGTAGCCTTGCGGGCACTGATGACGCGAATGCGCTCTTCGTCTAGGGCATCGGGGTAGCTGTGGGCCACAACCAGCAGCATCTCTCTGCCAACAAGTCCGAGCGCGAGCCAGCGCCGTTCGCCATTCTCGATGCGCTCCGGGAAGGCGACATGAAACGGATCATCCCAGACCCGAGTGGCCAAGGCAAATGCCACACGATGCTTTGCCAGGTTGACCTTGGCTTTCTCGGAGTCCCATTCGAACTGCACAAATGCCTCGTAAGTACATTAATGTATGTACAGACAAAATGCAACGCAGGCAACGATCCTTGTGAAGCTGCCTAATTCGCCTTCCTCCGCCTCGCCAGCATGTTCAGCCCCTCGACCAGCGCCGAGAAGCCCATGGCGGCGTAGATGTAGCCCTTGGGAACATGGAAGCCCATGCCGTCGGCGATCAGCGTCATGCCGATCATCAAGAGGAAGCCCAGCGCCAGCATGACGATGGTCGGGTTCTTGCCGATGAAGTTGGCGAGCGGCGTCGCGGCCAGCAGCATCACCGTCACCGCGGCGATGACGGCGATGTACATGATGGCGATATGATCGGTCATGCCGACCGCGGTGATGATGGAATCGATGGAGAAGACGAGGTCGAGCAGGAGAATCTGGAAGATCGCGCCTGCCATGGAGAGCTGAAGTGTCTCGCCCAGCATGTTGTCCTTGCCGTCGTGGGGATCGACCGTGTGGTGGATCTCCTTCGTCGCCTTCCACACCAGGAACAGGCCGCCGGCGATCAGGATGAGGTCGCGCCAGGAGAAGGGGTGATCAAACAGGGTGAAGACAGGAGCGGTCAGCTGCACGATGAAGGATATCGTTGCGAGCAGCACGAGGCGCATGATCAGCGCCGCTCCGATGCCCAGCCGGCGTGCCCGTGCGCGCTGATGCTCCGGAAGCTTGTTGGACAGGATCGAGATGAAGATCAGATTGTCGATGCCAAGCACGATCTCGAGGATGACGAGTGTGGCGAGAGCAATCCAGGCGGTCGGATCGCTCGTCCAGTCGAAAAAGCCGAGAAGCCATTCCATGATGATGTTCCGTGTTGGCCGGTATTGGGCGCGCGGGAGGGGAAATCGTGGCTGGAGAGGTAGGCCGGTGGGCTGGCCCCGTCAATGTGCCGCTTAACGCCAGAAGGCCGGAATCGTTTCTTCGAGGCGCGGCCCCAGCCTGAGCGGCGCGACCTTTTCCGCAAGGCCCGTCGAGTCGGAGATCTCCACGCCGACGCCGCAGATGGTCGCCGGCCCGGTGGCCGCCTCGAAGCGCCCCTTGGGTACCTTCGACAGAAACCGGTTCAGCGGCTCTTCCTTGTCCATGCCGAGCGACGAATCATAGTCGCCGCACATGCCGGCGTCGGACATGTAGGCGGTGCCGCCGGTCAGGATCTGGTGGTCGGCCGTCGGCTGGTGGGTATGGGTGCCGACGACGAGACTGACACGTCCATCGACGAAATGGGCAAAGCACATCTTTTCCGAGGTGGCCTCTGCATGAAAGTCGACGACCACCGCGTCGGCCTGCTCGCCCATCGGACAGGCGGCCAGTTCGCGCTCTGCGGCCTGGAAGGGATCGTCGAGCTCCGGGTGCATGAAGACGCGCCCCATGATGTTGGAAACCAGCACGCGCGCACCGTTGCGAGCGATGTAGAGACCCGACCCGCGGCCCGGCGTGCCTTTCGGGAAATTCGCCGGACGCAGGAACCGGTCCTCGCGGGCGGCAAACACCAGCGCCTCGCGCTGGTCCCAGACATGGTTGCCGGTCGTCACGACGTCCGCACCGGCATTGATCGTCTCGCGAAAGATCTCTTCCGTGATGCCGAAGCCGCCGGCCGCATTCTCGCCGTTGACGATGACGAAATCGAGCGCGAGATCGGCGATCAGGCCGGGCAGTTTTTGCCACACCGCCGTGCGGCCGGTCTTGCCGACCATGTCGCCGAGAAAGAGGAGTCTCATGCGGCTTTTCTGATTTTTTCGTGGCCTGAATGGCGACGATTGCACATTCGTCTAGTTTGAATCCGAGAGAGACTCAAGAGCGGCTAGCCAGCGGTCCAGCAGTGATATTTCGAACTTCACGCGCAATTCAGAAAATGCGGTCTCCTCGCTTTCAATTCTAAGAGCTACCGCATCTGCCAGGGGGTAGTCGATGTTTGCGAATGGCCACTCGGGCTCCTCCCAAGTGTCGGACACTGCGGTCACCCGGCCCAAGACCAGATCATTTTCAAGATCCAGATGGAGCACGGCTGGGTTTTTATTTTCCCAGTCACCATGCCGGTCAATCTTGAACCGGCCTTCGATGCGAGATCCATTTGTCGAGAACCATTTGTTGAAGACGTCGATGATCTTCACTCGCTCCGCCATCCTTCAGATTGGTCTTCCTCAGCCACAGTTCACGACGACGAAAATCGAGCGCGAGATCGGAAATCTCTCATGCGGCGGTACGGGGTGCGAGGGCGCTTGAGACCATTTCAGGTTCCTTGGCGATCACCTGGAGGAATGCTCGGCTCGCTTGGTCCGGTTCGGTCCTGCCCTGTTCCCAATCACGCAACGTACCCAGCGGTATGTGATAACGCTCGGAAAATTCCTCTTGGGTAAGACCCAGCGTACGACGGATGATCTTGACGCGGGGAACGCGTCGCATCCCCGCCAGTTGCTCGTCTGTCAAAGGCTGCGCATCCGGGTCCGCCAGCGCCCTTGCCATAACCTCTTCATCAGACATCGACCGAACCCGATCCCAGTCAGTCTGGTCCTGCGCGATTGCGGTCATAGATTCTTTGCTCATGTCTGTTCGCTCTTCTCGCCGAGATCAATCTGATCGCGTCGTCTCTTTCAGTGTAGCTGATGACAAGCACCACGCCATTGACCATAGCGATTAACCGCATCCTTTGCTCGCCATATTCTCGATCACGGTCCTCATCAGCAATACCGTAGAGGTCGAGAAACGCTGAGCTAACGGAAGCGAACGCAATCCCGTGTTTGCGCAGATTGCCTGCCGCCTTCGCCTCGTCCCAATCAAAGTCCACGGCGCTCTCTACTGAACTTCAGTAGTCTTTACGCCCCGGCACGGGAAGTCAATTCACCCAAACCGGCGCAAGCCGCTTTCGGTCAGGATTTCGGGAATGACGACATCGTGCGCCTCGTCGGGCACGCGCTCGACCTCCTGGCAGTCGAAGGCGATGCCGATCAGGCGCGGCGCGCGGCCCGACGCGTGCAGCCGGGCAATAGCGCGGTCGTAGAAGCCGGCGCCATAGCCGATGCGGTGGCCGCGCGCATCGAAAGCGGCGAGCGGTACCAGCATCACGTCGGGGTCGAGGACTTCCGCCTCGGGGCCGGGGCCTGCCGTGCCGAAGCCCATGTCGATCAGTGGCGCGCCACGCACAAGCTCGCGAAACACGATCGTCTCGCGGTCGACGATGGCCGGCAGGCAGAGTCGCGCGCCGCAGTCGCGCAGCGCCGAAAGTGCCGGCCGGATGTCGACCTCCGAGCGGATCGGCCAGAAGCCGGACACGACCGTGCCGGGATCGAATACGGCCATTGCCGCAAGCCTGTCGGCCATGCCGAGCGCGGCTTCGATGCGCCAGGTGGCATCGAGTGCGTCGCGCCGGGCGAGCGCCTGGAGGCGGAGCTGCTTCTTCTGATCTTTCAGCGGATTCATGGCGGCACGATAGAACAGGCGGGGGAGGGGCAGCGTCGCGGAAGCGACCTCCGCTTCGGCCTGAGCGCACTTTAGGCCGGACCGCGGTTGGTAAGGAAAGTGACGATCCACACAACCGGTGGAGAGGGGATCCCGGGAACCTACAAAGTAGGTGGGCGCCGTATGAGAAAACCCACGGGTCTTCCCAGGGACAGCTCCCTAGGGATCAATAAGGCCCCGGGGAAAATGGTCTCCTGTCGGGAAGCACAGATCGTCACGCCCAATATAGGCCGTTGCCGATGCGCATGCCAGAGGTCATTGCAGGCTGTTTGCCCTCTTTGCGATGCGTGTCTGCCAGAGAACAAGTGCCGGAACGATAAGCAGTTCGGCGACGAGGCCGTAGCGGTGGCCGGTTGTCGGGGGCCCTGCCGCCATCAGGGATGCGAACCGCCCGAGGCCGCCGCAGAAGGTGAGCGCGGCAAGCAGCCGGAAGCGCTCCGTCTTCTGCTCGATGTCGGGGATGCAGCTGTACCAGGCGATGCCGACGGCAACGAAGACACCGGACAGGAAGCGCAGATGGCTGTCGAGATCGGCCGGCCACGGCGCCTGTGCCCGGAGAAAGCCGGGTCCCGTCAGCACGCCCTCGAACCCAGCCAGCACGGGGACCGCGGCAAGCAGGGCGACGGTCGCCTGCAGACATCGTTTCTCGGATTGCGGGTTCACCGTGGCTGGTTCCTTTACTGCCGATGCTCGGGCAGGGCCATGAAGCAGCAACGGTCCGGCCACCAAAGGGTTTCACATCCGTGCTGTTGCATGATGCCGCTGGCCTTGCGCGGGCCCTGCCGGCTCCCTACCCTGACGCCGACATCTGATTTGCTGGGCAATGACATGCGTTTTGAAGGCACGGCGGCCTATGTGGCCGACAAGGATCTGATGGTTGCGGTCAACGCTGCCATCGCGCTGGAGCGGCCGCTCCTGGTCAAGGGCGAGCCTGGCACGGGCAAGACCGAGCTGGCGCGCCAGATCGCGGCCTCGCTCGGGCTGGACCTCATCGAATGGCATGTGAAGTCGACGACGCGGGCGCAGCAGGGGCTCTACGAATACGACGCGGTTTCCCGCCTGCGCGACAGCCAACTCGGCGACGC
>LNFM01007702.1_pt1 | contig 19567 bp, 16 predicted proteins | sample 596031 | NCBI WGS metagenome assembly LNFM01 (sample SAMN04254537, study PRJNA301005) | activated carbon metagenome | isolation source: dual media filters at the Ann Arbor, Michigan drinking water treatment plant | place: USA: Ann Arbor | reverse complement strand
GGCCCGCTATGCGGCCGAGTTCTTCCCTCCCAACTTTGGCCAGTGGCCGCTGTACGTGCAGGAGATGCTGGTCACGCTGCAGATCGCCCTTTGGGGCACGGCCCTGGCCGTGGTCACGGCCGTGCCGCTGGCGCTGCTGGCCTCGTCCAACATCGCGCCCTGGTGGGTGAACCAGCCCGTGCGCCGGGTGCTCGATGCGTTTCGCGCCATCAACGAGATGGTGTTTGCCATGCTGTTCGTGGTGACCGTCGGCCTCGGACCGTTTGCCGGCGTCCTGGCGCTGTGGATCCACACCTCGGGCACCCTGGCCAAGCTTTTCTCTGAAGCCGTGGAAGCCATCGACCCGCAGCCTGTGGAGGGCATTCGCTCCACCGGGGCGAGCGCGCTGCACGAAATCATCTACGGCGTGATCCCGCAGGTCATGCCGCTGTGGATCTCGTACACGCTCTACCGCTTTGAAGCCAATGTGCGGTCGGCCTCTGTGGTGGGCATGGTGGGCGCCGGCGGCATTGGCGTGGTGCTGTGGGAAATCATCCGCGGGTTCCAGTACGCCGAAACCTGCGCGGTGATGCTCATCATCGTGGTCACCGTGAGCGCGATTGACGTGGTGTCGGCACGCATCCGCAAGGCGCTGGTCTGAACCGGAGGCTCTCATGGCGCTCAGCTTTGACGATATCGAACACCTGCTGTCCACCCGCGGCTTTCACCAGTACGGCCGCGAGGCGGTGAGCCAGCTGGAACACGCCCTGCAGTGCGCCCAACTGGCCGAACAGGCTGGCGAAACGCCAGCCACTGTTGTGGCCGCTCTGCTGCATGACCTGGGCCATCTGCTGGTTCCTGGCGGTGACACGGCCGGGCAGGACGACCTGCACCAGTACGTTGCGTTGCCGTTCTTGCGCGGCTTGCTGCCCGATGCGGTGCTGGAGCCGATCCGCCTGCATGTGGACGCCAAGCGTTACCTGTGCACCATGGAGGCTGGTTACTGGGAGACGCTGTCGCCCGCATCGCAGCACAGTCTGGTGTTGCAGGGGGGGCCGTACACCGTGTCCGAAGCAGGGCGATTTGCCAGCCAGCCTTTCGCGCAGGAGGCGATTCGCCTGCGCAGGTATGACGACCATGCCAAGGTGCCCGGGCGGGCCACGCCGCCACTGGCGCACTACCTTGCCACCACCCGCGCGCTGGCGCGCGAAGCGCTTCCCATCCTGGGCCAGGGCCACGCAGCGCCGCAAGCCGCCCAGTTGGCGTAGTGCCAGCCCAGCCCTGCGCCGAGCTCAGTCGGCCTTGACGGCGTTCACCCAGGCCAGGTCCAGCGGCCGGTCTTCAAACTCGGTGTTCAGCACCACCGTGCTGGTGGTGCGCGCCACGCCCGCAATCGCCTTGATCTCGTAGATCACGTCTTCCAGCGCGCGTGCGTGCGTGGTGCGGATCTTGGCCAGAAAGTCGTATTCCCCGGCCACGCTGTGCAGTTCTTCCACCTGCGGCATGGCGCGCAGCCGGGGTGCCACATCTCGGCAGTGGATGCCGCCATCATTGCGGATCGCCACAAAGGCCGTGAAGTTCAGACCCACGCGCTCCGGGTCCACGCTGATCGAGAAGCGGCGGATCACGCCCTTGTCCAGCAGCTTTTTCACCCGCTCATGGACGGCCGCGGTCGACAGGCCCACCTCGGCACCCACATCGGCGTACGAACGCCGGCCATCCGCCCCCAAAGCCGAAATAATTCTGGCGTCCATGTCGTCTGTCTGAATATTTGCTTGCATAGCCGCCTGATTTTGGTAAAAATTCCGGAAACGGGCTGTTTCCCATAAATTATTCGGTGAGGCGAAGAATATGCCGGCAATTTTCAATGTGCAAGCACAAGGACGGAGATCCTGGGTGGTGGCAACCGCGCTGCTGCTGGTCTATGTGGTGTGGGGCACCACGTACTTCGCCACCAGCATTGCGCTGCAGACCATGCCGCCCTTGCTGATGAACGCCGTGCGTTTTCTGTGCGCGGGCGTGGTCATGCTGCTCATTGCCCTGTGGCAGGGCCACGCCCTGCCCACGGCGGTGCAGTGGCGCAACTCGGCCGTGGTGGGCGGGCTCATGGTGTTTCTGGCCATGAACCTCATCGGGCTGGCCCAGAAGCTGGGTATCGGCTCGGGCCTGATGGCGATGGTGGTGACGACGATGCCCATGTGGCTGGCGCTGTGGACGCGCTGGGGCGGCGAGCGCGTGCCGGTGACCAGCTGGATCGGCCTGGGCCTGGGCGTGGCCGGCGCCGTGCTGCTGGCCCGGGAGGGCAATTTCTCAGCCACCTGGCTGGGCGGACTGCTGGCCTTTGCCGCCCCGCTGTGCTGGAGCCTGGGCTCTTACGCATCGCGCAAGCTGTCGCTGCCAGCACCGGCCATGGCTTCGGCCGCGCAGTGGTTTGTGGGCGGGGCGATGGGCCTGGTGGTGGCGCTGTGGTTTGAGCCCGTGCCAGCGCTTTCGCAAATCAGCGCGAAGTCGTGGGCGGCCTGGGTGTACCTGCTGGTGTTCGGGACGATGGTGGCGCTCAATGCCTACCTGTGGCTGCTGCAGAACACGTCGGCGGCGCTGGCGGGGAGCTATTCGTTTGTGAATCCGGCGGTGGCGCTGGTGGTGGGGGTGGCGCTGGGTGGGGAGTTGTTGACGGGATGGGTGTTTGCGGCGTTGCCCTTGATTGGGGCGGCGCTGGTGTTCATCTTGTATGGGCGGTTGTTGCAGGGGTTGTGGGCTGGGCGGCGGGCGGTGTTAATGGGGTTGCGGACCGGGTAAACGTGGGGATCAAGCCGCCGTCGTCTGGTGGCGCTTGTCTCGGCCTCGTTTGATGTGGCTATGGCATGCTCGTTTTCAGTGCGAGAGCCGGGAGTCGCCCCGAGTACCCAAAAGAAAGGCGACCCTCAGTCTGCGACCCCTTCGCTTCGCTGCGGGGCAAACCTGCGCCGGGGCGGTTGCGGGGTGCGCCGCGGAACTCACTGCGCTGCGTTGCAGCTCCGTTCGGACAGCCGCGGCGAGTCAGATCACGAAGCACGCGCGCTCCGACGCGCGTGCCACCCCGCAACCGCCCCGGCGCAGGCGCAGCCAGAAGGGGGTGGGAGCCAAACAGCCAAACAGCCACACGGGTCATCGCTGCGCTCGACCTGGCATGCGCCGCGCCCGGCGCCAGCGGCGGTCACCAGCGCGAGGCACTTGCGCCCGCGAAGTGGGGCCGAGCGAAGCAATGGCCCGAATGTATGTCCGCTCCCCATCCCCTCTGTATGCGCCGAGGAGCGCAGCGGGCGGGGTGGCGCGAGTGCCGAAGGACACACGCGCATCGTGAACTGACTCGCCGCAGCTGTCTGAGCGGAGCTGCAACGCAGCGCAGCGAGTTCTGCGGCGCACCCCGCCCGCGAGCACCGCAGGTTGCCCCGGCGCAAAGCGCCGGGGACGCAGACAGCTGGGTCGCCCTTTCTTTGGTGACTTTCTTTCGGCGACGCGAAAGAAAGTTACTCGCACGCCGGGCGACTCCCGGCCTCCGTCCTAAACACAAGCATGCGGTAGCCACAGAAAACGCCGCCGCGACGACCCCGGGTCAAAAGCAGCCAAAGCAATCCAGCTAACGCCAACCAATATCAAGCGCTATAACAATAATAGCTATGGAGGCAATCAAAACAAGCGGCAGAGGCCCAAAACGCCTCAAAAACCCTGAAATCACCCTCCAAGCCACCGAAACGCCAACGGCATCAACACCGCCGCCCACACCACCTGCAACCCCAACGCCAACCCCGCATACGCCCCCGCATCCGCATGCACCTGCAACGCATGCGCCGCCCCGATGCCATGCGACGCCGTGCCCAGCGCAAACCCCCGCAGCGCCATCCCTTCCGGATCGGTCGGCAACCGCAACAACCCGAACAGCCAGCGGGCAGACAGCGCCCCCACCATCCCCGTCAGCGCGGCAAACACGGCGGCCAACGCAGGCACCCCGCCAATCTGCGCCGCCACCCCCATCGCCACCGGCGCCGTCACCGACTTGGGTGCCAGCGACAGCAACACATCTCCGGGCAGGCCCAGCGCCCAGCCCAGCCCCACGGCGCTGGCGGCTGCTGCGGTGCCACCGGCCAGCGATGCCACCACCAGCCGCCCCCAGCGCGCGCGCAGCGCCGCGCGGCGCTGCCACAGCGGCCAGCCCAGCGCCACCACGGCAGGGCCCAGCAAAAAGTGGATGAACTGCGCGCCCGCAAAGTACGTGGGGTAGGCCGTGCCGGTGGCCAGCAGCAGGCCGGCCAGCACGATCACCGACAGCATCACCGGGTTGGCCCAGGGGGCGTGGCCGTAGCGCACCGACAGTGCCTGCGCCATCACGTACACCGCCAGCGTGGCCGTCAGACCGAACAGCGGTGCGGAGGAGAGGTAAACCCACAGCTCAACGAAGTTGTTCGCCATCGGCGCTCCCTTCCGTCTTGCCCGGCCTTTGCAGCCAGCGCAGCACCAGCGCCGTCACGGCCATGCCGATCCAGGTGGACAGCACGATCACCAGGAGCAGGCGCAGGCCGTACGCGCCCAGCAGGTCCAGGTGCGTCATCACGCCCACGCCCACGGGCACGAACAGCAGCGACAGGTGGTTGAGCAGAAAGCCCGCCGCAGGCGCCACGACATCCTGCACGGGGGCCCAGCGCAGCGCCAGCAGCAGCGCCACCATGCCCACCACCGGGCCGGGCACGGGCAGCTTCAGAAAGTGCGACAGGGCCTCGCCCGCCGACTGCATGAGCAGCAGGAAGGCCAGGCCCTGCAGGGGTTTCATCCGCTGTGCCGGCGTCAGAAGCGGGGCAGGTCGGGGTGCTTGATCTGTCCGCCGCGCACCAGCATCTTTCCGTATTCGGCGCAGCGGTGCAGCGTGGGGATCACCTTGCCCGGGTTGAGCAGGCCAGCCGGGTCGAACGCGTGCTTCAGGCCGAACATCTGCGCGTTTTCTTCCGGCGAGAACTGCACGCACATGCTGCTGAGTTTTTCAATGCCCACGCCGTGCTCGCCCGTCACCGTGCCGCCCATGGCCACGCTGGTCTCCAGAATGTCGGCGCCAAACAGCTCGCAGCGGCGCAGCTGGTCGGCATCGTTCGCATCGAACAGGATCAGCGGGTGCAGGTTGCCGTCGCCCGCGTGGAACACGTTCAGGCAGCGCAGGCCGTACTTTTCTTCCATCGCTGAGATGGCCTCCAGGATGTCGGCCAGGCGCTTGCGCGGGATGGTCGAGTCCATGCACATGTAGTCAGGGCTGATGCGGCCGCTGGCCGGGAAGGCGTTCTTGCGGCCGCTCCAGAACTTCAGGCGCTGGGCTTCGTCGCGGCTCACGGCGATGGCGGTGGCGCCCGCGGCGCGCAGCACCTCGGTCATGCGGCCGATTTCTTCCTCGACCTCTTCGGGCGTGCCGTCGCTCTCGCACAGCAGGATGGCGGCGGCGCTCAGGTCGTAGTCGGCGTGCACGAAGTCTTCCACCGCTGCCGTCATGGGGCCGTCCATCATCTCCAGGCCTGCCGGGATGATGCCGGCGGCAATCACGGCCGCCACGGCGTCGCCGGCTTTGCGCACGTCGTCAAAGCTGGCCATGATGCAGCGCGCCAGCTGCGGCTTGGGCACCAGCTTGACGGTGACCTCGGTGGTCACGGCCAGCATGCCTTCGCTGCCGATGACGGCGGCCAGCAGGTCGTAGCCGGGGGCGTCCAGCGCTGCGCTGCCAAACTCCACCGGTTCGCCTTCCACCGTGAAGCCCTTGACTGCCAGCACGTTGTGCACCGTGAGGCCGTATTTGAGGCAGTGCACGCCACCCGAGTTCTCGGCCACGTTGCCGCCGATGGTGCAGGCGATCTGGCTGCTGGGGTCGGGTGCGTAGTACAGGCCATAGGGCGCGGCGGCCTCGCTGATGGCCAGGTTGCGCACGCCACACTGCACCACGGCCGTGCGGCTTTCGGGGTCCATCTTCAGGATGCGGTTGAACTTGGCCAGCGACATCGTCACGCCCATGGCATGCGGCATGGCCCCGCCCGAAAGCCCCGTGCCCGCGCCACGCGCCACCACCGGCACCTGCAGCGCATGGCAGGCCTTGAGCACGGCGGCCACTTCGTCGTACGTCTCGGGCAGGCACACCACCAGTGGGCGCTGGCGGTAGGCGGTGAGGCCATCGCATTCATACGGCGTGGTGTCCTCGGAGTTCCACAGCAGGGCGTGGGCCGGCAGCACGCGGCCCAGGGCCTGCACGACCTCGGCCTGGCGGGCGGCGCGTTCGGTGGACGACATCGCCGCGAGGGCGGAAGGGCTGGCGTTGTTCATGTCTGCCACTGTAGGGGATGGGAGCGGGCGGGGCGTGAGGTTTTCTGCAGCTGTTTGTGAAAAACACCGGAATGCTCATAAATTTATAGCTGCTGGCGCTTGTTCATAAAGCGCCAGCAGCCTATTCTTGCCCGAATCTGGTAGGGGAGGGCGCGGCTCGGGCGAGAGCAGCCGAGCAAGGGGGAGGGCGCCGCAGGCCCTAGGGGGATGCCCCTGCTACCCCATCGTCTTGCGCAGCCACTCCGCAAACGCTGCGCATTCCCAGCGGTCCATGGTGCCGGTGCGCCAGCACAGATAGTGCGCGTGGGGGCTGGGCGTGTCCATGGGGAACAGGCGCACCAGCGTGCCGTTTTCCAGCCAGGGCGCGCCCAGCTTGTGGCGTACCAGGGCCACGCCCATGCCTGCGGCGGCGGCGTCGCACATCAGGCCGATGTCGTTGAACTGCGAGCCCTCGACAGGCTCCGGCCAATCGAGGCCCGCGGCGGCAAACCAGGTGCGCCAGGGCTCCAGCGGGCTGCGCAGCAGGGGCACGCCCTCGAGGTCTTCAGGCCGTTCGAACGGGCCCTGCTCGCGCACGAAACCGGGGGAGGCCAGCGGGGTGACGCTGTCGCGCGCGATGAGCACATGCTCCACGTCGGCGTAGTGGCCTGCGCCGAAGCGCACCATCAGGTCCGCGTCTTCGGCCACCACGTCCAGCAGCGGGATAGAGACCTGTAGCGCCAGGTCGATCTCGGGGTAGGCCTCGGTGAACTGGCGCAGGCGCGGGATGAGGATGGTGCGCGCGAATGTGGGCGTCACCGCCAGCTTCAGCCGCCGGCGCCCGGGCGCCGAGGCCTGCCCCGGAAACCGCTGCAGCGCGCCCAGGCCCTCGCGCACATGGGCCAGATAGGCGCTGCCCTCGGTGGTCAGCGAAAAGTCGGCCCGGCCAAACAGCCGCACGCCCAGCAGCTGCTCGAGCTGTTTGACCCGGTGGCTCACCGCGCTGGGCGTCACGCACAGCTCGTCGGCCGTCTGCGTCACGCTGCGCAGGCGCGCCAGCGCCTCGAACGTCAGCAGGCACTGGATGGGCGGAATGCGCCGCGCCGCGCTGCTGAGGAAGGATGAGGGGGCTGGCGTGGCCATCTGGAAGTGCAGGCTACCGGAAGATGACGGTCTTGTGGCCGTTCAGGATCACGCGGTGTTCGCTGTGCCATTTCACGGCACGGGCGAGCACCTGGCTTTCGGTGTCGCGGCCGCGGGCCGTCAGGTCTTCTACCGTGTCGGTGTGGTCGGCACGGGCCACGTCCTGCTCGATGATCGGGCCTTCGTCCAGGTCGGCCGTCACGTAGTGGGCCGTGGCGCCGATCAGCTTCACGCCGCGGTCGTGCGCCTGGTAGTAAGGCTTGGCTCCCTTGAAGCTGGGCAGGAAGCTGTGGTGGATGTTGATGGCCCGCCCGGCCAGTTTTTGACACATGTCAAGAGAAAGTATCTGCATGTAACGGGCTAATACCACCAGCTCGGCCCCCTCTGCCTCGATAATCTCCAGCTGCTTTGCCTCGCCCTGGGCCTTGGTGGCCGCAGTGAGCGGGATGTGGTGGAACGGCACGTTATAGCTGGCCGCCAGTTGGTAGAAATCGCGGTGGTTGCTGATGATGGCGCGGATGTCGATGGGCAGCAGGCCACTCTTCCAGCGGAACAGCAGGTCGTTCAGGCAATGGCCTTCCTTGCTGACCATGAGCACCGTCTTCATCGGCGCGGCCGTGGCGTGCAGGCTCCAGCGCATGGCGTAGGGCTCGGCAAAGCTGGCCAGGCGGGTCTTCAGCGTGGCGGTGTCGTGCTGGTCGCAGGCGAACTGCACCCGCATGAAGAACAGGCCGGTGGCGTGATCGTTGTACTGCGCGGCTTCTTCGATGTTGCCGCCATGCTCCAGCAGGAAGCCCGAGACGGCATGCACCAGTCCCAGCCGGTCTGGGCAGGACAGTGTGAGGATGTAGGCATTGGTCATAGCGGCACGATTGTGGCAGCATGGCCCCATACGCGTGGAACAGGAAACTCAATGACCAACCCGGGCGCTGCCCCGCTGATTGCCCCCTGGCGGGGCATGCTGCTCTATCTCGCGGTGGGCGTGGCGTGGGTGTTCGCGGGCGATGTGCTGCTGGCCCACTTCGTGAAAGACCCGGACACGCTGACCCGCCTGCAGACCTGGAAGGGCTGGGGCTATGTGGCGCTGACCAGCCTGCTGGCCGGCTGGGTGCTGCGCCGGGCCCGGCAGGCCGAGCAGGTGCGGCGCGCCACTGCGCAGGAGCTGTCGCTCATCGTTCGCCATGTGCCGGCAGGGGTGGCGCGGGTGGCGCCTGACGGCCGCCTGCTGTGGGTCAACCCCCGGATGCAGGCACTGCTGGGTGTGCCGCTGGCCGATGTGCTGGCGCTCAATTTTCGCGATGTGATGCGCCCGGCCGACCCTGATGCGGCACAGGCCCACCTGCAGCGGCTGCTGTCGGGCGAGATCGACCATTTCATCGACGAGCGCGTCTGCCACCCGCCCGGCGACGGGCGCGAGGTGCCCGTGCTGTGCACCATCACGCTGGCGCCCGGCGCCGACGGGGACGCCGAGCACCTGGTGTGCATGGTGCAGAACCTCGACGAGATCCAGGCCGCGCGCGCCGCCCTGCAGCGCAGCGAGGCCCGCCAGCGCCTGGCCGCCACGGTGGTGGACAACACCCTGGAGGGCGTGGTGGTGACCGATGCGCAAAGCCGCATCCTGTCGGTCAACGCTGCGGTGACCCGCATGCTGGGCTACACCGAAGCCGAGCTGCTCGGGAAGACGCCGCGCGTATTCCAGTCGGGCCGGCATGGGCCTGAGTTTTATGACGCGATGTGGGACACCCTGCGCCAGACGGGCCACTGGAAGGGCGAGATATGGAACCGCCGCAAGAATGGCGAGGTCTTCCCCGAGCACATGTCCCTGTCGGCCGTGCGCGATCCGGCCGGGGAGATCACGCACTACGTGTGCATGTTCACCGACGTGTCCGAGGAAAAGGCCCAGCAGCAGCGGCTGGAGTTCCTGGCCCACCGCGATGCGCTCACCGGGCTGGCCAACCGCAACTGGTTTGGCGCGGAGCTGGAGCTGGCCGTGTCGGAAGCGCGCGAGAGCGGCGAGATCGTGGCCGTGCTGCTGATCAACCTTGACCGCTTCAAGGACGTGAACGACAGCTACGGCCACACCACAGGCGATGCGGTGCTGCGGCACATTGCGCGGCAGGTGCAGTCGGCCCTGCGGCCGGGCGACGTGCTGGGCCGCCTGGCGGGGGACGAGCTGGCCGTGGTGGCCCGCCACCTGCGCCATGCCGACGGCGCTGCCGCCGTGGCGCGCCACCTGATTGCCGCCGTGGCCGAGCCCTGGCGCTCGCCGGATGGCTTTGAGGTGGTGGCAGGTGCCAGCGTGGGCATCTGCATGTTTCCTGACCACGCCGAAACCACCGAGCTGCTGCTGCAGGGCGCGCATGCCGCCGTGTACGGGGCCAAGGCGCGCGGCCGGGGCGCGTGGTGCTTTTTCCACGAAGCCATGACCCAGGCAGCGCGCGAGCGGCTGGCGCTGGAGTCGCGCCTGCGCCTGGCGCTGGCGCAGGGCCAGCTGGAGATGTACTACCAGCCCCAGATCGACATTGCCACCGGCCGCGTGCTGGGCGCTGAAGCCCTGGTGCGCTGGAACGACCCGCAAGAGGGCCTGGTGTCGCCCGCCCGGTTCATCCCCGTGGCGGAATCCTCGGGCGTGATCGGGCCCATGGGCGAATGGGTGCTGCACCAGGTGTGCCGCCAGGGCCAGGTATGGCGGGCCGCCGGCCTGCCCGACATGACGCTGGCGGTGAATGTGTCGCCGCGCCAGTTCCACCTGACGGACCTGGTGGGCTGCGCTGCGCAGGCGCTGCAGGAATCAGGGTTCCCGCCCGCGCTGCTGGAGCTGGAGATCACTGAAAGCGCGCTGGCCGAGCGCACGGAAGAGGCCGGGCAGGTGCTGGAGCGCCTGCGCGCCCTGGGGCTGCGCATTGCCATTGATGACTTCGGCACCGGCTACTCGTCGCTGGCGCAGCTCAAGCGCTTTCCCATCGATGTGCTCAAGATCGACCAGGGCTTCATCCGCGACATTCCGGGCAGCGAGGACGACATGGCCATCAGCGCCGCCATCATTGCCATGGGCCACAGCATGGGCCTGGCGGTGCTGGCCGAGGGGGTGGAAACGGCCGGGCAGCTGGCGTTTCTGAGCGAGCGCGGGTGCGACGCTTACCAGGGCTACCTGTGCAGCCGGCCACTTCCTGCCGCGCAGTTCATGGAGCTGCTGCAGACGCGCCACGGCTGGGGCAGCGCACCGGCGGGTCAGCCGGCTCTTGCAGGCTGAAACGGCGCAGCCCCGGTGCGGGGTTGCAGGCAGGTGTCAGTGCCGCGGCTCAGGGCCTGGCACCCGCGGCCGGTTGCGCGGCGGGCCGGGCCTGCCATTGCTGGCGCAGTTCGGCGCAGGCATCGCGTGCTGGCGCGGCAGCAGTGTCCAGCACGGCGTCGGCGTCACCGGGCGCGGGCACCGGCGCAGCAGCACCCGCGCGCGCCACCACCACCTGTGCGCGCACGCTGGCAGGCCAGTGCGTGGGGACTCCCATGCTGCGATGCACATGTCCGGCGCCGGCAATCAGCACCACCGTCTTGCCGCGCTGCAGCGCGCCTTGCGCCGTCTGCGCCATGCTGGCGTCGCGTGCGATCTGGATGCGCGCCATGGGCGCGATCTGCGACTCGGGCAGCAGGCCGCAGTGGCCTTCTCGCAGGGCGGTGTACTGGCGCTGCAGGGCGGCCGCCGGCAGGTGGGCGTCCCACCGGGTCTCCTGCATGGCAGCCCGCATGGCGCTGCGCGGAAGGTTGCCCCCCAGCACCGGCACACCCGCCGCAACCGCCGCCATCACCACCGGGCCATACGCCTGCCAGGGCCAGGCGGCGTCGTTCCATTGCAGCGCCGCCCGGACCTGGTCCGGTGTCGCGCTGGCGAGCAGGCCCGCAGTGCCATGGCCACGCTCGGCCATCTCCATCACCACGGCAGCGAGCAGGCCGCGTGCGGCCAGCCGCTGCACGGTGTCGCGCTGCAGGCGCTGGTGCTCGGTGGCATCGTGCTGCTCGCCCAGCAGCAGCACATCGGTGGGCAGCAGGGCATCCATCTGGCGGTCCCAGCCCGGCGCCACGCCGGCTGGATTCACTGTAGGGGTGGTGTCACAGCCGGCAAGGAGTGCCAGCGCAGCCAGCGCCGCAGGCACGAGCAGGGCCTTGCCCCTGCGGGAGCCTTGCAGGGCTTTGCGCCACGTAGGGCGGGCGGGTGATCCGGATGTGTGCATGCCGTGATGCTACGCGGTGCCGGCTTGACGCACGTCAAGAGACCGCAAACCCGTCGTGCCTACACTGCGCCCATGCGCAACAAGCCTACGCTCACCACCAAGCTCCTCGCGCTTGGCGTGGGTTTTCTGGTGGTGGCGCTGGCTTCCATCAGCCTGACCCTGTGGGTGACCTGGAAGCTCGAAGGCGGCGCGGCTGCGGTGAACGAAGCCGGGCGTCTGCGCATGAACATGCTGCGCATGGTGCTGGTGCTGCAGACCGAACCGCCCGAGGCTGTGCAGGAGCGCGCGCGTCTGTTCGACGCCAGCCTGGACCTGCTGCGCACCGGCGACCCTTCGCGTCCGCTGTTTGTGCCCTGGAGCGACGAGACCCGCGCATTGTTCGATGCGATCCGCGAGCGCTGGGCGCAGGCGCGCACCGGCTGGGTGGGCCCGCTGCCGCCCGACCGGGCCGCCACGCTGGCGCAAGCCGACGAGTTCGTGCGCGAGGTCGACGGATTCGTGGACGCCATCGAGCTGCAGATTGCGGGCTGGACAGCGGCGCTGCATCTGTTTCAGCTGTTCATGATGGCGCTGGCCGTGGTCGCGGCCGTGACGTTCATGGCCGTGAGCTACCTGCTGGTGATCAACCCGGTCTCGCGCCTGCAGCAGGCCCAGGCACGCCTGCGCCAGGGCGAGCTGGATGCGCGGCTGCCGGTCGATACCGACGACGAGTTCGGCCAGCTGTCGGCTGGCTTCAACCTGATGGCGCATGCGCTGCAGACCTCGCACGACGAGCTGGAGCTGAAGGTGCGCGAGAAGACCGCGAGCATTGCCGTGCAGAACCAGCGGCTCCAGGCGCTGTATGAAGTGAGCGCGCTGGCCTCGACCGCCGGCAGCCTCGAAGTGCTGGCCCAGGGCTTTGTCGCGCAGATCCGCCGCGTGGCCGGGGCAGCGGCTGCGGCGGTACGCTGGTCGGACGAGGCCAACGAGCGCTACGTGCTGCTGGCCGGTGACGGCCTGCCCCAGGCGCTGGTGGATGGCGAGCACTGCGTGCCCACCGCCAGCTGCCTGTGCGGGCAACCGCAGGCCGAGGCCCGCACGCGTGTGATCCCTATTGCCTCTGTGACCGAGCTTGCCCTTCCGCACTGCCGTGATGCCGGCTTTGAAACGATGGTGAGCATCCCCGTGCAGATGCAGCAGCGGGTCCTGGGTGAGGTAGACCTGTTTTTCCGCGCGCCCGTGGAGCTGACGGTGGAGCTGCGCGACCTGCTCGAAGCCATGACGCGCCATCTGGCCAGCGCCATGGAAGGCCTTCGCGCCACGGCGCTTGAGCGTGAGGCTGCGGTGGCGCAGGAGCGCAGCATGATCGCCCGCGAACTGCACGACTCCATTGCCCAGTCGCTCGCTTTTCTCAAGATACAGACCCAGCTGCTGCGCGATGCGGTGACCAAGGGCGATGATGCCAAGCGCGACCGCAGCATGGGCGAGCTGGATGTGGGTGTGCGTGAGTGCTATTCGGATGTTCGCGAGCTTCTGGTGCATTTCCGCACCCGAACCAGCGATGAAGACATCGAATCGGCCTTGCGCGCCACGCTGTCCAAGTTCGAGCATCAGACCGGCATGGCCACCACCCTGGCGATGACGGGCCACGGCCTTCCGCTGGCGCCCGACGTGCAGATCCAGGTGCTGCACATGGTGCAGGAAGCGCTGTCGAACGTGCGCAAGCATGCGGGCGCAACGCGGGTGGACCTCACCGTGCACCGGCACCCGCGCTGGCGGTTCGAGGTGCTGGACAACGGCTGTGGTTTTGATGCGGCCAGCGTTCCACCCGACTCGCTGCACGTGGGCCTGGGCATCATGCGCGAGCGCGCCCAGCGCGTGGGCGCGGTGGTGCAGGTTGAATCAAACCCCGGCCGCGGCACGCGGGTGTGCATCGAGCTTCCCACCACCCTGTCCGAGTCCCCTGTCGCTGGCTTGCAGCGCGCACCTGGCGCCGCGCTCGCTGGCGCCACCAGATCTGCTGCGCCGCTGGCCGAGGCCGCATCCGCACAGCACGCAGAAAGCACCACATGACCTCCATGCCGAATGCGGCACATTCCACCCCGGACGCACAGGCCCCGGTCACACTGCTCGTGGTCGACGATCACACGCTGTTTCGCCGCGGCCTCATCGCGCTGCTGGGCCAGGACGAAGGCCTGCAGGTGGTGGGCGAGGCGGGGGATGCTGCCGAAGCGCTGCGGCTTGCGCCGCAGCTCAGGCCGCAGGTGATCCTGCTCGACAACCACTTGCCGGGCGTGATGGGTGTGGATGCCATCCATGGCCTGCGCGAGGTCTCGCCCCAGTCGCGCGTGCTGATGCTCACCGTGAGTGAAGATGCCCAGGACCTGGCCGGCGCATTGCGCAACGGTGCGCAGGGCTACCTGCTCAAGACGATTGACGGTGATCTGCTGGCCCAGGCCATCCGGCGCGCGGCGAGCCCGTGGTCAGCCCCGAGCTGATGGGCAAGCTGGTGGCGGCCTTCCAGTCGCAGGGCGCACCGGAAGCCCCGCTGGGCGCGGCCATGCCCGCGCAGGGTGAGGCAGCCGAGGCGGGCGATGCAGCCGGCGTGTCGCCTCTGTCCCCGCGCGAAGAAGACGTGCTGCGTGAGATAGCGCGTGGCCTGAGCAACAAGGAAATCGCACGCGTGCTCGACATCGCAGAGACCACCGTCAAGATCCACGTGCAGCACATCCTGCGCAAGCTGGGGCTCAGCTCGCGCGTGCAGGCGGCCGTGTACGCGTCAGACCGTCAGCGCTGAGCGTGCCGGTCCGCGAGCGCCCGCGCGGACTGACGCCCTGCGCCTTGTCCTGTGGTGATAAAAATATGATAGCAACAGGGGCAATCAATACCAGGACCACAGGCTGATTGGGCCTGGAATTGTTTCTTGTAGGCCCTGCCAGGCCGTGCGCGTGGCCTTGCTCGCCGACGCGGCCGGATGCACGCCCGCAACCGTCCCGCATGCCACCCGGCCATACCCCGGCGGACACGTCATAGTTCTTTCGGACGAGGGCTCGCACGCAGGGCGTAGTTCTTTTGCCGTGGCCCGGCTCGTCTAGAGAAGGATGGGCAGCAGACCTCATTCACGCGACCATTCCCCTCATGCAAAAAGAGAGGAACCGCGCAATGGCCCACACCGCATTGCCCCCGGGCGAAAGCCCCCAGCGCACCCGCCAGGCGTGGTCGGTGCTCATCGTCAGCACCTTCGCCTTCACCGTGTGTTTCATGGTCTGGATGATGTTCGGCGTGATCGGCATCCCCATCAAGAAGATGCTGAACCTGAACTCCACCCAGTTCGGGCTGCTCATGGCCATGCCCGTGCTTACCGGATCGCTGGTGCGCGTGCCCCTCGGTATCTGGACCGACAGGTTCGGTGGGCGCATTGTCATGACGGCCGTGATGGCTGCCACCGTGCCCGCCATCTGGCTCATGGGCTACGCCACCGAGTATTGGCACTTTCTGACCATCGGCCTTTTCGTCGGTCTGGCCGGGGGCTCGTTCTCGGTGGGTACGCCCTATGTGGCGCGCTGGTTCCCCAAGAACCGTCAGGGCACGGCCATGGGCGTGTATGGCGCGGGCAACTCGGGCGCAGCAGTGAACAAGTTCATTGCTCCGGTGCTGCTGGTGGCCTTTGGCTGGACCATGGTGCCGCAGGTCTACGCGGCCATCATGCTGGGCACACTGGTGCTGTTCTGGTGTTTCAGCTACAGCGATCCGGCCCACCTGGTGGGGAGCAACGTCAAGTTCACCGACCAGCTCAAGGCGCTCAAGGACCCCAAGGTGCTCAAGTACTGCCAGTACTACAGCATCGTGTTTGGCGGCTATGTGGCGCTGTCGCTGTGGATGGTGCAGTACTACGTGGGCGAGTTTGGCCTTGATATCCGCGTGGCGGCGCTGCTGGCCGCGTGCTTCTCGCTGCCCGGCGGCGTGCTGCGCGCCATTGGAGGCATGTTGAGTGACAAGTACGGCGCCCACAGCGTGACCTGGTGGGTGATGTGGGTGAGCTGGATCTGCCTGTTCCTGCTGAGCTACCCCCAGACCGACTTCACCATCGTCACCGTCAACGGCCCCAAGACCTTTCACATCGGCCTGAACGTGTACCTGTTCACCGGCCTGATGTTCCTGCTGGGCATCTGCTGGGCCTTCGGCAAGGCCAGCGTCTTCAAGTACATCAGCGACGACTACCCCCAGAACATCGGCGCCATCAGCGGCATCGTGGGCCTGGCCGGCGGTATGGGCGGCTTCATCCTGCCCATCCTGTTCGGCGCGCTGATGGACCTCACGGGCATCCGCTCCAGCGCTTTCATGCTGATGTACGGCGTGGTCTGGGTCTCGCTCATCTGGATGTACTTCACCGAAGTGCGCAACACCCGCCTCATGGGCTCGCAAGGTGCCGCCGCACAGCCGGCCGCCCGCTGATTTTTCTCGAAGGAACCCTCACCATGTCTGCCACGACCACCAACAGCGGGCGCCAGGGGCGTCTGCTCACCCTTTGGGCACCCGAGGACAAGAAGTTCTGGGAGCGCGAGGGCGAAGCCGTCGCCAAGCTCAACCTGTGGATCTCGGTGCCCGCACTGTTCCTGGCCTTCGCCATCTGGCAGGTCTGGAGCGTGGTCGCCGTGAGCCTGCCGGGCCTGGGCTTCAAGTACTCGACCAACCAGCTGTTCTGGTTGGCCGCCGCGCCGGCGCTGTCGGGCGCCACGCTGCGCATCTTTTACTCGTTCATGGTGCCGCTGGTCGGCGGCCGCCGCTGGACGGCGATCTCCACCGCCAGCCTGCTGATCCCCGCGATCGGCATCGGCTTTGCGGTGCAGGACAACACCACCGCTTACCCCACCATGCTCATCCTCGCACTGCTGTGCGGCCTGGGTGGGGGCAACTTCAGCTCCAGCATGGCCAACATCAGCTTCTTCTTTCCGAAGGAGCGCAAGGGCTCGGCCCTGGGCGTGAATGCGGGCCTGGGTAACCTGGGCGTGTCGGTGGTGCAGTTTCTGAGCCCCCTGGTCGTCACGGCCGGCATCTTCGGCATCTTTGGCGGCGAAGGCCAGACCATTGTGAAGAACGGCCAGACCGTGCAGGTGTGGACGCAGAACGCCGCCTTCATCTGGGTGCCATGGATCGCGCTGACGGCCCTGGCCGCCTGGTTTGGCATGAACGACATTGCCGACGCCAAGGCATCGTTTGCCGCACAGGCCGCCATCTTCCGCCGCAAGCACAACTGGCTGATGTGCGTGCTGTACCTCGGCACCTTCGGTTCGTTCATCGGCTATGCGGCAGGCTTTCCGCTGCTCATCAAGAGCCAGTTCCCCGGCGTGAACCCGCTGGCCTACGCCTGGCTGGGCCCGCTGGTGGGCGCTGTCATCCGCCCCTTTGGCGGCTGGCTGGCTGACAAGCTCGGCGGCGCGCGTGTCACGCTGTGGAACTTCATCGTCATGGCGATTGCCGTGATGGGCGTGACGGTGTTCTTGCCCTCGGCTGGCAACGAAGGCCAGTTTGCAGGCTTCTTCGTGTGCTTCCTGGTGCTGTTCCTCACCACCGGCATCGGCAATGGTTCCACCTTCCGCATGATCCCCGTGATTTTCCTGACCGAAGCCATGCGCGGCGTGGACAAGAACAACGCCGCCGCCATGGCCAGCGCCAACAAGGAAGGCAACACCCTGGGCGCCGCCACGCTGGGCTTCACGGCCGCCATGGCCGCGTACGGCGGGTTCTTCATCCCCAAGAGTTATGGCAGTTCCATCGCCCTCACTGGCAGCCCCCACGCGGCGTTGTGGACCTTCCTGGCCTTCTACGTGATTTGCATCGTGCTGACCTGGTGGTACTACGCCCGCAAGCACGCCGAGATGCCCTGCTGAGCAGGCCCACCCGAACAAGACAGCAGAACAAGGAGCCCCCGATGAGTCATTTTCTCGACCGCCTTTCGTACTTCTCGCAGCCCCGCGAGACCTTTGCACAAGGCCACGGCGAAACCAACGGTGAAGACCGCACCTGGGAAGACGCCTACCGCGACCGCTGGGCGCACGACAAGATCGTGCGCAGCACCCACGGCGTGAACTGCACGGGCAGCTGCTCGTGGAAGATCTACGTCAAGGGCGGCATCGTCACCTGGGAAACCCAGCAGACCGACTACCCTCGCACCCGGCCCGACCTGCCCAACCACGAACCCCGTGGCTGCGCCCGCGGCGCCAGCTACAGCTGGTACCTGTACAGCGCGAACCGCGTGAAGTACCCCATGGTGCGCGGCCGCCTGCTCAAGCACTGGCGCGCCGCCATTGCCCTGGCCAAGAGCCCGGTAGACGCCTGGGCCAGCATCGTTGAGAACGATGCCGCCAAGAGCGAATGGCAAAAGCAGCGCGGCCTGGGCGGCTTCGTGCGCAGCACCTGGGAAGAAGTCAACCAGATGATCGCCGCGGCGAACGTCTACACCATCAAAAAACACGGCCCGGACCGCATCATCGGCTTCTCGCCCATCCCGGCGATGTCGATGATTTCGTACGCTGCCGGCTCGCGCTACCTGAGCCTGATGGGCGGCGTGTGCATGAGCTTTTACGACTGGTACTGCGACCTGCCCCCCAGCAGCCCCCAAACCTGGGGCGAGCAAACCGACGTGCCCGAGTCGGCCGACTGGTACAACAGCTCGTACATCATTGCCTGGGGCTCCAACGTGCCCCAGACGCGCACGCCCGATGCGCACTTTTTGACCGAGGTGCGCTACAAGGGCACCAAGGTCGTGTCCATCACGCCCGACTATTCCGAAGTCGCCAAGCTGGGCGATTTGTGGATGCACCCCAAGCAGGGCACCGACGCTGCCGTGGCCATGGCCATGGGCCACGTCATTCTGAAAGAGTTCTACTTCAAGGACGGCGGCAAGGGCCGCAGTGCGTACTTTGACGACTACGCCCGCCGCTACACCGACCTGCCGCTGCTGGTGGTACTCAAGGAAAAGACGCTGCCCGATGGCCGCACGGTGATGGTGCCCGACCGCTACGTGCGCGCCAGCGATTTCCCGAGCAAGCTCGACCAGTCGAACAACCCCGATTGGAAGACCGTGGGCTACGACGAGCTGGGCCAGGTCACGCTGCCCAATGGATCCATCGGCTTTCGCTGGGGCACCGACGGCCGTCCTGACCAGGGCCTGTGGAACCTGGAAAACAAGGACGCCCGCACCGGCAACGACGTCAGGCTCAAGCTGTCGGTGATCGAAGACGGCGAGCAGCCGCATGACGTGGCGGACGTCGCCTTCCCGTACTTTGGCGGCGTGCATGCCCCCAACTTCACCGCAAACGACCAGGGCGGTGATGTGATGGTGCGCCGCGTGCCCGTCACCCACCTCGACCTGGACGGCCACGAAGCCCAGGGCCGCGTGATGGTGGCCACGGTGTTCGACCTGCTGGCCGGCAACTACGGTATCGACCGTGGCCTGCCCGGTGAAGAAGCCGGTGGCAGCTATGACGCCGACCGCCCGTTCACCCCTGCCTGGCAGGAAAAGATCACCGGTGTGCCGCGCGAGCAGATCATCACCGTGGCCCGCCAGTTTGCCGACAACGCCCACAAGACGCATGGCAAGTCCATGGTGATCATCGGCGCGGCCATGAACCACTGGTACCACAGTGACATGAACTACCGCGGCATCATCAACATGCTGATGCTGTGCGGCTGTATCGGCCAGAGCGGCGGTGGCTGGGCGCACTATGTGGGCCAGGAAAAGCTGCGCCCGCAAACCGGCTGGACGGCGCTGGCCTTTGCGCTGGACTGGATCCGCCCACCCCGCCAGATGAACAGCACGAGCTTCTTTTACGCCCACACCGACCAGTGGCGCTACGAGAAGCTGGGCATGGAGGAGGTCCTCTCGCCGCTGGCCGACAAGAAGGCTTATCACGGCGCGCAGATCG
>LNFM01011165.1_pt1 | contig 19568 bp, 20 predicted proteins | sample 596031 | NCBI WGS metagenome assembly LNFM01 (sample SAMN04254537, study PRJNA301005) | activated carbon metagenome | isolation source: dual media filters at the Ann Arbor, Michigan drinking water treatment plant | place: USA: Ann Arbor | reverse complement strand
TTCTCTTGGTCGAGCAGGGGCTGCATTTCGCCGCCCGCCTGGCGGAGAAATATGTGGTGATGGCCAAAGGCGCCGTGATGGCCGCCGGCAAAAGTGATCAACTCAACGCCGATATGGTCCGCCAGCACCTCACGGTCTAGCGGGCAGGACAGCTGGTCGCTGTGTAGAACCGAATCGTGCAAACTATCGCCGTGTTTGTCGTAGCGAGGCTAAGGACGAGCCGCCTCGGCAGTCAATGCAGGGGGCACATGATGCCTACTCTCTCCCTGCTCCCAACTCGCATGTGTCTCTTGCTCTCCAGAGCCGAATGCCTGTTCGGGGCGGCCCGCGCCTGTATCAAAGGAGGTGTGTGCGGCGGCTTCGCAGAGTGAGAGAATGATAAAGGAAGGTGCTGCTCGGCGTAATGACAAGGGGGTGGAGCAACATGAATGTGAAAGGCTTCATCATAGAAGACGATCAAGGGCGGGAAGTGATGATGGTGTGCGAGCAACTGCAAGTGGGTCCGGTGAAGACGTTTGCTCTCCGAGGATGGCAGCGGCGTCGGCTGGTTCCTCTGCAGTATACGGAACAGGAACTTCACCAAATCATCAATAGCATTGCGATCACGCTGAACGATCTCTTGATCAGCCTTCCAAAAAGCCCTGAGGAGTCCGGTGACGATGTCTCCAATCAGGTGCGGATTGCGGCGCATATGTTGCCAGAGTGAGGGGTGGGGCGGTTGTGTGATGAATTGAGTAAATGGAAGAGGGCATAAGGTCGCGACCTCATCTCCGGCCCGAGTTGCGCAAGAATATTGAGTCTGTTCCGTTACTCTTTGTTCGATTGACCCTGGTAGAAATTATCCTCGCCGCACTTTGGTCGGTTGCAGTATGATACGGCTCCGCTTGCCAGAAAGGAGCCCGGTGCTGCAACAACGTATCGAAGAAGTGACCAAAGCCAATCAGAAATTTTATGACGCGTTTGAGGCTCTCGACATTGCCAAGATGGACGGGGTCTGGGCGCACCAGGAGTACGTCACCTGCATCCATCCGGGATGGACGCTTCGTTCCGAGTGGCCGAACGTGCGCGACTCCTGGGTGCTCATCTTCAACAACACGTTCTCGATGAAGTTCGAACTCACCGAAGTGATGGTGCAGGTGGCGGGCGACGTGGCCTGGGTCGTGTGCGTCGAAAATATTACCACCCAGCAGTCCGACGAACCACAGCAGGCCAAGGTTCTCGCGACGAATCTCTTTGAACGCATCGGCGACGAATGGCTGCTGATTCATCATCATGGATCGGCGGTGATGGGGTAAGCGCGCGGGTCCTGTCGCCGACCAGCCTGGCCGTCCTCGCACCCCGCCCGGTGTAGGGACCCCGCTGCGGGCGGCCAGGCAACCTGGTCGGCGCCCCCCGCGCTGAAGTGGAGCGGGAAGAAGAGACGGCGGTGCCCGATCGACGCGCGCAGTGGAGAGAGGAACCGTCCCATCCCATTATTTTAGGGTGGAGAGGGGGATATAGGGTGTGCTCGATCAATGCGCGCAGATGAAACACCCCCGGGCCCTACCGCGTGGTAAGGGAGGAGGAGAAGATCTGCTGTCATTGCGTGCATCAACAAACTGTTCGGAGCATTGAATGAGAATCGTGTCGCTGTTGCCGAGTGCGACGGAGATCGTGTGCGCTTTGGGGTTGGGAGACCAGCTTGTCGGTGTGACGCATGAGTGCGACCATCCGCAGTCTGTGCGGAGCCTCCCAAGAGTGACGCGCACATTGATTCCAGTCGATGCGGCGAGCTGCGGGATCGACCGCTTGGTGAGCGAGCAGCTCAATGCGACGAAAGCACTGTATCAGCTGGATCTGCCGCTCCTTAAAGAGCTACGGCCCGATGTGATTGTGACGCAATCGCTGTGCGATGTGTGCGCGGTCTCGCCGAACGAGGTACAGACGGCTCTGGCGCAGTTGCCCGGCACTCCGCGTGTCGTCAACCTTGAACCGCAGTCATTGGACGGCTTGTTCAAGGCGATCCGGCAGGTGGCCTCTGCAGTTGGCGTTTGCGCTGATGACACAATCCGACGTTTGCGTGGGCGAGTCGAGGCGGTAGCCATGCGCTCTGCTGGGGTGTCCGAACGCCCCCGAGTCACGTTCTTAGAATGGCTGGATCCGCCGTTTTCAAGCGGCCATTGGAATCCGGAACTTGTTCGGATTGCCGGCGGTATCGAGGGACTTGGTAAAGAAGGGCAGCCATCGCGCCGGATTCGATGGGATGAGGTGTCTGCCTGGCAGCCGGACGTCATTGCTATTGCCTGTTGCGGATTCGACGTGAAACGGACGTTTCAAGATGTGGCGGGCGTCCAGTCAATGTCTGGGTGGCGCGAGTTACCCGCTGTTCGGTCCGGGCGGGTCTATGTGGCGGATGGGTCGCACTATTTCAATCGGCCCGGTCCCCGTCTCATTGAGAGCCTCGAACTTCTTGCCCATGCCATTCATCCGGACCGGCATCAGGTACCTGCCGGCCTGCCGGCTTTGCATCGCGTGGCTAGCCCGCATGATTCATGACAGTTCGTTGTAAACATGTCCCAGGGAACATGTTCCGGATTTCTGGTTTCGAGTTGCGGGTTTTTAGAACGCATTTTCTGACAGCACAAAACCAGAAACTAGGAACTCGCAACTCCAGTCCTCAGCGCAACGGATCGGCGCCTGCAGCAGAAGCGATCATGAACGATGTGAGCGAGGTCAGGTTTTCGGCGCGTTGGCCGGGACTTCATCGATCCGGATGGTCTTGATCCATTCGGCGGCGATGGTGTCGCGCGCTTCCATCGTCATCGCGGCATATTTGTGAAACATCTGCGGGCCTCGCCGACGCCGCCAGGTGAGGAAGTTTAGGAAGTGGTCTTTGCACAGGGACTGGGTGCCGGCTGGAGCGTAGGGTCTGGTTTTGCAATTGGGAACGCAGCAATGAATGTCGTGCATGGCACTCCTCGGTTCGGAACAACCAGTATGCCGATCGGCGCGCTCAATTTTCAAGGCCTCCCCTCGTACTGACACTTGATCTCTGCTGCTCCATGGGATAGGACTGCCCATCATGCGTGGCTTGTGTCTATTGGTGAGTGCTTCTCTGCTGGCGGCTGTGCCGGTTGGTTGCGCCTCACCCTCGCGTGATGGACTTCCTCCGAGTAGCCCATTTCAAACATCAGTCGTGTTGGCGGCGGATTTCTTGCCTCAAGGCATCGCGGTCGGCGACGTGACCGCCCATGACGCCGTATTGTGGGTGCGCACCGAGGGCCCCGCGAGCGTGTACGTGGAATGGGCCCCGCCTTCAGTCTGGGAGAAGGCGGCACTGATGGGGACTGTGATTGCTCCGGTGTCGAGAACGAGGCCGCTGGTGACCAGTGCGGAGACGGATTATACCCTGTCTATACCGCTTGTCGGCCTGGCCCCGGCGAGGCACTATCGCTATCACATCATGGCCAAGCATGCCGGAGACTCAATGGGTCAGCAGCCAGCCACGCTTGCGGCGAAGGGTGAATTTTCGACATTGCCTGATGCCAGGACTTCTGTGCCGATCACGTTTGCTTGGAGCGGGGATTTGGGTGGGCAGGGGCGGTGCCGCCAAGGGGCGGGCGGGTATCCGGTTTTTGACGTGATGGGCCGGCAGCACCTCGATTTTTTCTTGTTCCTGGGCGATACGGTCTACAGTGACAGTCCCTGTCCTTCCCCGCCGAATGAGCCGGGCGCCGATTTCAAGGCAACCACGCTGGCGGAGTATCGTGCGCGCCATCGTTATCAGCGCGGGGCCGAATCGCTTCGCCGGTTCCTTGAACTGGGACGATCACGAAGTGCGGAACGATTTTTCGGGACCATTCGATCCACAGATGCCGGCAGGCCGCCAGGCCTTGCGGGAGTACTGGCCGATCTCGACGCATGCGGACGAGCCGCATCGGTTGTATCGCTCCGTCCGGTATGGAGCGGATCTCGAATTATTTATTCTGGATACCCGGCAATATCGAAGTCGGGATGCCGACCCGGACGGACCGGCCAAGACCATGCTGGGGGCCGCGCAATTACAGTGGCTGATCGAAGGACTGACACATTCGTCGGCGACATGGAAAGTCATTGCAACGTCGGTTCCACTGTCGGTCCCAAAGGGAGGGGCGGGGTATTCTGACGGGTGGGCCGCCGGGCCACATGAGCCAGGATTTGAACGGGAACGGCAGGTGATTGTCGAGGCGATTCTTGCCGGCAAGATGAAGAACGTCGTGTTTCTAGCCGGCGATGTGCATTGGGTCCAGGCTAATGCGTACGATCCAAACCAAGACGGCATCGTCGACTTTCATGAGTTCGTTGCGGGTCCGTTGTCTGCGCGCCCAGGCCGGCTCACGCCGGCGAGCGAGGCCCTGCACCCAACGCGGTTGATCAATGAGGAGGGGTACCACAATTTCGGCTTAGTCAGAATCACCAAGACGGTGTTTGAGGTTGCCGTCGTAGACGATGCGGGCCAACCGAAATTTTCTTATCGCCTCACCGCGCAGGAAGGCTTCAATTCCCCATGAGCCTCTTGCAATTTTTGTCGGGTGCCGGTTACGGTACAGCTTCTTGTTTGCCAAAGTGAAAGGGGAATCAGGTATGCCAGGATTGTTATCTGCGGATGATATTTTCTCGAAGGTAGAAGCTGCGGCTGTGGCGGCGACAGGGCCGGATGAGAAAGCGCTCCAGATCGATTATCCGTCGCTCAAGGAGAAAATCCACGCGGCGCTTGGTGACCGCAAAGTCGCCTTGTGCCACATCAACAAGTTCCTGCCGGAAGGGTATGAGGATCAAGGCCGGTTCAACCTGGCGCTCCTGACCGTAGGCAACGTGGTGTTCGACATCGTGATCGGTGATTCCTATTTCCGGTACGATGTCGTGTCGGTCGGCCAATTGGATAAAGTGCAACTGATCGATGCGATGTGGGACAACCGGGAAAAGCGGCGGGAAGAACCGTTCCTGAGCCTGCGCTTGATGCACGGCGAGGAAGCACATCTTTTGCTGGCGTTGGACGATGACGAGCGAAAGAGCCTGCTGACGTTTGCCTCGGCGGTCACGGCCGCCAGAAATCCCGAGCGATGAGCGTCTGATTTAGTGTGCGGTGAGACGCGCGCTCATTTCAGGAACAGCTTGTTCTCTCCGGGCAACGCGAAGACCTCGTCGAGCTGCACCTTGCCCGCCACGATCTTATACGGGAAATAGATCACCACGGAATAGTTGTCCTGGTGGTCGAGCGCGGCTGCGATCGCACGGGTTTTTTCTTTGTTCCCCGGCGGGGAAGCCTCAACGTCAGAGAACAGTCCTGTTGCCTTGTACGTGCCCGTGAGAGCTCCGGTTCGGAAGGCAAAATTCAAGGCGTCGATAATCTCCTGTGACGGAGGCGGTTCAGTGCCGCTGTATCCCGCAACCGTGACCACCTTGCCATCCATCGTCATAGCGCCGCCGTACGGGACGAACTTGCCCTGTTTCTCCAGCAGCTGTTTGCCTATTGGAATCATGGCGAGCAGGATTGCTTCGGTGTCAGATCCGGCATCGCCGATAGGCGCCGCATGAACTGTTGCAGCGGCCAGCAATGAGAGGGCAAGAGTCGCGGTGTGTAGTCGAGCGGCCCAGTGAAATCGCGTGGTAGGCAGCATGTGGCACTCCAAGAAATACTGAGGTACTCTCCCATCCTGAGTGGGCGTCAATTGGTTACTCTGGTCTAGTTCCAATTCAGATTCAAGCCCGTTCTCGTAACCGAGCTGCGGCCACGTAGGCTAGAGTTCTCCCGCGTTCACTTGCCTGACCCGTTCCGCTGGAATGCTGAGCGCGGCCAGGAGATTGTATGGCTGGATGGCCAGGGCCCGCTGCATACACAGCAGCCAGGCATCGCGTTCTTCGTATCCGATCGGGAACCGCTTATGCGCGCCGGGAATGCTGATCGGGCCATAGTGCTGCTGAAACAGTCTCGGCCCACCGAGCCAGCCGCAGAGGAAGTACGTCAGCTTCCTCCGCGACTCGGCAAGATCCGGCGGGTGCATCTCTCGGATGATCTTCGCTTCCGGCAACGTATCCATGTTGACGTAAAACTCCTCCACCAACTTCGTGATGCCCTCGATCCCGCCTGCCGCTTCGTAGGGGGTGGTGCTGCCGCTCTCTTCCTGCTCGTGGCCTGCCATATGAATCCTTGAGGATGTGTGCAGATATGTCGAAAAAGTTCGTATCGGTTGAAGATAACCTTGCAGGGTTTTTCTTTTCAACCTCTGACAACGGCGAGTCTAAGACTGCAGTGAGGGGCCTTGTTGGGTAAATTGGCACATTCCTGGAGCACAATGTGCTGATCGTCGAATAGAGCAAGCCCGCAATATGACCAGCGGGTTTCTTGCCCCTGATGCGATGGCCCCGGCCCGATGGGTTGTGGTTGGGAGGCTTGTTAGATTGAGGATAGTGTCAAAATAGAAAAGCCTGACCCCACAGCGCCTTACCCTAGCTCTTTGTGTAAAAGGGCAGGGCGTGGACCGTGGTTTCGTGCCGCGCGCCTTCGATTTCCACGGTCAGCTCTGTGCCGGGTTTACTGAAATCCCGTAGCGGAAATCCGAAGGCAATCACCTGATTGAGCTGGGGCGAACGGACGGCGCTGCTGATCCAGCCGACTTCACGATCTCCGCTGAAGAGTTTTGCGCCCTTGGCAGGAACGACAGAGTCTTTGACGACCAGACCGACGAGATGGCGGCGCACGTTGCCGTAGGTGTCCATCCGCGCGACGACTTCCTGGCCTGGATAGCAGCCCTTGCTCAAGCTGAAGGCTTTGCCTTCCAGACCGGCTTCGGGCGGGACGATCTCTTCATTGAGATCCGGTCCGGCCTTGGGAATGCCGGCTTCCATGCGCAAGGCTTCCAGGGCGTGGGCGCCGATCGGCTTGATGTCGAATTTGGCGCCGGCTTCTCGCAGCGCGCTCCATGCGGTGGACAGGCCTGCGATCGGAAGCAGAATTTCGATATCGGTTTCACCAGTTTCTTCCGTTCGAATCACCAGGGCCTGGGTCCCGCCGATCTGTGCCGTGACAAAGTTCAACGGCTTGAGCGATACGACATCGACGCCGAACGCAGATTGGATGACTTGGGTGGCTTTGGGTCCACTGACCAGCAGCAGTCCCCAGCTTTCCGCGCCATTCTCCATTTTGGCCTTGGTGCCATAGAGCAGAAACTTGCGCAGGGCTTGAAACGTTGTCTCGCCGATCTCGCCCGCGTCTTCCACCATAATCGCGTCGCCCTGCAGATATAGGCGGAAGTAGGTGAGCATCTTGCCCTTGTGAGTCAGCAGGCTGGAATACAGGCCTTGGCCAGGCTTGAGTGAAAGGATGTCGTTGCTGATGAGACTTTGCAGCCACTTGACGCGATCGTCGCCTGTCACTCTGATTTTCCCGCGATGGGAGAGGTCGGCGATCCCCACAGCCTGGCGCACGGCATGATGCTCCGATGCGACGTCGCCATAGTGTGCAGGCATGTTCCAGCCGGCTGTTTCCTCAAACGAAGCGCCCAGTTCTGTGTGAAGGTTGTGAAGCAGTGAATGTTTCATCTTCTTTTAGCCGAAAAGTCTGAATGTCGAAAAGTCAAAAGTCCACGGACTTGATGACTTTCGGACTTTATGACTTGATGACAGGGCTGTTGAGTACTTCCTCCACCAGGTCTCTTGTGCGGGCGGAAAACTCATTTCGTGAGACGATTTTGGTCACACCGAGCGCTCTGGCCCTGTTCCACGTGTCGACTTCCTCGTGGTTTGCGTAGGCTAAGATCGGAATAGCACTGAGACGAGGATCAGCCTTCAATGTCTCCAATGCCTGAAATGCATCGACAGTTCTGTCATTCATATCGAGAACCACCAGGGCTGGATTGCCGCTCGACGCCTTTTCAAGAATGTCCTGCTGCGCCCGCGCTTTCTCCAGCCGGTAGCCGTCAGGAAGCAAAGCGTCGCGGACCTTCGTGTAGAAAAAGATATCGTTGACAGCGACCAGGATCGTCGTGGGGTTTGTCTGGTTCATTTGGTTGATTTGGTTTGTCTTGTTTCTCTGGTTATCTTGTTAAGAAGGGCTAGTAAAGTTGAACCACACTCTCCGAGTCGAGACAAACCAGATAGACCGGACAAACCAAATGAACCAAACAAACCGCCTTAGTTCAACGAGCTAATCAACCGTCCCAGCGCTTTCTTGGCGAGGGCGTAATTGGGATTGAGGGCAAGCGCCTTCTTATATGAGTCGATCGCCTCCGTCCATTTACCTTTTCGCTCATAGACCCGGCCCAGATTCAGGTGCGGGAACGCCGGGCTTTCATAGCGTTTGGCCTTCATCGCCTTCTGAAACCAGACGATCGCCTCGTCGAACTCGCCCTTCTCGATCAGATACGCGCCGATGTCATTGTACGGATTGCCGAATTCCGGGTCCTGCGCGATAGCCTTGTGGCATTCCTCAATGGCCTCGTCGAGCCGCCCCATGAAGCTGTAGGTCCACCCTAAGAACGTGTAGGCCTCGGCGGTCGGGTGGGTGGCCAGCGATCGTTTGTATAGGCTGACGGCCTCTTCCAGCTCGCCTTTCATCTGCCGTTCATAGGCTTGCTGAAACAGCGTCCAGGCTTCGCGTTTGTCTTCTTCGTGGCCTTCGCCTTGTACCAGAAAGTCTTGAACGTCCATGGGGGTTTGTAAGAGCTAGTGGCGTATGGCAAATGGCTTGTGGCAGGAGACGGATTCTCTTTACGCTTTTGCCATAGGCTATACGCTATATGCTCGCTCTTGCTACTCCTGTTTCAGCTTCTTCTTAATCAATTCCGCTCCATACCGTCCGGACAGCAGCATCGAGCCGAAGGCCGGGCCCATTCTCGGTGTGCCATGGACGGCGGCGACGGCCAATCCGATGACGAAACAATTGGGATAGACTTCGCCGGTTCGGTCCATGATTTCTTCCTCGGAGCGGGATACCCACATGGCGCCATTTCCCGGAACCTGTTTGTACAGGTTCCGTTTGTGAAGCAGTTCGACGACAACCGCATCATGGCCGGTGGCATCCACGACGATCTTGCTCTCCAGGGCAATGGGATCGACATGAATCATATCATGGCCGGCCATCTCTGCGGTGGTGTTGTTGACGACGATGCCTTCAAGGATACCGTCTTTTCTTAAGATCAGATCGACCACACGGGTCAGGTTCAGCACCTTCGCGCCCCCGCGATAGGCCGCGGCGACGAGCGCGCCGGTCGCGTGAGGAGGATCGACCATGTACATGCCGTCGCATTCTTTGATCTTTTTGCAGGGCACGCCGATCTCTTCGAGAATCTCATTGGCCGGTTCACAGATCGTGGCTTTGTTCATCAAATAGCCGCCATGCCAGAAGCCGCCGCCGAGCGCGAGGCTCTGTTCGACGATGAGCGTGCGGAAACCCATCTTCGCCAGATCATGCGCACAAATGAGCCCGGATGGACCGGCGCCCACGATAATCACGTCGCTCTCGATGAGCTGGTCGAACTCTTTGTAGTATTCCCTGGCAATATGCCGGGTAATGTCTCGTTCTCTTAAGGGGGCCGGTTTGGGCTTAGGCATAAAGGTCCTTGCTTACCTGTAGATTTCTGCTCCGGTTTTTTTGAACTCTTCCGATTTTTCTTTCATCCCGATCTGAATGGCTTGCTGCTCGTCCACCTGCTTGCTGGCCGCATAGTCTCGCACGTCCTGGGTGATCTTCATCGAGCAGAAATGCGGGCCGCACATCGAACAGAAGTGCGACACTTTTGCGGCGTTGTCCGGGAGCGTCGCGTCGTGGAATTGCTTCGCCGTATCCGGATCAAGGGATAGATGAAACTGGTCTTCCCACCGGAACTCGAACCGGGCTTTCGACAGGGCGTTGTCGCGGATCTGCGCGCCCGGATGGCCCTTCGCCAAGTCCGCCGCGTGGGCGGCGATTTTATAGGTGACGACGCCAACCTTCACATCTTCACGGTCCGGCAGACCCAAATGCTCTTTGGGCGTCACGTAGCAGAGCATCGCGCAGCCATACCAGCCGATCATCGCAGCGCCGATGCCGGAGGTGATGTGGTCGTAACCCGGCGCGATGTCGGTGGTCAGCGGTCCGAGTGTGTAGAACGGCGCTTCATGGCAGGCCTTCAACTGCTTTTCCATATTGACCTGAATCATGTGCATGGGCACATGGCCGGGGCCTTCGATCATGACCTGCACATCGTGGTTCCATGCGATCGTGGTCAATTCGCCCAGGGTGTCGAGTTCGGCGAATTGCGCGTCGTCGTTGGCATCGGCAATCGAGCCGGGACGAAGGCCGTCGCCCAGACTGAAGGCCACGTCATAGGCCTTCATGATCTCGCAGATTTCCTCAAAGTGGGTGTAGGCGAAGTTTTCCTGATGGTGCGACAGGCACCATTTGGCGTGGATCGATCCCCCGCGTGACACGATGCCGGTCATCCGTTTGGCGGTCATGGGCACGTAGGCCAGGCGAACACCGGCATGGATGGTGAAGTAATCCACGCCCTGCTCAGCCTGCTCGATCAGCGTGTCTCGAAAGATCTCCCAGGTCAGGTCTTCGGCTTTGCCGTGGACCTTTTCCAGTGCCTGATAGATCGGCACCGTGCCGATGGGCACCGGCGAATTTCGGATGATCCATTCCCTGGTCTCATGGATGTTCTTACCGGTGGACAAATCCATGACGGTATCGGCGCCCCAACGAATCGACCAGATCATCTTCTCGACTTCTTCTTCGATGGACGAGGCGACGGCGGAATTGCCGATGTTCGAATTGATCTTCACCAGGAAGTTGCGGCCGATGATCATCGGTTCGCTTTCGGGGTGGTTGATGTTCGATGGAATGATCGCGCGGCCGCGGGCCACTTCGTCGCGCACGAACTCCGGGGTAATCACCGAGGGGATGCCTGCACCCCAGGCGAATCCAGGGTGCTGCGCGATGCCGCCGCCGTGGCCGTTGCGCGAGGCCAGCTCACGGGCGACTTCGCGTGATTGGTTCTCGCGGATGGCGATGAATTCCATTTCGGGGGTCACGATCCCTTTCCGTGCATAGTGCAGCTGCGTGACATTCCGGCCGGGCGTTGCCTTCAGGGGCTTGCGGATATGTTGAAACCGGAGTTCCGCCAGTTTGGGATCGGCGGCGCGCATGCGGCCGTAGGAGGACGTCACAGCGGGGAGCTCTTCGACATCCTGCCGGTTCAGCACCCAGGGACGGCGCAACGGCGCGAGTCCGCTGCGCACATCGATTGCGACGTTCGGGTCGGTGTAGGGGCCTGACGTATCGTAGACCGTCACCGGTTCGTTGGGCGTCGCGGAGCCGCCGTTCATCGGCTTGGTCGGCGTGAGTGTAATTTCACGCATAGGCACACGGACACCCGGTTGAGCGCCCGTCACATAAATTTTGCGTGAAGCAGGGAAGGGTGTGGTGCTCAGTGTGGAGGTCGGCACACCATGCCCGTTTCCATTGGTGCTTCCATTCTTCTCGACCATATGGACATCCATAAGGAGATCCTTTCTTGCAGAATGAGCTATCAGTTTACAGCGTTCAGTTGTCAGCCACCGAATCTCTGTCGACAAGCTAATGGCTGAATGCTCATGGCTGACCGCACGTTCCCACAATAAAAAAAGCCGCGCCTCCATAATCTGGAGGCACGGCTGAATCCTCACAATATCCGCTGTAGTCCGGCTTCCCTACGCTGGTATTACCCAGGTCAGGTTGTGAGGGTCGTCCGATCGTTCGGACTCTCAGCCGCGGGGCTCCCCTAGCTATTATGATCATCATATGCTTCAGGACAAAACGAAGTCAATCGGCCATTAGACCTACCGCGAACCGTCCGGGTTCCATGCCGTTAGGGGCGGTCGGGATAGGGCTTCTTCCATTGAGGATTCATTGAATGTGCAGGGAGGCTATCGTAGAATAGCAATCATTTTTGATCGGGGGACTTGTGACCACCAGCACGATATCACCACGATTGATTGCCGAGTATCAGACTCTGTCGGCTGAAGAACTGTTCAGCCGGACGGTTGAGGCCAAGCGGACGTTGGGCGCTCGCGTCATGATCCTCGGCCATAACTATCAACGTGATGAGGTGATTCAGCACGCGGATTTCCGGGGCGATTCATTGCTACTGTCCAAGCTGTCTGCCGAACGGTCGGAGCGGCCGTATATTGTATTCTGTGGCGTGCACTTTATGGCTGAAACGGCGGATATTCTCAGCCGGTCGAATCAAACGGTGATTCTTCCCGACATGGCGGCCGGTTGCTCGATGGCTGATATGGCGGCGATCGAACAAGTCGATCAGTGTTGGGAAGCGCTGGGTCGCGTGGTGCCGGTTGAGGAGACGGTGATGCCGGCGGTCTACGTGAATTCTGCGGCGGTCCTCAAAGCTTTTTGCGGCGAACACGGCGGAATTACCTGCACGTCTTCCAATGCGCGCGCGGTCATCGAATGGTGTTGGGCCCGGCGTGAGAAAATTCTCTTTTTCCCGGACGAGCATTTGGGCCGTAATACAGCGAACAAAATGGGTATTCCCCGTGACCAGATGATCGTGTGGGACCCCTATCAGCCTAACGGCGGGAACACCAGAGACGCTATTACGCGTGCCAAGCTGATCCTCTGGAAGGGCCATTGCAGCGTGCATCAGATGTTTCAACCGGCGCATGTGGATCATTTTCGCAAGCAGTATCCGGAGGGCAAGGTCATCGTCCATCCTGAGTGCCATGAGGATGTGGTCAACAGGGCCGATCTCACCGGCTCCACTGAGTTCATCATCAAGACCGTCACGGCTGCGCCGGCTGGTACGGCCTGGGCGGTCGGGACCGAATTGAACCTGGTCAATCGCCTCAAGCGTGAGATGACCGACAAGAAGGTTTTTTTTCTCTCCTCGACGATCTGCCAGTGCGCCACGATGTTCCGGATCGACGCCGCGCATTTGTGTTGGGCCATGGAGAATCTGGCCGACGGCCATGTCGTCAATCACATCGTCGTGCCGGACGACGACAAGCGGTGGGCCAAGATCGCGCTGGACCGCATGATGTCGGTCAGCTAGCCCTCACAAGCAGTTTTGAGTTATAAGTTGTGAGTGTTGAGAGAGACCGGGGCACTCATAACTAAGAACTCAACAATTCATCCCCTCATCGTACCCATGGATTACAAAGCAACCCTCAATCTGCCTAAAACCGATTTCCCGATGAAGGCCAATTTGCCGCAGCGGGAGCCGGAGCAGCTCGCCTGGTGGGAACAGCAGAAGCTCTATGAGCTGATTCAAGAGGCGGGCAAGGGCCGGCCACGGTATGTCCTGCATGACGGCCCGCCCTACGCGAACGGCCGCATCCATATCGGCCATGCGCTGAATAAAGTCCTCAAAGACATCATCGTGAAATCCAAGACGATGGCGGGCTTTCATGCGCCCTATGTGCCGGGCTGGGATTGCCACGGGCTTCCCATCGAGCATCAGGTGATGAAAGAGCTGGGCGACAAGAAAAAGGATCTGGATGTCTCAGCGATTCGCAAACTCTGTCGGGATTATGCGGAGAAGTACGTTACGATTCAACGCGAGGAGTTTCAGCGTCTCGGGGTACTCGGCGAATGGCACCAGCCGTACCGCACAATGACTCCGGCGTACGAAGCGGCGATCATTCGCGAATTCGGCAAATTCGTCGAACGCGGGGGCGTCTACAAAGGCCTGAAGCCGGTGCTCTGGTGCACGCAGGACCAGACCGCGTTGGCTGAAGCTGAAGTGGAGTACGAGAACCATACGTCGCCGTCGATCTATGTGAAGTTCCCGGTCGTCACGTCTCCGGCGGTCCTCAGCCGTACTTTTCCCGGCATTCCGTTTCCGGACGGGATCACCTCAATCTCCGTCGTCATCTGGACCACGACGCCCTGGACACTGCCGGCCAATCAAGCCGTCTGCCTCCATAGCGATTTCGATTACGCTTTTGTCCAGGTCGGCAGTGAACTCTTGATTGTGGCCGAGAAACTGCTGGAGAGCGTGGCGAAAGCCTGCGGCATCGAGACGTATCGGGTCGTGGGAGTCAAAAAAGGCGGAGCCGGGTTCGAGGGATTGGAAACGCAACGCCCTCTCTCCACCGGTCTGTCGCCGATTCTGCTCGGCGATTTCGTGACGCTCGATCAGGGCACCGGCTGTGTTCATATCGCGCCGGGCCACGGCATGGAAGACTACATTCTTGTGCTCAATCACAATGCCAAGGCCTCCCCGGGTGAGCGGTTGGAGATTCTTGCGCCGGTCGACAACGGCGGGCGTTTCACAGAGATCGTCAAAGAATTTTCCGGCCAGCACGTCTTCAAGGCGAATCCGATAATCGTGGAGTATTTGCAGGCCAATGGGCGCTTGCTCGGCCATGGATCGTTGAACCACTCATACCCGCATTGCTGGCGCTGCAAGAGCCCCGTGATTTTCCGCGCCACGGAACAGTGGTTCGTGTCGATGGAGACGAACGATCTGCGCCGCGAAGCACTGGCGGAGATCGAGCGAGTCCGGTGGATCCCGGCCTATGGCCGTGACCGGATCAACGGCATGATCGAAAAGAGGCCGGACTGGTGCCTCTCGCGCCAGCGGGTCTGGGGGGTGCCAATTCCAGGCTTCACCTGTGTCGGATGCCGCAAGGTCCTGGCCGATCCGAATATCATCGAACACATTGCCGGCCTGATCGAGTCGAAGGGAACGGATGTGTGGTTCGAGCGATCGGCGACGGAATTGCTTCCGCCTGGAACGACTTGTTCCGGGTGCGGCGGAACGACGTTTGAAAAAGAACGGGATATTCTCGATGTCTGGTTTGAATCCGGCGTGAGCTATGCGGCGGTGTTGAAACCGAGGAAGTGGTGGCCGGCCGATCTCTATCTTGAGGGTTCCGACCAGCATCGAGGCTGGTTCCATAGTGCGCTGCTGGCCGGCGTGACGACGGATCGGCGCGCCCCCTATACCGCAGTGCTCACGCATGGATTTGTGGTCGACGGGCAGGGCAAGAAGATGTCCAAGTCAGCGGGGAATGTGGTTGCACCACAAGATATCATCAAGCAGTCGGGGGCTGAAATCCTCCGGCTCTGGGTGGCGGCTCAGGACTATCGCGAGGACCTCCGCATTTCGCAGGAAATTCTGAACCATCTGATCGAGGCCTACCGCAAGATCCGGAATACCTGCCGATTCTTGCTGAGTAATCTGTACGATTTCAGCCCGGCACAGCACCGGGTGCCGTATGCTCAATTGCCTGAATTAGACCGTTGGGCACTGATGCGGCTGGGCGACCTGATCCCGCGCGTGCGAAAGGGATATGAAGAGTTTGAGTTTCACACGATCGTGCATGCGCTGAACAATTTCTGCTCGGTGGATCTCAGTGCCGTCTATCTCGACATTTTGAAAGATCGGCTCTATACGTTCCGCAAGGACGCATTCGAGCGTCGGAGTTCCCAGACCGTCCTCTACGACATTCTCGTGGCCATGACGAAGCTGATGGCACCGGTCTTGAGCTTTACCGCTGAGGAAGTGTGGCGAACCCTTTCGGATCAGATGGCTGGATTTGCGACGGCTCAAAGCGTGCACCTGGCAGCGTTTCCGGAGGCTGATCCGTCATGGAAAGATACTCAGCTGGCTGCACGGTGGGAGCGACTGCTGGAGTGCCGCAGTGTGGCGCAGGGAGTCTTGGAAGAGAGCCGACGGGAGAAGGCGATTGGTTCTTCGCTCGAAGCGCATGTGCGCATCGAGGCCGACGCTGACTATTTCAAATTCTTGAAGCCCTATGAAGCGGATCTCAGCTCGCTCTTCATTGTCTCGAGCGTGACGTTGGCGCAAAGCGCCGGCGGGCCGGAACCAGTCCGGGTAACGGTCACGAAATCATCGGCGGGGAAGTGCGAGCGTTGTTGGAACTATCGGGACGCCGTGGGTAAGGATGCCGTGCACCCGACGCTGTGCGACCGGTGTCTGGAGGCCATTCGTTGAACGGCTCCTACCTGCACAATTTTCTCCTGGCCTCGCTCACCGGCGTCGTTGTCGCAGTGGATCAAGTCACGAAGCTCTACATCATGCAGACGATGCGGTTGCATGAATCCATCACCGTTATTCCGGATTTCTTCAGTTTTACGTACATCAGAAACCCTGGCGCGGCCTTCGGACTGCTGGCCGGCAGCAGCAATACGTTTCGCATGGTTTTTTTCGGGCTCACCTCGATTTTTGCGCTTGGACTGCTGGGGACCATCCTCTTGAGAATGCCGGCACACGATCGGATGGGGCGTTTGAGCGTAGCGGCTATTTTAGGCGGCGCGATCGGAAACTTGATCGACCGGATGCGGTACGGCGAAGTGATCGATTTCCTCGATGTGTATATCGAGCAGTATCACTGGCCGGCGTTCAATGTCGCGGACTCGGCGATTACCGTCGGCGTGATTCTCCTGATCGTCCACTTTGCCTTCGAGAAGAAGGACGATCCGCCTCTCGCCCCGGAAACGTCTTCAGCGCCGTAACCCGCCTCTGTTGCGGGGCTCGCGAGACTGGCGAGAAACGCGCGACGAGCCAGAACTTTTACCTTCGCGTCGCGCTTGCCACGCACGCGCGCTCCTCTCGCGTGTCGCACGCTAGGCCGGCATCGGCACGATAAATCCGCCCTTTTCCTTCACCTGCTTCTGCTGCTCCGGGGAAAACATGAAGAGCGGCTCGCTGTGGCAGAACTGGCATTCCTTCGTAGTCACCGATGTTGTCGGCTCACCGATACTGACCAAATATTCCTTGGCCAGCTTTAACGCGGTCGTTTCATCTGTCGTCATCACATCAAAGTGAATGCGGCCTTTCTTGCCGGTTACCCACGTATCGTAGACATGAATCGTATCTGAAGCCATCCGGACACTCCTTTCATCTGAAGATCAATAAGACGGCAACGCCCAGAATAATACGGTAGTAGGCAAAGACACGCAAGGTGTGGCGTTGGACATAGGTCAGAAAGGCGGCGATCACAGCCCATGCGACCAGGAATGAGATGATCATGCCGAGGCCGAGCGCCAGAAAGTCCTGGTCGGTAAATGTTCCCCTGGCTTTCCAGGTTTCATAGACCGTTGCGGCGATGATGGTCGGGAGGGCCAGGAAGAAGGAATATTCCGTGGCTACTTTTCGGTCAAGTCCGGCCAGTAGGCCGCCAATAATGGTTGAGCCGGATCGGGACATGCCCGGAATTAACGAGGCGCATTGCGCCAGGCCGATCCAGAAGGCCTGTTTCGGCGACACTTGATCGAGGCTCATCGCCCGGCTGGTTCTTGCGGTAGCTTCCACGATGAGGATCACGATCCCGCCGAGGATGGACGTTGCAGCAACCGTGTGAGGCGTGAACAAGTGGGACTTGATCCAACCGTGCGCCGCCAGGCCGACCAAGGCGGCGGGCAGGAAGGCAATACCCAGGCCCAGCATGAACCACAGATTAGGATGGGCCTGTATGGAGGCGTGGAGGCATGCTGCCCAGGTCGGGTGTCGGGTATCGTGCAGGGAGGATCGAAACCTCGCCTGCTCTTGCCAGGCACCTGAGACAAGCCGTCCGATTTTCTCGCGCTCGAAGACGATGACGGCCAGGATGGCTCCCAGTTGAATGGAGATCTCCGCGTTTGCCGCTACATCGCCGGTGAAGCCGAGTGCGTAGCCGACCAGGATGAGATGTCCCGTGGAGGAGACAGGCAAGAATTCGGTCAGCCCTTCCACGATGCCAAGGATGACGGCAAGAACAGGCCCCCATTCATTCACGAGCATGCCTTTGGGTTATGATGGATGAGCATACGCTTGATCGATTAACGAGCGATCATCACAGAGCGATGCTGTTCCGTCAAGCGCAGGATTGAATGGCGCGGCCGGTTCCGGTAACAGGTCCTGAGCGCAAATATGTTGACAAAGAACGGATGTTGTCTTACACAATCAAAGAACTGAATCAGGCAGATAGACTAGCGTGGTAAATGTGAAGAGAAAGTCATATCTATGCGTGTGCACACGCGTTCACTGAGCATGTGAGGAAGAGGAGGATCGTATGAGACGGGAGTGGATCGCAATCATGATGGCCGGGGCCATGCTGTCGGCAGGATGTGTGACCAACTCGCAGTACCAAGAGGCGTTGACGGAAGCCGATACTGCCCGGGAAGAATTGGAAAAGGTCCGCCAACAGAAGACCTCTATGGAGCAGCAGATTCGCACGTTGAAAGAACTGAACGTGAAATTCAGCAACGAAGCGCTTGCGGCGCGCGATGAATTGCAACGGATTGAACATGGCCGCGACAAGGAGCGGGGCTCGGTCGATGGACGGACGAAAGACCTTGAAGCGCAGCTCAAGGCGTTGTCGGCGCAGAATCGCAATGTGCGGCAGGAATATCAGGATGTCAAACGCCACAATGACACCTTGAAGTCGTTGGTGGCACGGTATCAAAAGGAACTGAAAGACCGGTCGCATTCGACAATGGCGGTGGTCGGCCCTCCGGCGGCTGACGCGAAGGCCCCGGCCCCATCTGCTCCCGCTCCGTCGGCTGGCCCTTCCGCTGCGATGAACATCAACCGGGTATCGGCAAGCGATCTGGTGCTGTTCTTAGGGTTGAAGCAGGAGGAGGCCGATCGAATTGTGAGCAATCGTCCCTATCGCGTGAAGGGGGAGTTGGTGGCGAAGAATGTCGTGCCTAAGGAGACGTTTGACTTGATCAAGGACCGTATCTCTGCCGGCCATCCGCCGGGCGATCTGTACGGGCCGTCCTCCCCAAGGAGGACGGCCCGTTTGTTTTCTTATGGCCCCGTGACGATGTCCACAACAAGCTGATTCGAGGACAGATCCCGGTTCACGGCGTAGGTGGCGTCTTCTCCACCGGTGACTGACTCGCGTACCGTATTCAATGTGTGGAGTCGGTCGGGAGCACGGCGATCGCGTAACAGGGTTTCCCGTTTTGCAGGCGACTCCTGCAGAACACGGGATAGGCGTACGAAGAGGGTGACAGGCCCACGCTCTCGTGGCAATGGAATGGTCTGCCGTTGACCGGGAACGATTTTGATGAAATGCGGAGTATTGTCTCCGTCTGGATATTGCAACTCTAGAGGTAAGTCACCCACCGCTTTCCAGACTTGCAGGTAAGCATCTTGGTTCGTCTCCAGGGTCAGCCGTACCGGCCCCAGGCTCGTTGCTGCTGTTTTAGCATCTACCTCATGCTCCAGCCCGCCGGGATCCTGAACGACAAAGCTATAGCGGAGACCCAGGGGAGTCGCTTCCATAGCGGGTACTTTTGCTTGGCCGAGATCGGGAAACGGCTCGAGCCGTCCGTCAGGGCGATTTGCTCGAGGGACCGATTCAGGCAGGAGGGGCCTCGCAAGCTTCTTGTCCTGCCCAATCAGACCTGCGCCAAGCTGTGGCGCCGGCCTCCCGTAAAAGAGTGATCGCGCGTTGACAGTCGGGACGGCATCCGGGCGCGCCGATTCGCCGGCTGGGGCCTGTGCGGGCGCCTGCCCCGAATCCGGCGGGGCTGAGCGTGCGGGATCGATCGTGTTCTTGCCACGTTGAAGGGCCGGCGTCTCAGTGTACTGACGCATAGCGTCTTGTTCAGAGAG